>TBL_comb47_HYPODRAFT_10001993_pt1 | contig 25805 bp, 28 predicted proteins | sample TroBogypolimnion_40_FD_10682 | JGI IMG/M metagenome (IMG submission 10682)
CATCGCGTCTTTGTGCCGTCGGCACGGCACGCAACGCAATGCGTTCCTCAAAGTGGCTGGTTTTCATTCGCTCACAACCGCTCTCGGCTGGCCGGTTTTGACCGCTCGCTAACACCAACCCCGCAATTGTCGGCTTGTCCTGCCGCTCTTGGTTTTCTACCTTGATGCCCATCATGAATGCCGAACGTATCAGGCAATTGAATGATTGCCTCCCACCGCAGGCAGCGCTCTACCCCAATGCCGATCCCAGCCCCTCTGTGTGTGCGGCGCATGACCAAGTGATCAATCGCGCCGCCTGTGCGTTGATGGATCCTTCCTTCCCGTGGAATTTTGCCATGGCTTTTGTCAAACTGAAACTGCCATTGCCTGCGGAAGCCCGGGTGGTCAACGACAATCATTGTTTTCTCTGGCGACAATCATAATTTGCCAGTAGCTGGTCAACGACAATCATTGTTTTCTCCCCGTTGCCTCATTTGAGAATGTTACCAAGATCGAACCTCTTCAGGAATGCCATTTTTTCGTTTGTTTTTGTTCCTGCTTGACGAGGTGGTCTGCGCGGAGGCGAGCGTAGCGAGCCGGAGCGCAGGCAACCACGTCAAGGCCCGGCGACCGCGACTGGTTGCACATCTTTCTGTTCCTCCACCCCGCCCAAAACCAGCCGGCGCGCCATGGTGCGCCGCCACTCGCCCAGTCGCCGCTGGAGTGTTCGTAATAGCTTTGGACTGAACTGGCCCGGATACTTTTCGCTCAAGCGTTCGAGTAAACCCTTGGCCGTGTGGTCAGGCGTTTGCTGGAGCCACAGCAAAATATCGGCCCACACCTGTTCGAACGGATCCGGTCGCGTGCGCCAGTGACGAGGTTTGCGGGCCGCTTTCCGGTGGGTTGGTCGCACCTCACCCAGGCGCCATAACTCCGGCAGTCCCGCCAGAAACTGATTCAAGTTTTCACGATCAGTGCCATCGCCCGGAGTGCCGGTGCTCAGCGATGCCAGCGCGGTTTGTCCCTGCCGTATCCGCTGCAGTAATGCCACCGGATCCAACCGTTCTTGCTGCGTGCGCAGGTGCTCCTTGGTCTTTTCCGCCACTGCCGGATGCGCCAGCAACCGTTCGCACGGGGTGGCCGGTGGATGATACGACTTCTTCACTTTCGATCCCTCCCGCACGCGCTCCCGCAGTTTGAAGGAAGGTTGAAAATAGTTCACATAGAGACGCACGACTTGGAGCAATTGCGCCAGCGCCTGACCCGCCACGATCCCGGAAAACCGTTCGTGCCCCACCATGCGGCGAATCACCGCCCCGTTCTTTTGCTCGATCCACGCTTGATCATTCGAGTGGTGGGGCCGCGATCGTGTAAAGGTGATGGCTTGTTCCTGGCAGTAAGCCGCCAGCGTGTCGTTGATAAATGCCCCGTCGTTGTCCGAGTCGATCCCCAGCGCAACCACGGGAAACTGTTCCCGGATTCGGTCCAGTCCGGCGATGACCAGATTCTGCTCGCGCGCCAGTAGCGGCACCGCTTCTACCCATCCGGAGCAAACGTCGGTCACGACCAAACTATGGAGATACTCTCCGGCCATCGAGCCGCCGCCATGCACCACAAAGTCAATCTCCAGAAAACCCGGGGCCGGATCCTGCCAGTCCGAAAAGGTTTTAATTGGAATCGCTCGGCTCACCCGCTTTTTCGCATGCCGCCGCCGGCGGGCACCCGCACCTTTGCGCACCGGCGTGAGCAACCGGTCAATCGTGGCCGCACCAGCTTGCGTACCCCGGGGTCCAGTTGCAAATGCCCGTGCTTTTCCAGCGCGCGGATCAGGTTGGGAATCGCCGCCTTTAAACGCTTGCCGCAAATCCGGTCGGCTGCCTCCCAGAGGATCGTCAGCGCCGTCTTGACCGCCTCGTCATAGACACGTCCGCTCGCCCTCACAGTCTTCACCGGCACCTTCATTATTGAACTCAGTAATCGAATCGCGTGTTTGCGGTGATGGCCAGAGACAGCGGTAAACTCACCGAGGATCTGACCCTTTTCAAGTTTGGTGGCCTTCCCATACCGCACTCGCAATGCTGCCACAATTTCCTTCCGTGCCGTTTTGCTGACAATATTCATGCGTTGCCTTTTTTGGGTAACATTCTATTGAGGCAACGGTCCCGACTCGGTAACAAAAACTATGAGTCAATGCGGCCACCCGGGAACCCTACCTGATCCAGGCCTACGCATTTGCAGGCGACGTCCGGCAGTCAGCGCGAAAAATGTATCGCCATCTTGTGGAAGCACGAACCTTTCTCCATCCCGCTTGGGCCATCCACCGGCAGTTTCTGGAGGCGCTCCTGATCATTCCCGAATTGCCGCTGCTGGAGATCGCCGCCTTGACGGGCACGCATCTTTACACGGTGCAAATATATGAAAATTTGTTTTTTCACGTGCGTGACCGCTTGGCAGACAAGCTCTACCTCAACCACCTGGTCTATCCGGCCAACCGCTATGCGGCGATCGCGGATCGGAAACATGATGCCGATCATATGATGATCCAGGCAGCTTACAATTCAGGGTTGGACACCGTGCTGCGGATTTATGGGGCCCGTCGGGAAAGCGAGATTCCCATGACTCCGAGGATGTGTGCCCAGAAATTTAATTCTCAGGCGCTGGCCGAAGCCTTGCATCTGGCCGAGACCGGCGGCTTGAACCAGGCGGATAGTCCCGTGTTGAAACATGCGTTCAAGTTGCTGGGGGCAGCGGGGAATGCCAGTGGATTGGATGCCGGCCCACCCGATGCGGAAATGGGGCTGACCGCCGTTGGACTCGGCCCAGGCGAATCCATCCTCAAGACAATCGCGACCTTGACCGACGATTCATGGTATGAGAAAAAGCTAAAAGAGCAACAGGAGCAGCACGCCCAATCCGCCGGTTCACCGCCGGATGCGGGTGCGGGTGCGGCGGCGCCACCTCTCTGATTCCGGCTTAGGCCGCTCGCCGGCCCCGCGGCCGGTTCGCTTCCATGAGTTGAGAAGCTTGGTCCCCAATCCCGCCCCCGTCATGAAGGCCGGCCAGGCGACTGGCACGGGCTAAATCCTGATCCCCAGGTGCAGCCCGACGCCGGCTCAGCCGTCGCGCTGCAACCGCACCTCCATTTGTGTTATAAGACTATGACAAAGACATCTGTTTCTGTCTGATTCGCATCCCCGCGGATCACCACCTCGAAGCACCGCCCCGGCCCGCACGCCGGGGTTTTTGCTTTTCACCGAAAGGAGTCTTATTTGAATCAAACCCTCACCACCACGGTCATCTGTGTCACGGGCGCCTCCCTCGCCGGTCTGGCGGCTATCATCTACCACCAGCGCGAGCGCATGCCCGAACCCGGGTTGCCCGTCAAATTCACCAACACGAACATCACGCAGCGCTTCGTCGCTTCGCTCCCGGAACTCACCCCGGAACTGAATCTGGAGCTGGGCACGGCCAGGCAGGTCGAGACCTTCACCCTGACCGAGGAGTGCCGCACACTGTGGGGCCTGGTTGACCTGGGGACGAACACCGCCCAGATCAGCGTGCCGGTCACCTACCGTTATCACGTCCAGCTGCGCGACACCTGGAAACTGGAGACGCAGGACGACCGGGTCATCGTGCATGCCCCGGCGCTGCGCGCTGCGGTGCCGCCGGCGATCCACACCGACGAAATGCAGCGGCTGGGCCTGCGGGGCTGGGCCCGGTTCGCGCCCACGGATCTGTTGCAGGAATTGGAACTCCGAATCACGCCGACGCTCACGCGCTTCGCGCAGGATCCGCGGCGTTTGAATCTCGTGCGCGACACGTGCCGCCGGTCCGCGGCGGAGTTTGTGCGGCTGTGGCTGGAGCGCGAACGCCAGTGGGGCCGGGCGGGCTTCACGCAGATCCAGGTGAAGTTCGCGGACGAGCCGGCGCTGCCGCAGGCACCGACCCTGAAGTTCTTGTCATAACCATCGGCCGCCTCGTCCTGATCCAGACGACGCGGCGTAATTTCCGGATCAACCAACGAAAGGACATTCAATGATCACACTCGAAACCAATTACGCGAAGAAAATCGGCCTGCCCGGTTTCTGCTCGCACCAGTTCAGCGTCAGTTTGAAAACGGAACTAACCGACCTGGCGCAGGTGCCGCAGGAAAGCGCCCGCCTCTATGCCCAGCTGCAACAAAGCGTGGACCACAGCATCCAGCAAATCGGTTACCTGCCCGGCACGAACAGCAACGGCAATGGTCACCCGAATGGCAACGGTCATTCCGCACCCGCGCCGGACAAGGACAAATGGAGCTGCTCGGTGAAGCAACGCAACCTGATTACCAAAATCATCACGGAGCACACCCTGGACCGAACCGTGGTGGACCGACTGGCGCAGGATCGCTTCGGCAAACCGGCGCAAGCCCTCAACAAACTGGAGGCGTCTGGGTTGATCGACGAGCTGCTGGAACAAACTGGCCAGGGGGAAGCGCCAACTGACCAGCCGGGTCAGAAGGCAGGTGCCCGATGATCGCGCTCCTCGAAAACGGCGCGGGTTCGGCCGTGGAACCCGCGCGCTTGGAAACCTTGAAACGGACGGTGTCGGCGTCGCGGTTGAACTGCTGGCTGCAATGCCGGCTGAAGTTCTACTTCCGTTACGTGCTGAAGCTCGCCAAGCCGAAGACGGCGGCGTTGCACTTCGGCACTGTGGTGCATCTGGTGTTGCAGTCGTGGAACCTGACCCGCTGGCGCAAGCAGCCGTTCGAGATCGGCAAGCTGAAGCAGGTGTTCGAGACAGGCTGGCTGGATCAGGGCAGCGTCATCGACTGGGACGGCGAGGAGCCAGCGCAGAAGAACACGGCATGGTCGGTGCTCGAAAAATACTTCATCGACACGCCGATCAAGGCGAACGAAATGCCCGAGGCGGTGGAGGTGCCGGTGGAGGCGGACCTGACATCGCACGGGTTGCCGATTCTGATCGGCGTGCTGGATCTGGTCCGGGCCGGCGGGCGGATCGTGGACTTCAAGACCGCGGGCAAGACGCCGGGAACGGAAATGGCGTTGCATCAGAATGGCGTGCAGCTCGATTGCTACTCGGTGCTGTATCGGGACTCCACCGGCAAGCTCGAGGCGGGCCGGGAACTGCATCACCTGGTCAAAACCAAAACGCCCAAGATCATCGTCACCCCGGCGGGACCGATGACGGAAAATCAACACACGCGTTTGTTCCGACTCATGGAGAACTACGTGGTGTAAAAACGCGCCGGAGTTGAAACACATTTGCAGAGGTTTGATACACTTCCAGCCCGTTCGCCGCCCAAAAGACGCACCCATTCCAGCCTGACAACGAACCCAAATTGCCTGTTAGGGGTGGTTATTGCCCCAAATGCCCCCTCTGGAAGGCTCCCTAACGCGTCTTTAACCCCCGCTTAATGTTCCCATAGCAGACGATTAATGACCCCTTTCCGACCCATTAACATCACCACGTATTCGTCGGGATGGCCAGCCGACGCCAGGCGTTCGTCCCGACGCTCACGTAAAGGTAGTTCGTGTCGCATGTCAGCAGGCCGGAACCGTAGCCGTAGGTGGTGTTGGTGGAGTGCGTCACGGTGAGGGTCGGATAGTTCCCGTTCGTCCCAAAATAGGCATAGGGCATTTGCAGGGGCCAATAGCTCAAAGCGCCGGCCGTTTGCGGGCTCACAATGCGGAAGAATCCGTAGGGCAACGGCGTCGCCGAAAGGGGCACCGTGAAGGTGGCAATCCCAGTGTTGGTGACGAGGGTGTAACTGGTGAACAATTGGAACCCGTTTAGCAGCTCCAAGGCGGGTGAAAATTGGAGCTGCCAGCCGGCCACAAAATTGGTCGCCGCAATGGTCAGCACCCAGTTGGTATTCACGAGGGAAATTGACAGGTTCGTGGAATAGGTCAACAGCGCGGCTTGAAGCTCGAAAACCCGCGCACTATTCGGCCCGTAAAAGTAGCTCGTGCCATTTGAGCTTAACTGCCAGTTGTTGGCCGCCACATTGGCGGCGGTGACATCGCAATAAAACTTGGTGCAGGCGTCCGAATTTCCCGTGGGCTGGGCGACCAGCAAATGCTGCCGGGTGAGGTCATTGGTCCGGCCGTCCAGCTCGGGATGTTCGGCGGAGAAAATCGTCACGCGGCCGGCTCCGGTGGTGGTGGTCGTCACGGAGACGTAAAGCATGTTCGGGGGCACCGTCAGATTCGAGGTCCAACCGCTCGTGCCGTTGGTGGAATAAATGACCGTGTAAGGAGCGGGCGACGGCGGGGCCATGCCGCCACTGCCAATCTGCGGCGGCGACACGAGCACCTTCAGGACGTTGGTGAACCGGCCCAGCGAATTGCTCAGCGCAAAATTGAAATTGGTGTCCAGCAATATGATTTGGGCGGAGGAGAACATGGCGTTGCTGAGATTGTAAGCCGTGACCGTATTGGTATTCGGCGCGGCGGCCGGGATGCCGATCTGATAATACGCGACGCCGCCGATGGTGCCGGTATTCGTGACCGTGGGAGGGGTGCCGGACGGCAGATTAGTGGCGGTGAAGACTGGCGGCGTGCTTTGGAGCGCGTAGATATTCGCGTTGTTGCTGGCGAAATAGCTGTTGATGTAGATCAGGTCCAGATTCAGCAGCGTGTAGGCCTCAAAGGGCGTGTTGCCAGAGTAAATGTTGTTCGTCTTTTGGGTCACGTAAACCGAGTTCGTGCAGACGTTCGTAATGGTGATCTGCGCGGTGCTCGTGGTGGTGTTGGTGTGCAGCGTGGTGGTATCCAGATACTGAATGTTCGTCTGGGCACCTAGCGGTGCGGCCACCATGAAGAAAAAAACGGCCAGCAGGGATGTGAGTTTGAGTGTTTTCATATGTTTTTCGGTTACAGTCCGCCGTCTTGCGGTGTCTCGGTTTGAGTCGGGTAAAACAGGTAGCCGGCGTCCGGCACCTGGGTGGTGTAAATGGATTCGGGAAAGGGCCAGATCAGCGAGGGCAGTTGGCGGGTCATCTGCCAGAGATAATACCCGCTCCGGCCGTGCGGAAAGCTGAGTTTTGGAAACAGCGTAGTGACATCCACCGGGCCGCCCGTGGCGTTGGAATAATAGCCGGGCGCATAAAATATCTTTTGGGCAAAGTTCGTCGTTGGCGGCGCATGGTTCGGGCTATTGCCCGGCAGATAGCCCCGGCTCTTGCTCCAGACGGTGGCCCGGACGCCGGTGACGCCGCTCACCCCGGTCACCCCGATGCTGAGCGGACCTTCGGGATAATTCAACTGGCGGCCCGCCAGGTAAAACGGCATGGGCGTGCCGCAGCTGACGTTGGAACTGATGATGAAGTCCGGCGTATCGCTCGTGGCGAACAGGATGATCTGCGAGTTCGGCGAGGTGGCATCGTTCAAGGCCAGGGCGATCTTGGTGTAAGTCAAGCCCACCGGCAGCAACGTTGCCGTAAATCCAGTCGGTGCCGTCGTGGTAGTTGAACCCGTGGAAACATAGGCCGCCGGCTGCGTGCCGACCGGAGATCCGGCGGGCGGGGCAATGGTCACGGTGACCGGGGCGGAATCGTAATTGGACCCGATATTCGAACGGATGAAATAGGAATAGACCGTGCCGGTGGAAACCGTCGTATCGGTGTATGTTTTGACGGCGGCAGACAGCCGGACGATCCGCGTATATGACCCGACCGTGCCACCGGTGACAACGGCCCGGAAAATATCATAGATGCTGGTATTGGTGACCAGATTCCAATCCAGCCGCACGGTGAGGCCGCCGTCAAAGGGAAAATATGCCTCGCTTTGCTTGGTCAAATTCGTGGCGTCCAGCAGCACGCGGGCGCGCCGCTCCAGCTCGACCAGGGTGACCGGTTCGGAATAGGTGGTGGCGATGCGGTAATGCCAGACCTCCGTGCCGTAAAGGAACAATTCATAGAGCGCAAATCCGGGTGGCGGATAGGAACCGGAAACATTGGTGTCGCCCGCGCTCATGCCGCTCGCGCAAATTCCGTTGGTGGTCACCTGGTCGATAGTCACGCCGGTGAGGTCAGTCGTTTTATCATGCGTGTAAGATCCATCCGGTATGCCGGTTTCGATGAGATACGTTAGGGGAGTGCTGATGTGGCTATCCGCACCCGACATATCAAACGGAGACATCACGGACGATTCGGCACCGATGCTCGTCGGGGTGGTGCCGGTGACGTGGGCGGGCACCGACAGCGTGGTGCCACTCACTTCAAAGAATGAATTATATTTGGTGGATTGCGTTCCGGCGCTGGCATGGGCCACGTTGGCCGGCGCCGTGGGGAAGGTGCTGTAAATGGCGTCCGACAGATCCAGCAGGCTATAATGGGTAGTGCCGACACTTCCGAACGGGGCCTCCATCCAACCCCCGTTCGCCGCTGTGCCGTCGCCCACCAATGTCCAGCCATTCGCCAGCAAAAAAGCGATGCGCGCCTGTTGTTGCTGGGGAATCGTGTTGCTTTGGCCGCCGTAGGTGAAGGAGTGGGACCATTCCTCAGTGACGGTTTTCCGGGTGTAAAGCCATTTTTGGTTCGGATCGGTGGTGATGGCGCCGCCGGGCAGCAGCTTGTTGCCAAATCCTTTGAAGGGCAGGCAGGAGTGAACGGTCTTCACGCCCGCCGCGAAAGAACCCCGCGCATGGGCGTGCGAGCTGACAAAGTTCTTGGCCCAAGATCCGGCGAAGGCGTTCCGGCTCATAAATCAGATCTCCGACCAGGCGCGGGCGTCCGTGTTCAGGTCTTTCAGGGTGGCGTTCAGCGTGAGGTTGAACGTCGCGCCCGTGCCACCGCCGCCGGTGACGCCCACGCCCGTGAGGGCAGGCGCGGCGGTGTAATCGCCCTGGGTGAGCAGCGTGAAGGTGGCGATAAGCCCGGCGGAAACCGTATCCACCCGGATGGTGGCCTTGGTGCCGGTGCCACTGTTCAGCGTGAGGATGTCATTCACGGCGTAGGTGCCACCCGTGCCGGAGTTCACCAGCGTGGCCGTGGCGACGCTGACCGGATTGGTCACCGTGCAGGGCATGACATCAATCAAATCATTCACCAGCGGCGGCGGATCGGGATAGTTCAACTCGTAGCTGCCATCGCTGCCGGTCACCGTGCGCGTGTAATAACCGATGACCGCGCCGACCGTGACTGGCGTGTAAGCGTAGGTGAAGGTGATGCCGTCGATGATTTCGCTGGCAATCGCCCCGGCGCCGCTGCGCAGTTTCCACGGCTTGATGACCGGAACAATCGTGCTGCCGAGCGTGGTGCCGTCCCAGGTCTTGCACATCCAGAAATCCCCGCCATCGGAAATGATCCGGTATTGCGTGACCGAGCCGCCGCCACCACAGCCGCCGCTGAGCTTGGCCCAGACGCTCGACGTCTTGTCGCCGGCCGTGGTGCAGACCCACATCACCGGCGCGCTCGGCGTGCTGATGTCCAGGTAAGTGTCGTATTGACGATAGTAAGCGCTCATGGTGCGTTAGCTGAGCGTGGCCGCCCCGGGCGCCCCAGAGCCGCTGTATTGCGGCGGGATCAGCGCGGTGGCCAGACTGGTGCCGTCGCTGGTCTTGGTCTGGACGAATTGGAATTGGCCCGTCGCGGGGTTTTGCAGATAGCCCAGGCTACGCGTCGCATCGAGCGTGTCCGGTCCAAAAACATTCTGCGCCGAAAGCTGTGGCTCGCCGGTGCTGGTGTTGGTGTGCTTCATCGAGCGCGCGCCCGACGAGCTGACGGAACCACCTGACGGCGAGAACGCCACGCAGGTGATATAAGCCTGGCGCTTGGCCCGGAGCCGGTCGGCGAGCTGGCCGGCGGAAATATTCTTGTTCGGACCCACGCTCACGGAATAAAAAAGACCGGCCCCTTTGCTCGTGCCGCTCACCTGCTGCGCTAGCGCGTTCATGTTGGCGTGCTCCGCCCGGCCGTTGGCCAGATTATAATTCACACCAAGCACGATCGTGCCGCTGAATACCCCCTCGAACAGCGGAATCTCCCCCTCGTATTGCGGCGTGTTCAGGTCCGTGTAAATGATCTGCGCCATGCCCACGAAGTTGGCCGGGTTCTCGCCGCCGCCGCCGTTGATGGTGGTGGCCAGATAACCGGTCGGATAGTTCAGATCGGTCACGTTCACGTTCGCCTGCCAGGTGTGCGCCGCGATTTTGGTGCCGGGCACGGCCGTCGAGACGCGCCGCTCGTAGGTGGCCACGGCCGTGATATTGTCTTCCGCGTGTGAGCCGCCCATCCAATCGGCATAACCGCCCTCGATGATCATGTTGGGCAACGCGCTTTGCCGGATGGCGCTGGCGGCCACAATGGCGGCGCCGAAATACTCCACGGCCGCATTCGGATTTTTTAACACGTCCGTCTCCGGTTTGACGAGGTTCCAAAATGCCAGCTTGTTCGGATCGATGGCGGTCGTCTTGATCCACTGCTGCGAGATGGTGGCGGTGAAGCCGCGCAAGGGCACGGTGATGATCAGCGCGCCGAGCCGATCGGCCGGCAGCGGCAGCGGATAAATGTCCGGCGTGATCTTGATGGAGGCGGTGCCGCCGAGGGAATTTTGCTGCTCGAAATCAATCCTCACGCTGGGCACCGCGAGGTCGCGCCGCTGTTTCAGCCCCTTGAACCCGCGCGCCTTCACGTCCACGCCCAGCGCGTTCAACTGGCCAGGCGCGGCGAGCTTCTGGGTGGTGTTGGGCAGATCCGTGCGGCGCTTGCATTTGAACGTCGGCGGCGTGGTGGTGTGGTCGAACCACGCCACGCTGTCGGTGTCTTCCATCTGCCGGCGGATGGCGTCGGCGCAGCTGATGTTCAGCACATCGCGCGGCAGCACGGGCACGTTCAGCAGGTTGGCCTTGGTGTATTGCAGATAGGCGCCGGCGGCGATGGCGAAGTCGAGGATGGCCGCGATCTGGTCCTGGCTGTTGAGCACCACGGGCAGATAGGAGATGCCGCCGTTGGGCGTGCTGGTGACGATCTTCTGGTTCAGCGTGAAATGCGTGCAGGTCTGCGCGGTGAGGATGGGCGCCGGCGGCGTGGCGTTGTCGTAGTCCGTCACGATCTGGACGGTGAGCATGAACACGATGTTCTCCAGATACCACCACGGCCCGAGACATTTCAGCGACGTGGCATTATGGCCGCCGTCGAAATCGCGCGCCTGGTCGTTCGGCACATAGCCCTGAAAAAATGGTTTGCCGTCGCAGGTGAGCGTGACGCGCGAGCGGTAAGGAAAATTATTATTGTCGAGCAACGCCTGACCGGCAAAGGAAAAGGTCAGCTCGTCGGCCGTCTGGCTGCGGAAGCTGAACGGTATCTCGTCGGCGATGCCCCACGCGGCGATGGTGCGCGTGATCGCCGCGCCATAAGCGCCGGCAACATACGGAACAACTGTGAGCGTGCGGGCCATGGTTCAAGGGGCGGTGTGGCGCTGGGATTGCAATTGCTCCAATTGCGCCTCCATCGCGGTCCATGCCTGCTGCGCGGTGATTTGGTGCGCAATGATTTTCTGGAGTATGGCAGCCTTTTGGGCTTCGTTTTTGCCGGTCAAAGCTTCCAGCTGCTGCAGTGTGTTTAAATGCTCCGCATGGCCAGGAGCCGTTGGCGTAAAATTCCGCGCCGCTTCTTCCTGATCGGTTTTTTGGTGAATTTGGTCCACCTGTTTCCGCGTGCCGCGCCGGAAGGAAGAATTCGTCTGGTCCTCCCCGGCAGCATCCCTGGTCTTGTCTCGGAAGCCAACGATGGCCGCCGACTCGGTGTCCAGTTTTGCCGCCTCCTCGTCCAGTCGTTTGATTTCCGCACGGGCCTTTTCGGTGGCGGCTTTGGCAGCCTCCAACTTTTTTCCCAGTGCGTCACGCTGGCCAACCGGCGCGCGGTCGTAATTATTCTGCGCCTCGTTTTCATCCTGCGCCGCTTTGCGAATGGCCGCACCGGCGGCCGCTTTGTCGGCATCGGATTTTTTGGTGTTCGCCCCGATTTCAGATTCGGCGTGGGCCACGGCGGCGTTTTTTGCACCGACCGTGGCGTGTTCCGCCATTTCATCGACATCCTGATTTCGGGCCGCCCATTTTTTCTTGATGGCGTCTTTCTGCTCCGGCGTGGTGGCCCCGGCCAGCTCCTCCGCCTCCGCCGCTTTGTTAGTTTCCTTCTGGCGCTCCGCTTGATTTTTAATATCCCGCTCTTTGTCGTGCAACTCCTTCTCCAGTCCTTTGACGGCATTCGGTTTGGGATTCAGCGCTTCGTCCAGTGCCAACTGGGCTTCCATCGCTTTTTTGCTGGCCTCTTCAATTTGCTTGTATGCTTCCGCCTGCGCCTCGGCGGCCTGTTTGACTTTTTCCGTGTGCAGATCCCACAACTGGGTGGCGAGCTGCACCGCCTCCATGATGATGATTAACGGCCCCAGCGTGGCAATGAGGCTGGCCGCGGCCGGTTCGGCCGCCGCGCAACCGGCCCCGGCCGCCTCCGCGCCAGTCCCCACGGCAGACAAGCCCGCTGCAGCTCTGGGCCCGGCTTCGCCCATGCGGTCAAGTCCCCGCTCAAACGCATTTACGATGGTGCCCAGGCCGGGAATGATTTTGTTCAGCTCGGCAAACGCATGATGCAGCAGCAGATGTTTTTCGCGGGCGGAGGCCGACGCTTCCCCTGACGATTGGGTGGCCTTCGTCACATCCTCCTGTGTCACCCTCAGGACGCCCATTTCTTTTTCAAGGGCGCTGGTGGATTCTGCCGATTCCGCCAAAAGCGCGTTGACGGCCTCGACGTCTTCTTTGCCGATGACGCCGAGCCTGACTAATACGTCGAGTGTTTTATCGGCCATACGTTAGATGGGAGATGGGAGTTGGGAGATGGCAGATGGGAGTTGGGAGATGGCAGATGGGTGCCAGGTGACGATACGCGAGGCGGCGGGGATGGGCACCAGCACGAACTCGCGCCACGGCCGACACCCGAGCACTTTCGGCGCGGGGCGGAGCTGGCAGTTTTCCGACAGCTCGCGGACCGCGCTGATCGCGGCTTCCACGTTGGGACTGGTCGGAAAGTTGAAGGGTTTGAATTTCACGGAGTGTCCAGTTGATAGTTCGGCGTGAGCGTAAGATTGGTTCCCCGGAAGAAAAGATTCCCCGGTGCCAGCGACAATGTCAGGGAGCCGTCGAGCAGGATGGGCATGGACCAGTTCACCAGGTCGGTGGACTGCTGGATCAGGCTGTGCCCCGTGAGCGTGAAGCCCGTCAGCACCGGCGGGGGCGGTGGCCGCACTACGCTCCACGTCGCTTCGTTGCTGAAATCCGATTCGATGCCATCCACATCCACCGCGGTGACGGCGAAGTAGTAAGTCGGATAATTGGTGCGCGCTCGCGTGAAATAGAAAACGAAGGCCGACTCGTTGCCGAGCACAAAGTAGTTCGTGTAACACCCGCTCAATCCGCCCACATAGAAGTTGTAACCGACCACATTATCAGACGGACTCGGCTTCCATTGCAATTCCACCGAGTTGGTCACGGGCTGCAGCCAGCGCGGCACGGTGGCCAGGAGCGTGGCTGACGAGCGGGAGACGGCCATGCTCGGTTGCGGAGGCATGAGGCTGGCGAGCGGGATTGGAGGTTTTGCGGGCGCGGGCACGGCAGCGCACCCGAAAATCATAAAAAACATGAGCACCAAAATCAGCGCCAGTGCCACCTTAACCTGCCAAGGCAGCGGGCGATTCGGCTCATCATCCTGGTTGACGGGCAGGGATTTCATTTATTTCGGAACCCAAACGGAATTAGACCGCACAAATAATTGACCGTTGGTGATCGTGCAAATTGAGCCGTTTGGGGCCGAGATAGCGGAAGGGTTGGCGTTGGTTTTCACCGCATACCAGAAGAGGCCGTTATTGATGATGGCCCGGCTGGCGGTCAGATTGGTCGCCGTCACCTGGTCCACATCGAAGTTCGCTCGCAGATGCGCGTCGTTGAACAGATACAACTGGCCATCCGTGGTCAACCGGAAGCTGCCGCCGTCGATATTGTTCGCCACATTGAATCCAAACCCGCTATCGACGATGGTCCACTGGCTTGACGAGCGACCGGGAATGTTCAGGGAGTTGACGACAACATTCCCGCTGCCGTCAGAATAAAAATTCCCGGCATCGGAATAGAGATTGAAGGATAAGGTCAAGCTGTCGGAATTGATCCCGCCGCTGGCGAGAATGGCCGGGTAAGGTCCGGCACCAGAGGCCCGGATCGCTGGCGATCCTTGATGCGAGAACGGATCGTAATTGCCATTGGCGGTGATGGCGTTGACGGTGCCGCTAAAAACTCCACCCAGATTCACGTTGGTGCCGGTGGCATTATTGATGTTCGTCGCTGGGCCACTGGAACCGCCGCCGATGGTCACCGGATAATAGCTGCCGATGTTCGTGATGAGGTTGACGACGTTGACCACCACGTTGGTGTCGTTCACGTTGAAATGTTTCGCGCTGTTCCAGCCGGGCGCGGAGAGCGTGTAGCCGCCGGGCCAGAGATTATTCGTGGTGCCGGCCTTATAACGGAAAGCGAACCCGCCGATCAGGTGCGACCCGTCCGTCTGCGGATTAAACCGCGCATCCGGCGTGACGCTGAACTGGTCGGTGCGCGGGCTGCCATCGATCTGCAGCAGGGGAAAATACACCAGCGTGCCGGCAGCGACGGCGGGCCACCATAAAGCAAAGCCGACCAGCAGCAGGATGATTGATCTGAATATGTTTTTCATAATGGGATGCAACGTCACGTTGCCTAGTTGATGAGGATGGTGTTGGTGAGCCAGCCGCTGTTGCCGAACTTGAACGTGGCGTTGGGGGAGAGCGGCACGCAGAAATTATTCGTCACCGGCAGCTGCCAGCCGGCGCCGCCGTTGGTGAAATTCAACACCGTCCCGGAGGCGAACCCGAGCAGCAGACCTTTCGGACCCGCATTCGTGTAAAGCACGTTGACGGTGTATTGATTCGTCGGGTTCGAGCTGGAGGAATATGCCGGGGCATTCGTGGCCGGCTGAAACCCGAGCGCGAAGACGATGCCGTCGGGGGAGTTTGTGGCGGCAGTCCCGGCCCGGGTCCAGTTGTTCGTGCTCTCACGCGCCATGGTGCCGGCGTCGCTGAACTGCGCGAGCGTGAAGTTCATGAACGTGGTCACCGGGATCCCGGCCACCTGAGAAATATTCTGCGGCGCCGCATTGGAGGAAATGCTGAACGGCACCGAGTAATAATAATTCGAGATGGTGAGGATGTAGTTGCCGAGGGCGATGTTGTTCGAGACGTAGCCGTTCACGTCGGGCTGATACGTCCGGGGCACGCTGGCCACGATGAACGTCGAATAGGCGGTGATGGTGTTGGTGCCGACCGCCTGAATGGTGATGAGGTTGGTCAACGGTGAACCGCCCTGATCAATGCCATAGTAAACGAACGGCTGCAGGTAGGCCGCGGCACTTGGCAGTGCGGCCACCATGAACAAAGCGGCAATCAATGTGAACCTCGCCCCAACGTTTTGAATTTTTAATTTTAGATTTTTCATGTTTTAACAGGATTTAAATTGGCCGGCCTGCAGCCAGCCGTGCCACCCGGCGCGCACCAGAATGCTCGGCGTGAGCGTGGGCGCGGCCACGTTGCCATCCCAGCCCCACACCCGCGGTCCACCGCCCGGACCTTTTTGGATCTGGCAACAGTCCGGACCCTTCTGGCCGGGCAGCCAGAAATAAATGTGCGTGAAGGTCCCGTCATAGGTGAAGTCGCCCACTTGCTCGATCTCACCCATCGCCACATAACGGCCCTGGACACTTTCGGTATTCATTTTTAATTCTGGGTGGTGGTGACGCGGCCGAACTGGACGCTGTATTCAAAGATGGTGCTCGCGCCGGACCAGGAGACGCACTTGCATTTCGGGCGCGTGCAGTTCTGGAAAAAGTTGAACGTGCCGTCATCGAGGAGTTCCTGCAAGACGCCGGCGGCGATGCCGATCGCGGCCGGGATGCTCTGCGGATGTTCGACGCGAAATTTCCGGGCGACGGCCGGCGTGCCGTGATACCGGTCCACCCGCCAGCTCAGGGAGTAAACGGCGTTCCCGTGCTCGATCAGCAGCGCCACGTCGGAGCCGCCAAAGAGCACCGCTTCCGTCTTGGGATCAAACGACGGATCGCCGCCGCTGATCTTGTCGCCGACCAGATCATCACCCAGCGAGACCGGCAGGTTATTGCCGCCCGGGAAGAAAATATATTTTATGGCGCTGGCTGACACGATTGGCATTGAGCCACCGTGCTAGCGCGGTCCTTGCGGACGGCCACTAGCACAGTGGTCTTGATTACTTGGTTGCGTCCGGGGTGGCGGCCGTGGCGGCCGTCTGCCAAGACTGGTGATGTTTCAGCGCATCGACCGCGCCCTGCAGCCGGACGTGCAGCATCCCGATGAAGGGCGACTGCTGGGCCGCCGGCAAGGCACTGTTGGCTTCGAGGGCCGCAAAGGCGATCGGCGCGGCTTCGGTCAGGAGGGCTTCCAATTTTTCAATTTTCTCATTCATGATTTTATTTTGGTTCGTTGTTTTTGTTTCGATCAATGGGTGCAGCGTCACGCTGCCTACGCAATCACGATCCGGGTGCCGGGCGTGGTCTGCGCGGTGACAAGGGTGAAGTCGCCGTGCCGGTTCAGTTTGTTGTCGAACTCGAACACGCCGGTGCGCACGCCCATTTTCTTGAGCGTGATGAACGCGGTGGAACCGTCGAGCGAGATCACGGCGTCGTTGGCGTTGGCGCTGCGGCGCGTGCCGATGCCGCCGCTGGCGCCCTGCAGCGCGAGCGCGGCCAGCAATTGCGTGGTGGTCGGCTGCTGCGGCTTGAAGGCGAGCATGGCGCGATAGCCGAGCACCTTCATGTCCACGGTCACGTTGCCCTGCTTGACCGGCTGCAGCTTGGATTCGTGCGAATGGCTGAAGCCCTCTTCGGCGAACACACTGGTCCAGCCGCTGACCGCGCCCCAGATGAGCTGCGCCATCTGCTCCTGATGATCGACGGGATAATCCGTCTGCACCCAGGCGGTGGTGTTTTCCGCGTAGAACGCGGCGGCATCATTCAGCGCAAATCCGTTCTGCCAGAAGCCGGTCCATTCCACCTCGCCCCAGAGCGGTTTGCCCAGGCCATAATAAACGGTGGGCATCTTGGTGAGCACGCAGCGCTTGAAATCAAACCCCTTGGCATTCGTGCTGATGATGTTCACCACGTTGTTGGTGGCGCCGAGCAACGGCACGCCAGTGTAAGAGAAGTTCACGAGCGCATCCGGCATGAACGCGGCGGCGTAGCTCACGGCCTGCGGCGTGGTGGCCTTCCAGACGGACTTGGGCGTGCCGCTGATCTTGTAGGTGAGATCCACCAGGTTGTCGTCGGACTCGCCGCCGAGCGTGGAGGGCAGTGCGCGCCAGACCGGCTGGGGCGTGATCTTGACGCCATTCTCGAAATAATAATACAGGCCGCCGTCTTTGATTTTGCACGGACCGCCGACATCGATGCTGGCGTAGGTGGATAAAATACTCATAATTTTTAGTGTTTAATTTTTAATGGTTAGTTGATCAGCGATTCGGTGGTTTGGGAGGGAAGCGGCACGGCGTCCGTGTCCGGGTGATACGCGGCGGCCAGCACGACGGTGCCGGCGGCCACCGCGAACGGTTCGGTGTATTCGATCGCGGCCTGTTCGCCGGGCAGCGATCCGTCATTGTCCGGCGCGGGTGTGGAAAATCCGTCGAGCGTATAGTATATGGCGGAGCCATCCGTGGCGGTGAGCGTGACGGTCTGGTTGCCGTCGTCGGAAATCTGCGGGGTGGCGGCGCGCGGCTGCTGCCGGCGTTCCTGGCTGAGGATGCAGACGGCCTGCACGCCCACGATGCCGGCCTCGGCAAACCGGGTGTCGGGAATCAGCGCGGAGTCCTGCAGCTTCAAGCCGGCGGAGCGCCAGAGTTTCCAGTTCCACAAAAAATCAATCATGAGATCGCCCCAGTCATCCGCGCCGCGCAGCGTGCCGACGGCGGGCGTCATGTTGGAATCCGGCTCCTCGTAAATGCCGATCCGGTATTCGCGATCGCGCTGCAGGGAGTTCGGCTTGGGAAAACGGAGCGTCGGGATCTGGATGATGTTGCCCACGCCGACCGTGCCGGATTTGCCGGCCACCTGCCACACGGCATCCTGCTCCACTTTGCTGGAAAGATATTCGCGGCCCAGCACGGTGTTGGTGGGATCGAAAATGGCGCACGACCGGATGCCCCGGAAAAGCGCATACTGGATCGCCAGATTATCTTTGATGGGTTTCATGCGGCGAGACTCCTCGAGATGGCGGCCATGCCGACCTCCGCGAATTCGTCGGACGTCGGCACCAGGGCCAGGTTGCCCACGAATGTCACTGACTTGGCAAACGCGAATTGTTTGCGCATTGCCGCCTTGGCTTCGTCGTGCGTGCGCGTGCGCTTGACGGTTTTTTTGCCCTTGAGCTTCGGCCCCTCGACCGGCACGGAAACTTTTTTGGCGGTGAACTGCGCCATCATCTCCCAATACGATTTGCCGTAGGTTTCCTCCGTGATGCCGAAGCACAAAACTTTCGCGTGGACCGGGCGGATGGTGCCGCCCTCGTAACGAAGCCTTAAACCCTGCTGATTGGCGGTTAAAAGAACTGTGCCGTCGCCGGCATACGCCTCCACGCTGTTGCCAGATTTCTCGCCGAACCCCGTGCTGGGGAAGGCCGCAAACTTGCCGGGCAGGCGCGGATATTTTTTCAACCGGTCCCGCCAGAACCCGCGCAGGGGGTCTCTGCAGACGGCCGCGAGTCGGGCCGGCTCGACGGACGCCATCAACTCCGCGATCGCAGGCGTCGCGTTATCGGCGGTGATGGAGATTTGCGCGCTGAGGCTCATGGTTTTTTAGCCACGGATGGCCACGGATGAAACACGGATGGGAGTCTGCGCGGAGCGGCTTCAACCGTTCCTGCCTTTGTCCCCGAAATCTTTAATCCGTGTTTCATCTGTGAAAATCCGTGGCTCAAGATTGATTTACGATCGGGGCCGCCGACGGCAACTGATCACCGCGGCGCGCGATGCCGGCGCAGGCCCACATCATGGCTTCCTCCACCTTAGTGATGGCGGTGGCTTTCTCCCGGGCGGCCGCGACGGGCAGGGATTCATCAATCAAGAGCGCGAGCGCCTTGGCCGCGGCGCGCACCGCAGCATGGCGCTCCGCCGCTCCGCCGACCGGCGGGTGATATTTGAAATTGTGTTCGATTTGGAGATTCATGTTCAGGCCGGGGAAAACAGTTTGGTGAAATCAAAGGGTGAAGGTTCTGCCTTCTCGCCGGCATCGAGCAGGCCGAGCTCGACGCATTCCTGGGTGGGCACGCCGTCGGTGCCGTAACCGGAATTGAACGCGAACGGGGCGAAGGGATTCCCGAGCGTGTCGTCATAACCGCCGGCACCGTCGCCGAGCACCTGCCAGACGCCGGAGGCTTTCAAGGCGACCATGCGGCCGGTCTGCTGGAACACGCGCAGCGCATCGTCATCACCGGCCTCGCGGCACGCCTTCACCCAGCGGCCGTCCTCGGTGTCCCAGGCGTCTTCCGGAACTTCGATGATGGTGCCTTTGGGCCCGCGCTTTTCGCCCCGGGGCAGATCTCGCTCATAAATGCGGTGCAGTTCCCAGGCGGGATATTCGTCCACGTCCGTCTGGTCCGTCAGGAAATGGCCGCCGCCGCGCATGACTTTCTGCGCCACATCGATCTTGAAATTCAGGTTCAGCATTTGCGCGATCGCGCCGCCGTCCTCGAAACCGGAAATCATTTTATGCAGATCGCCGGTGAGACCCGGCAGCGTGGATCCTTCCGTCACCGTTTGGGTTTCGCCCGGGCGCAACACCTGCACTGGGGTGATGATGGATTTGATCCCGTCTTTGAATTTCTGGAGGAACTCCTCAACGGTCTTTTCGCTGAGCGCGCCGCCATGCTCCGCCAACTGCCGGCGCAGCGACGCCTCGGCGGCCGGCGGCACTTGCAGGCCGCCGCGCTTCAGACGCTCAATCGCCGTTGTCAGGGCATCACTCATCGGTTCAATTCAAAATTAAAAATTAAAAACTTAAAATTAACTGTCGGCCGGGCCATCGGGGTTCGCGTAAGGCGCGGCATTCTGGCCGGGGGAAAATTGTTGGCTGGCCGGCGGCGCGGGATGCGTGCGCAGGATCAGCCGGTTCTCGGAATTCCAGTTGCCGGCGCTGCTCACGGTGCCGGCGGGCGCCTCGATGGCCCCGGCCTTGCGCTGCATGATGGCGGCCAGCATGTCGTCCGCCTGCTTGGCCGAATCCTTGCGCGCATCGGTGAGCATGGATTTGAGCTTCGGGAAATCGGCCAGGAACTGCCATTGCGTGCGCGCGAGCACATGGCCGCGCAACTGGTCAGGCACGCTGCCGTCGCTGGCGGTGGGATAGCCGGCGGCGTTGAGCGCGCCGATGAATTCGCCCACGGTGTCATCGAGCCGGGTCTGCAGGCCGTCGGTGCCGCCCTGGATATTCTGGAGCACGGCCATTTCGGTGGGCGTGAACTTGCAGTCGTCAACGGTGATGGTGCGCCAGGGCATGGGTTAAATTTTAAGTTGTAAATTTTTAATTTTAAGTTGGCGCGGGCGGCTTGCTTTTCCGCCCGCGCCAGGTGGCCGTCCGCAAGGACTACCAGTTGCCGCCGGAGATGGTGACCGGTCGGATCTTCTTCACCACGCCGGCATCGAAGTTCGTGATGATGGCGCTGGCCGTCGCGTTGGTGATGCTGGCGATGCCCAGCCATCGGGCGGAGCCGTCATTATAGGCGTCCAGATTGGTATAATAATACCAGGGACCTGCCGCCGCCGGCGTGGTGGCGCTGATGGTGATGGTCGGCTGCGTTTCCCAGGTTCGCGCATTGGTGGTGACGATGGGCGTGTTGCCGCTGCCGCTCCGGACCAGCTTGACGGTCAGGGCCGAGGCGTTGGCGTTGGCGTTATAGCCGGAGAGGTAGATCCCCGCCGTCTCATAATTGCCCACGCTCACACCGGCACCCGTCGCGATGCCGGGGTAATACCCGTTGGTGCTGATCACGCCGCCATTGGTCGTGTAGCCGGTGGTCACAAACGCGCCGAACCCGTTGGTGGGATCGGTGGCAATGTTGACGGCATTACCAACCACGTTCGTGGGATGAAAACTGTCCTGGGCCGCAGCGGGAGGCGCGGCACAAAGCAGTCCGATGCTGATGATGCCGGCGCAGAGCGCCAGCCCGGTTAATCCGTGTTTTTTATTATTCATTTTCGTTTTCAATTTTTTCAATGTTATGGTTGCGTTTCAAAGGGACCGGTCCGCGGATGGACAGATCTTGGTTCAGATGGTCGCGAGGCCTTTCGCCTTGAGGATGAAGTTGACGACGGTCAACTTGCTGGAGTTGCCGGGCACGCTGATCTTTTCGACGATCGCGGGATCGGCGTTAAGGCTCTCGACGAGCTTCATCAGCTCCGGATACTTCATGGCCATCAGTTCCTCACCGACCGAGGCCGGCGGCTTCGGCTGCTGCTGCTGCTGCTGTTGCTGGGAGTGCCCGGTGGGGATTTCCTTGAGCGTCGGCGCGGCCTTCATGGTGACTTCGGCGGCGCAGTTGGAATGCGTGGCCGTGAGGTGCGCGCGCAGATGATCGTGCGCGGCCTCCGTGATCTCGCCGGTTTCCGCCACGCACGCTTCCAACTGCTTGAGCAGTTCGGCGACGGGGCTGGTGAGCGTGCCGTCGGCGGCGGTGGTTTCGCGCGGCTTGTAGCCGAGCGTCTTGATGGCCACGCGCAGGTGGCTCTCCACGCTGTGCAGCCGGTCCGCGCTGATTTTGCCCTCAGTGGTGGCGAGCGCCTCGCCGATGCCGCCGAGCAGTTCGTCCACGGTCAATTGCTTGACCTGCGGACCCGTTTCTTTTTTGAGTATTTTCACGATAGTTAAAATTTATTGTTTACGATTGATGGTTTTGGACGTTGATAAAAAAGGTTGCAGCGGGGCCGCCGGTTTCCCGGCGGCCCCACCGCAAGGTGATTATTGCCCCGCGCCGCAGAGGGCGCCGCGTTTGTCGCCGACGGATGCGCCGAGCTGCACTTCCGGGCGCCACTCGGCGTAGTTGCCGGTAAGGTCCACGCGCTGCACCAGGGCGACGCTGAACTTGGTGTCCGGTTCCGTGACCGTGGTGATGCTGCCGGGGACCATCGCACCGACCGCCTGGGTGAAGTCCATCGGGAGCCGGCTCTTGAGCATGACGGCCGCCTTGTGGAACGGGAAGAACGGCACCGTCGCCGGCAGATACGCCGCCTTGAACGGCTTGAAGCCGCTGATCTTGGAGGGCAGCTGCGAATCCGTGAGCTGCGGATCCTCGCCCTTGGCGGCGTAGGCAAACAGCAGCCGGGCCGCATTCCGCGCCTTGGCGAAGTATTGCGGGTTGAGCAGGATGCCGCGGTCCGTGCTGGGCACCTTGTTCTGCGTGAGGATGGCATCGAGCTTGTCGAAGTCGGTGACGTCGAAATCCTGGAGCGATTTCGCATAGCTCGCATACGCGACGGGCACGAGCTGCACGCCGCTGGCGTCCGGCGCGGTGACCTGCGTGTAGGCGTTGAAGTTGCCGGGCGTGAGCAGCGCGGTGACCATGCCGGTTAAATACGCGGAGATGGCCTTGAGACCGGCCGGCGCGATTTCATCAATGAGCCGGCGCTGGGTCGTGCTCAGCGTCGCCTGGCCGATGACGATCGGCACGGCGATGTAAGCCGAGAGCGTCAGCGGCGCATCCACGGTGCTGGCGGGCGAGGCGACCACGAAGCCGATCGGGCGGCCGTTGATGTCGAGCGTGGCGTTATAGAGCTGCACGGCCGGGATGTTCACCACTCGCGTCATCTCGGTCTGCTGATACAGGCCGGGCGCGTCGGAGAAATCCGTGAACATGCTGCCGAGTTCCGGATAATCCAGCGCGAAGAGCGGCAGCGTGCGCTGCAGCACGAGCGTGCCGTTGAGGGTCTGGAACTGGTTGTTCGGATCCGTGTAATCCGCGGCTTCAAAAGCGCGGCGGTTGAACATGCTGGCGGCGTTAAATTCCAGGCCGACGCACTTGGCGAGTTCCGACGGCGGAATGTCGCGCCAATCTTTGTAGTGCGGGTCCAGGCATTTCTTGTAGAGCAGCCCGGCCTGCAGCGCGAGCTTGCCCTTCTCTTCATATGCGGCTTCCATCATGGCCTTGCTCATGCCGGGCGCAATGCGGATGGCCGCGTTGCGGTTGACCAGCGCGAGCAGCTGCTTCATTTCCACAGGCACGTTGAAGCCGAACTCCACGCCGCTGCGATCGCGGCTGGCCGACATTTCCACGGCGGTGGCGCCGGGGGTGAAACGGCGCGGGCCGGCGGCGGCACCCTTTTTAACGATGAGCGGGATGAGCGACGGATCCGCTTCGAACTTGCCCTGCCAGCTCGCCTGCATTTCCTTGTCCAGCGCCGGGATCTGCTGGCTCTCGATCATGTCGTGCACAGCCTGTGTGGCGGTGGCCTTGACGGCTTTCTTCTGCTCAGCTTCAAACTCCGCGATCCGCGCCTGGGACTTCGCGAGTTCGAGCTTGGTGTTGTTTTCGCGCAGTTCAGCCTGGGCGGCTTCGAGCTGGGCTTTGGCCACGGCGTTATCCTGGGCTTCCAGTTCAACGATCTTTTGCTCCAGCTGAACATTGCGGGCTTGGAGCGCTTCCGCGTCTAATGGTTTATTTTCCATTTTGTTTTTTGTGTTGATGCTGGATGGTTGCGCTCCAGCTTGGCGTGCCGGCACAACAGGTGTCGGCGAATTTTTTCCGGCGGGCACGTCGCCCGCGAAAAGGGGTTGGTTGTGAACGGAAGCCGGCCGGTTGGTCAGCGTGCCCATGTTCAGGTAATGCGTGGGATTCTCCACCACGTCGTCCGGGCAGATGATCACCGCCGGATTTTCCGGCGAGCCGGGCGCACCGGCGGGAATGATCCAGCCGGCATCGAGCGGCAGCGGCTGCGGATCCGCGTTGGTGAAAAACGTGAGGCTGAAGCCGCGGCAGGTCTTGCCCTTGACTGCTTTCAAGCCGTCCTCGCTCGGCTCGGCCGCCTCATAGATGCCGGGCGGCTTGCCGTTCTTGGCATCCTGCCAGAAAAATTTGGTGGGCCAGCTCGACGCGGATTTTTTCTCGTGGAAAAAACAGTTGAACGCCTTTTGCTGCGTGGAGCGGTTGATGGTCTCCAGTTGCGCCTGCAGCGCGCGCGCCCCGGCCGGGTTGACATTGATCGTGACGGTGACCGGTTTGCCGTAACAACCGAGCGTCATCGTCTGAATGCCGCCGGCCATGGCCATGAAGCCGGCGAAAACATCGGGCGTTTCGAGCTGGGTCAAAGCTTCGGCTTCCAGGGCCATGATTCTGACTTCTGGCTTCTGGCTTCTGGCTTCTGGCGCGCTGGCCGTGAGCGCCACGGCGTGGTCGCGGTGGAAAATGGATTTTTCCTTGTGCACTTTCGCCTGGTCAAGGTTGCCGGCGGCAGTCTGCAATTCCGCGGCGGCGTCATGCAGCTTGGCGGCGGCTTCGTGTTCCGGTTTGGTTTTCGCGAGTTCGCTGGCGGCGAAGGCTTCCTTGGTGGCGGCGGCGGCGCCGTGAAATTTGCCATCACCCTTGCGCGGTTGGGCCGTGCCGGCCGTGCCACCAGTGCCACCCTGGCCACCATTCACATCGCCCGCCTCGACAGCGGCGGCCGGAACGGGAGTGTATTCCACATTTTGAATCACCTCGCGCGGTTCGCCGGTCAGCTTGATCGCGCCGGCCTCGATGGTGAAATCCTGCCCGTAGGTTTTGCCGTCCACGGCGCTGATGATCGCGCACCAGGACTCGCCCACTTCATGCGGCGGGGCCACGAGGTCGCGGATCCAGACGCCGGCGGGGTTGCACACGTTGGCGCCGTCGGTGCCGTCCGGGCGGCTGGAGAGTTTCAAAACCCGGCCGGCGGCCTGGGCCAACTGGCTGCGCAGATTTTCAAGCGCGATGCCGGCGGTGGCGGCGGCGGCCGTCAGTTCGGCTGGGGATGAGATTTTTTTCATGGTTGACGATTTATGAGTTCAGGGTGATAGTTTTCTGGCCAGCGGGACTCGTGACCACAGCAGCAATGCCGGGGGTTGCAATGTAGAGACCGCTGGCTGTTTTATTTTTCATGGGTGATCCGGTGCAGGTAGAACTTGTTGGCGGTCTTAGTCCCATCCTTCATTTCCCGCACGGTGATTTCCGCGCGATATTTTTTATCCCCAATTTTTAAGCCGTGCTCGAGTTTGTGAACCATCGCGACATTGGGTCGGCCCTTGCGGTCGGGCAGCGAGGAAACCACTTTGCCCTTCGCGATTAATTCCGGGATGGCCTTGACTGCCTGGAATTCGTGCGGCGTGCGCTTGTCGAATAGCGTTTTGTCCCGGACCTCGGAATTGAATCCGACTTTGCCCAGGGTGGGATGATCCACCGGCGTGAAATCCTTGAATAATTCTTTGGCGCGCTGGTGCATCTCTTTCGGCGTGCCCGTCCAATTCTCATCGGCCAGCTCGGCGTATTGGTTGCCATGAAAATCATGCCCCTCCACGCCGCCGGCCGTGACCGCCGGCGGTTTCAGGGTGGCCATCGGCAAAGACTCGGTGAAAGCTTTTACCAGGGCCGGCGTGAGCGTGTGCGCGAGCGTCGGATCATGCTGGATCGGCTTGGTCAGCTCCGGCCACTTGGCGAGGGCGCGTTCAAAATAATGGTGCTGCGCCGCCGGATCGGAAATTTCCAGACCGGCCTTCAGATATTTCACCA
>TBL_comb47_HYPODRAFT_10001995_pt1 | contig 25794 bp, 23 predicted proteins | sample TroBogypolimnion_40_FD_10682 | JGI IMG/M metagenome (IMG submission 10682)
TAATCTCCATTTTAAAATCCATATTTATGTTTGGCTTCCTGGATTACCTGTTCATGTGTAAATACATTTCCAGTTTTAATATCGTGTATTCCTTCAAAAATGGAGTCTTGAATTTCATGTGGTAATTGATCCCACCAATCTTTTTCTACTTCCTTCTTAAGTAGATTATTTATACGAAAAAGAAGAGCCGGATTAGTAGTGCTTAGAATTTTTTGTACTAAATCTAATTTTAATGACTGAATATCCATAATCTGAGGTCTTGTGGTGAATCATGTAAAGTTACAAAATTAACCGATTGAATTATTTTCTAATCAACACTAATAATTTTACAGTTCGCTGGAGAAAAACGGATTACCTGCACCTTTAGGACCTGCAAAAAGTCGCAACCTTTTGGTGGGCATTTAATTTCAATTTGAATTGATTAGCTTTTAATAATTTAATACTTTCCGATAAACTTCAATTAATTTCTTTGATTCAAATTCCCATGAAAGTTCATTCAAAACACGGTTGTAGCCAAACTCTCCCATTTTGTCCCGAACTGACTGGTTATCCAGCAGGTAAATAATCTTTTCCGCAAAATCACTGGTACTATTGTTAATTGCATATAGTGAAGCTTCCTGTGCTGAAAATCGACCTTCCTTTAAATCATATTGAACAATGGCTTTTTTTAAAGCCATATATTCCATAATTTTATTCATGGTTGAAAGATCATTCATCTCAGTGGGTTTATCCGGATTCACACAAACATCTGCCGTATTCAATACGCCAATCATCACTTCATCGGTAACCCGTCCATAAAAATCAACATATTCTGCCAACCCCATTTCAACACTTAGTTGCTTGAGCTTTTCAACATCGGTACCGCCCCCTAAAATGGCAAACTGAACATCAGACCTTCGATCTGTTATGTATTTAGCACTTTCTAATAAAAGGTCGATTCCTTCCTGTTCTCCGATTACACCTACATAGCCGATCAGGTAGTTTCTCCCTTTTTTATACTGATCATCCGGGGGTAAAAGTTTTAACCGATCCAATTTAGGTCCACTTCGAACAACCTGGACATTTGCAGGCTTCATCTTACCCCTTCTGATAGCGATCTCTTTATACGATTCATTTGTGGCGATACTGTATTTGGAAGATTTAAAGGTCAGGTATTCAAACAGGATCATCAATTTATAGAAAAACCCCTTTTTGTCGTATTTTGCAATATACAATTCGGGGTTAATGTCGTGATGATCGAACAAATATTTTACACCAAAGGGCTTAAACCACAACGCAGTTAAAAAAATAAGATCTGGCGGATTGCAGCCATGTATAACGTGAAACCGTTTTCTGAAATAGATTTTCCAGCTTAACCTGAATTCCCAGAAAAGGGCAGCCGAATATTCAAGCAGATAGCCCATGGCACCGCGTGCCTCCAGAGGGAGGGGATGACGATAAATATCAATTCCATCAATCTGTTCAAAACGTTTCGTATAACCCTTCATCACAGGACAGATGATGCTAACCTTGGCGCCATTATCCTTTAAGGTATTCGCTTCCTGCCAAACCCTGCGATCAAAAGGGACAGGGAGATTCTCAACTATGATTAAAAAATGTTTTCCGTTAAATTCCATGTATTTACCAGTTTATCCCCGTGTAATTTGGATAGGTTCTTATCTGTTCGCTTAACCGGACAAAGTCAATGATTACTTTATCCGTTGGGTTAGAAAGGATCTCTATAAATTCTTTTTCTTTTGTATTGACGATTATTACATCACAATTTTTCAGTATCTCTTCTGAACTGTCAACCATCAGTGAGGCAAGGTGAGGAATTTTTGAATCTATAAATTCCTTATTAGTCCCTGTGAGGAGTGATAAATTAATGTTGGAATCATAAATAGAGATATCACAACCTTTTCCTAACAATGCCTCAATAATTTCTACGGCAGGACTGTTGCGCAAATCATCCGTTCCCTCTTTGAAACTTAATCCCAGGAACCCAAGCTTTTTATTCCAATATTTATAGATCATTTTTACGGCCCGTTTGATCTGTATTTCATTGGTCTTGCCGATACTGTCGATAACCGGAACGGAGAGATAAAGATCATGTGCAAGTGTCTGTAATCCCTTCAGGTCTTTTGGCAAGCAGGAGCCACCATAAGCAAAACCAGGTTTAAAGTAATAGGGCGAAATATTTAATTGTTTATCCTTACAAAAGATATTCATCACTTCATGCGAGTCAATACCCAGTTCTGCACAAATATTACCCACTTCATTGCCAAATGAAATTTTAAGTGCATGGTAAGTATTATTGATATATTTCATGATCTCTGCCACCTTTAAATCGGTGATGATCACTTCAGCCGGTAATTGCCGGTAAAGCCCGGCCAATTTCTCCGCTGCTTCTTTGTTATCAGAACCGATAAGTGTTAAAGGTGGATTATAATAATCCTGTACTGCAGTACCCTCCCGCAGGAATTCGGGGTTGTCCACAATGGCAAAATGGATATTACGCTTTTTGCCTGATGCCTGTTCAACAATGTCTGCAAATTTATCACATGTTCCAGGCATAATCGTAGAACGGATCGCGATAATATGAAATACAGTCTTCTGCTTAAGTGCCTCTCCGATTAGTTCTGCTACATTAAAGATATAGTTGAGATTTAAATGACCCCTGTCGCTGCTTGGGGTACCAACTGCTATAATACTGATTTCACTTTTTAAGACTCCTTCGAGAGCACTTGTTGTCGCTTCAATTTTACCCAGGGAACGTTGTTCTGCAACAATTTGATCAATCTCTGTTTCGATAATCGTTGCTTTTCCGGCATTGATCTGTTCTACTTTGATCTGATTAACATCCACCCCAATGACCTGATGCCCATTTTTTGCCAGACAACCCAAACTTACGCAGCCTACATAACCCAAGCCGAAAATACTAATATTCATTTATTTTTATTTTGGTAACCGATTGAAATGAACGATTTGTTTTTTTACTCAGATAGATCACCGTTGTTGATACTTTCTGTAAAAATGAATCCGAGTACCAACCAAAAATTGGATTTTCCTCCCCTTTTGCTAAAGTAAAATCTCCAAAACCTTCAATACTTAATGTTATATGAATACCTGTATCGTGATTTAACCGAATTGAATTATGAGAGATTTTAGTTATTGTTATTTCAGGATGAAGATGAAAAAGAATGGTATATTCATGTTCCATCCCATCATTATTTATTATATCATCATGAATTAAAAAGGTATCTGATAATTTATCAAATGTTATCTCGCGGGAGTGGTTTATACCTTTATATCCATTATGCGAGGCCTTAACTGATTCGAATTCACTATTTTGTTGAAGTGATAATGTTTGACACAGGTAATGATCAAGCCACATCGTATCACTCACATGTTTTGCCTGATTTTGATGATCCACACCTATTGTATTATGTGCTAAAGTGCTCACAAAATAGTTGCGCCACTCTTTGGCCACGTGATAGCTATACGTCCCGGAATCAACAAAAATGGGTTTACCGTTTATATTCATTAAAAAGGACAGGGCGTCCGCATGAGCGTGTGCTGCAATAGACAAGTATCCCAAGGGCGCTGCATCAAAGTGTAAATAGATCTCTTTTCCGTTTTCCTCTTTTCTGAATATATAGTGACCTTCATTTTTATAAAAAATTGATCCTCTTTTACCTGTCGTTTCTGGTATTTTGTCAAATATTGTCTGGCCTTTATCTCCAAATAACAGTCGATTTTTTAAATCAAATCCAGCCGATTTGGATTTGAAATTTTCATTATGGAAGAGAATAGCTCCGGAGGTAAGCAATGATTTAAAATTGTTATGATGCGGTTTTTCACTAAAACTGTAAACCTTGCCATCGTCCTCATCTCCATATTTGGGAAAGTTACCTGCGATGTCGGTAAATTCATAGATATAGGTGAAGATCTCATTTAAGGTTTGTTTATACCTGTTTGAAAAGGGGTTGTTTGTGTTTTCTCCAACAATATAGGCTAATAAAAAGAAGTCGGTAATAAACTGGATATATTCGGCCGCCTCTTCCTTATTGATCCCCGAGGAATGTTGTAAGATGATCTCCTGCTCCAAACCTGACTGGGCATACTTTAACCATTTTGCTGATTCCTTGAAATTCCACTTTGAAGCTGCAATAAATAAACCGGCATATTCGGAAATCAGGTGATTATTCGCAGATGAATACTTTGAAGGATTTTTATAGGAATAGTTATAATGCTGATAAATAGAAGGCATCCATTTATTCTCAACAAAATGATCAAAATCGTGATCAACAGCTCTTAATTCATCAACATTTAGTATTTCCCAACAAAGAAACCAGTTGATTAAACGGATATTGACCTCAATATTGCTGTACCAATTGATACCCAATAAATAGGGATTAGCATCTATCCAGGACTCATTAATCTTTATAAATTCAATTAAATACTTTTTATCCTGTGTCGATTGAAAATTTATTGCGATGTGGGGCAGAAATTGAAGCCTGTTTAGTTCCCATACATTTTTGGCAGACAGATCATGATCTTTCCGGATATTAATGGATTTAGAAAAAGCCCGTGTAAAATCCTTACCGGAAAATAGGTCCCGATGCCAATTGATATCTTCTTTAAAATAATCAATATTCTTACCAAATATGCAAAGGTGCGTGCCAAAAGGCTCAAGGGTCGAAAAGTCAATCGCTGGAAGAATCCCTTTTTCATTTGAATATTCAACCGGTTTTAATTTCTTGCGTATTAAAAAATGCTTCTCCCGCAGTTTTTGAATAATCTGTAGAATCCGATAGGGGAACTCATATACCGAGAGTGTTTTTAGTCTATCTAAATACCAGAAAAATGTCATTTTTTAAAGATTAAATTTAATCCAATAAAATAAATTCATTATTGAATAGATCTGGTCTTCATAATTGTATTGATTGGATTGGTGTTTCTTTAAGATATCAAGAATTGGTTGTTTATTAAACAGCGAAAAAAACACCTCATTCTCTTCGCTTAACTCTTTAATAAAGGCATTTCCTGATTCAGTTTTATACCACTGTTTTCTTGGAATTTGAAATCCTCTTTTCTTCCTGTATATGATTTCTTTGGGTAAATATTTTTCTGCGAGTTTTTTATGTAATATCTTATTGGTAAAATAGCCTGATTTATATTTGTTAGGAAGTGATTCAATAAACTGCATTAACTCAATATCCAGGAAGGGAACCCTGACCTCGAGGGAATTTTGCATAGACAATTTGTCGGTATATAATAATAAATCTTCAGACAATGCCATCCGGGTATCCAGAATCAGCATAAAATCAAGAGCATCTATTTGATCCGTATTATAGAGTTTTGATTTTTGTTTGATTAAAGCGATTAACCGGTCATCATAACCATCAGAAAACAGGGCGGATGAAACCATCATATCCTGTATGGTATTTTTTTCAAAAAATGAATAACTTTCTATAAATCGTTTTTCCCTGTCCGTTTCACAAAGTGCGCCTATTCCACGTCTGAATTTATCGTTTTTAATAATTTTATTGCCGACATTTAAAAAATTCCAGTTAGGAGAGGAATATTGTTCGAAAAAATTCTGAAAATTATATCGTCCATAACCTGCCCAACCTTCATCGATTCCTTGCCCGGAGAGAGCGACTTTAAAACCTTTTTTATGGATTTCTTCGCTCAAATAAAGAAACGGTACCAATGATTGTGATCCGATTGGCTCTTCAATCATCCTGATCATATTCCCCGAACTTTCTTTAAAAATTTTCTCTGTTATTATTATTTCATGATGCCGCGTTCCTAGCCATTTAGCCGATATTGCCGCTTCCTGAAGTTCATTTGCTGATGTTTTTATATCAAACCCAACTGTGAATGAATCGAAATTCCCCCCGTTCTCTTTTTGAGCCAGGTGTGTCATTAATGCTGAATCAACGCCGCCGCTTAACATGATTGCGATTGGAACATCAGACATTAACTGTTTTTTGACTGCTTTTCGTATCAGGTAATCATATTGTTCCAATGCTTCACCTTCAGAAATATTATAATTCTTCGCTGGAATATAGGAATAAAATGTAGTTTTTGAATTTAATACCTCCCTGGTACAATCGAATGTTATATAATGGCCCGGTTCCAATTTATTAACATCTTTAATCAATGTTAACGGTGATGGGCAGAATCTTAACCGCATGTAGGTATATAAACAATCGAGGTTGATCTCTTTCTTGTCTATAAATTTAGCTACAACCCGAATCTCGGACGAAAAAGCGAGCGTATTATTTTTAAAATAATAATAAAGTGGCTTAATGCCGAATGGATCTCTTGCCAGGTAAAGCTTTCCTTTTATTTTATCTAATAGTGCAATAGCGAAAATACCATTTAGGTTCTTTACTGCATCGATTCCAAATTTTGCCAAGTAATAAAGAATGGTTTCTGTATCGGAATGGCCCTTAAATTGAACCTCTTTTAATTCCTTTCGTAATTCGGCATGGTTATATATTTCACCATTAAATATGATAGTGAAATTTCCTGTATTATCAGTCATTGGTTGCAGTCCGGCTTCAGAAAGATCTACAATTGAGAGCCGGGTTTGACCAAGAAAGAGATGGTGATTATAACACCGTTCATCGATTAAGCCTTTACTATCGGGGCCACGATGATTTATGGTTGACAAAATCTCATTTGTCAATTTCAGATTAATTGTTCCTGCGATTCCACACATTTAAGTAATAACTTAGGTTAGGTAATTTAGGTATTAAGGGATCGTCTTATCCAAATGTTTTGGTTAGGTAGTTAAAACATTTAGATAAATATTATAAATACGTTCTCTCACTTTCTCTGGCGTAAATAATTCGCTTTTTTTGATATTATTAGTCGAAATCTGTTTAAATAAATCTGAGTTTACAACTAGATGTGATATTTTTTCAGCATATTCCTCTGGTGATAAACTTTTTATTAGAAATCCATTTTCTCCATTTACTACAATATCAGGGATCCCCCCAACAGGGCGAGTAATTAAAGGAAGACCGTACATTATTCCTTCTAATAATGTAAGTGGTAGGCCTTCTGGGTAATAGGTAGGAAAAAACATAAAGTGAGCTGAAAATAATAAATTATGTTTTTGTAAGCCATCCACAAGGCCCGCCCATTCTATATCAGGATTTTCTTGCGCCAATTGTTGAATCTTTTTTTCTTCATTACCAGATCCAGCAACAATAAGCTTATAAATGCTCTTTTCTCTGTTTAATATTTTTAAGGTTTCTATAGCAATATAAATGCCTTTTTCAATTTCCAACCTGGAAATAAAAAGTAAGCGTATTGGCTCATTTTCCTTTACTTCTTTAATAATGCCAGTTTCAATATATTGGTTATCAGCAGTATTAGTTTCGATGTAAATTTTATTTTTATAACCAAGAACTATTAATTTTTTTTGAAATAGTGATCCTAATACGATAGAAGCATGTGCTTTAAAGAAAGTATGTTTTGCGATAAATATTAAAAATACATTGCCTTTTATTCTTTCTTCATAATTCTCCTCCCAGCCATGCCAATATATAATGAGTTTTTTGGAGAAAAGAATGGCTAACCAGGCAAACAGTGCGTCTCTTAAAAATGATTTTCTGTTAAGAGAGGGATTAAGATGTACGAGGTCTACCTTTAATATCTTGAATATAAATTCAATATATTTTATTGGAAGCCGGACGATTGAAGGTAAACTATTGTGTAAGATAAATAGAGAGACATTTATATAATATTGCTCCATTTTAAGTATTCTGAAGAGTGCAACAACTCCTCCAGGAAGTGAAAGATCAGGTACATTTATTAAAATTCTCATAGAGAATATAATTTAATTTGAATAAAAAACATATAATTATGCTGAGATTAAATAGATGCTAATCTTTATAATACATATCTAAATGTTTTTTAGCGCATTCTTTGATACTAAAATGAGAATTATAATAATTTATTAGATTTTCTTTAATAATATTTTCCTTATTCTTTAAATATATAATTATGGCCTGGTAATAATCTATTTCAGATATTGAGTTTGATAGGAATCCAGTTTTGTTATTTTCAATTGTATCAATAATACCTCCCACAGGAGTACAAATTGGAGTACAACCGCAAGATAATGCTTCTATTAATGTTATCGGCATCCCTTCATTTTTAGAACTTAAACAAAATGCATCTGCATTTAAATAATAGTCAGAGATATTAGTTTTTTCACCCAAAAAATATATGTTTTTTTCAGCGATATCTTGAAGCTCTTTTCCCAATTCTGAATCAAAATCATAGCCAATTAAGATTAATGATACTGAGTGCCCCTCACTAATAATTCTATTAAATACATTAATTAACATTTTTTGATTCTTGACCTCTAAACAGCGAGCAACATGAATAAATATTATTTGCGAATCTTTGCGAAGATTATTAAAATAATTAGTCACTGTTGATATCTCTGCACTTGCTTTTAATTCCTTTCTACCATTAAAAATTTCATGATAGTTTTTAGTTTTATAAAACTTAATGAAAGAATCAGATGTTTGTTTTGATATAGTTATGGCCCGCATTTTTTTACTTGAATAAAAAAATCTTCTTATCCAATATTCTAGTATATTTTTAATTTCATTAGGCGCATAAGTATGAATTGTATGAAAATATTTAATTCGATTTAGGAAAATAGTAACAGGGAAAATATAATTGACAAGGTTTAAGTGGCAATGAACAATCATGGGATCTATTTTTTTTATAATATTATATATTGTAAAAAAAATTTTTATTCGGAATCCCTTAGGAATACAAAGATTTAGATAAGTAACTTTCTCTGATATCTCACTTTTATAAAACCCGTTATTCCCGTCCTGATCATCACGTAAGGCACATATAATCACTTCATGACCTTGTTCAGCTAATTCATTTGAGAGATCGATAACAATTCTTTCGGCTCCTCCAGAATTTAAAGCATATATAAACTGAATTATTTTCATTTCTAATTTTTGTTTATTCAATTAAAGATATTTTTGGAACTGGGCAATAAATTTACTATGATATTTTTTGTAAAGGTTCTGACCTGTTTGTATGAATATATAATTCGACATCTGAAAATTAGAAAATAATATGAATAAAATGTTAAATCAGTATTTTTAAATATTTTGCAACAATATTTTGCTACTAAGATATTTTTGCGTCTTGAATGATTAATAGCTAGCATTGAATAAACTTTAGAAATATCAGTTTGACTAGAAAGTTTTAATAATTCATTTGGGCTTATACTTTTAATATATGAAATATAGAAATCAGAGGTGTTTTTTTTCATTAATTCTGACATTGTAATTGTTCCTTGTTTCATATGTATTCTTGATTTAATTAGTGGCTTTTGTAAATGAATAAAAGGAAAGTAAGTTGCTAATCTTACCCACATATCATAATCCTGTTGGGTTTTAAATTCTTCATTAAATAAACCTACTTTCTCAAAACAGGATTTCGGAATCAAAACAGTATTTCCGTTTACAGGATAGGAAGTCAATATCAGCCATTTAAAGTATTCTGGTTGAGTGTGACTTATTTTATAGTGTTTTAATAAAATTGAGTTTTCATCAATTAAATCATAATCACTATACAATATAATTTCTTTATTTATAAAGTCGTTTGAAATTAAATAGGCAATTTGGTCTGCTATTTTATTGGGTAAGTAAACATCGTCATGGCTTAACCAGGAAAAATAAGTGCCTTTCATATTTTTTATTCCTAGATTAAAAGCACTTGAAACGCCTCCATTTTCTTTAACGATATAATTTATTTGATCTTTATATTTAAAAGCAACGGATTCTGTTTTTCCATTATCACAGGAACCATCATTTATCACAATAATTTCAATTTTTTTATATGTTTGATCTAATGCACTTTTTATTGCTTCTTCTAAGAAATCAGAACCATTAAAAACTGGAATAATAATTGAAACTAAAGGATTATACATAAGGTTAAAATTTAATTGGCAAGTTTTGAATAAAGATTAATAAATCTATCACACATAATTTTGAAATCATAATCAGAAAGAACTTTTAAATAAGCATTTTGGCCAATAGTAAGTTTTATTTCAGGATATTCCATTAAATTTACTATTGCTTTGTATAGAGCTTGGCTATTTGGTGCAACTGAAATTCCACAACCGTTATTTGCGAAAATTACATTTGAAAGGGAAGTTCCATCAAAAACGACAACCACTTTTTTACAAGCCATTGCTTCTAATGCCATCATTCCGAAGGCCTCAGCTAGTGATGGCATTAAAAATACATCGCAAGCATTAAAAATCTTATTTAAATATATCTCATCATCAACCCAACCTAATTCTATCAATTGAAAAAAGTTGGAAAATTCGTTTAATAAACCTCTTTCTTCGAGTGTAATAATTGTAATATTTTTTTTGCCTATTAGTTTTCTCAAAACTTCCTTTATGTATTTTAATCCTTTAAATTCATTATTTGTCGATCTGAATAGAATAACAAAATTTTCTTCAGGAATTTTAAAGAAATGTTTAACTTCTATTGAAATTATTGGTTTATAAATACTTAAATCTATACCAAATGGAATTTTGATTATGCTCGCTTTTGTAAATAATGGGGATTTCAATGCCATTTGAAGCATAAAATCTGATGCCACAATTATATTGAGTTTTGAATTGTTGTAAATTATCTTTTTAATTTTCCACATTAAATGAGTACGATCGCTTTTTACCTTAAAAGGAATTTCTAAATTAGGACATTGTCCGCATCCTATCTTCCATCGTTGACAATAAAATGGATGTACACAATGCCCAGTAAATGCCCACGGATCATGTAATGTCCATATTGTTTTTTTTAATTTACTTATCAAGGGTAAGAATAGAAGGCTGAAAAATCCTGTATGGATTAATTGAAGGTGAATTATATCAGCCTTCCAAAAATATCGTTTAAATAATAATTTTAATGGTGAAATATAAAATAGCGATTGAACAGATAGATTTTCTTCTATTTTTCTGGCTATGACATTAAATGGATGCCAAAAGATACCTTTAATCTGATATATGTTTGGATTTTGGCTTGATTTTTTATAAACTGCCATATTTGCAATAATGCCAGATTCAAGTAATGTATCACGCATATTATATCCATTAAACCTTTTACCGACCAAATCGCTAGCACTAACATAAAGTACTCTTATCATGCTAAATTTTAAATTTTCTTATTATATTTATGAGGATTCTACCAATGCTATAGTTTCTAATTATTGTCTTTATGATTTCCTTGAATAAAATATATATCCTAATAACTACATTAATTTTCAAACTAAAATTATTCGTAATATTTCTTTGTGCTCTATAATCTTCAATGATCAATCTTAATGTAACTTTTGTAGAAATTCCACCTGGGCTGAATTTTATAATTGGTAATTGTATAAATTGGAAATTGTAATTCATTGAATATATACGTGCAACCATATCATAATCTCCAGAAATTCTATAATTTGTATTGAATTTGAGTTTCTGAATTAAAGATGTCTTGAAAAAGGCTGCAGATGGGCAAAAAGGCAAAGACTTTGTTAATGTATTAATATCACGGACTTCAAAAATTTGAGTTTTTTTTGTCATATCATCAATATATTCATGTGAACCATATAACACATCTATATTTTTATTTCCTAAATAAGGCGAAACATTTTCTAAAATATTTTTATTATAGAATGTATCTCCGCCTTGTAAAAAAATTGTATATTCTCCTGTTGCATGAGATATTCCTTTATTCCATGCATCATATATCCCATTATCTCTTTCACTTATCCAATAAGCAAAGGAGTTAGAATATTTTTGTAAAATATTTGTTGTTTGATCAATTGAACCACCATCGATTACTATATATTCTTTATTTGAATATGTTTGATTAATAACACTCAGAAGTGTTTTTTCTATAAATAATTCCTCATTAAAACAAATTGTGACAATTGTTATCTTAGGTGTCATATTAATTTACTTAATTTTTCTTTATTGCTAATTGATTTAATACTTTTAATGAAAGCAAAACAGGTAATTAAAATAATTAAGTTTGGCGTGTAATGCATTACCTGTCCAAAAAATCCAATACTAAGAAAAAGAATTGGCATGGGTATAATAGCTAAAAGAAGCATTTTATAAAATGGATCTAGCTCTTTAATATATAACTTTATTGAAGCTATTAGCATTTGTATATATAAAAGAACCCATAATAATAAACCTGTATATCCAAAATTAACGACAACATTACCGTAATCAGCATCAGCAGTTAATCCAAGGGGATCAAATTGACTCATATCTGTATTGTAATTGAATCCCTTTCCAAATAGGAAATTACTTTGATATATGGCTTCTAAGGATTTGGTTATTATTAGAAATCTAAAGGCATAATTTCCTTCATTTGTCATGACTTCAGTTTTGCCTTCGTCATACCTATCTTGAAATAGACCTGCAATTGACGAATTAGATATAAGTCCGAAAAATAAGAAAAAAACGAGTAGAATTGACAAAATTCGTTTGCGCTTATAAAACCTATTACTATAAAAATAATAGAATACGAATATTACTAGTATTCCGATAATTAATAGTGAAATTAAACTTCGGTGAAGCGTTAATCCTATGCCTATTATATAGAAGGGAGCAAACAATAAGGATTTTGAATTTTTATTTAAATAACCATAAATAAAGTATCTTGAAAATTGAATAAAGAAACAAAAAGCCATTAATATTGCCCCAGGATGGTAAATTCTATTGTATGTTCCGTTATAAATGGAAACCATACTACCTTGTAATTGTTTTCCGGATATAAATTGAAAAATACAAATTAAAGAACTTATAAATCCAACAATAAGAATAAAATTAACGAAAGTCTCAATTCTAGCTTTAGAATTTAAATAATCTACTAGAGGAATTACTATAAATATTGGACTTATAAGCGATATACCCGCGATAATATCTTTTAAACTTACTCCCTCCATATAATTTCGCACTAATTGCAATCCAATTAATATGAATATCAAATTAATAATTGATTTCAGAGAATTGCTTGAGTCTTTATTTCTATTTTTATATTGATCAATTATAACAAAAATTGAAGTGGTAGTAACAATAATAAAGCCAAGACTATTACGCCCGACTGCAAAATATTGCCAAGAATATAAGCCAAAACAATTAATCGCTAAAATAAAAATTAGATAAAGTAAATATTTCATTGTTATTTTCTAAAATTATTTACAATTTCTGGAATCGAGTTTACTCCAAATAAATTGCTAATATCTTTTTCTGTTAGTATTTTAAATTTCCAAAGGGCTATAATTCCAAATACAAAGAATGTAATAGCAAAAACACTAAAATTTGTCCAAGTTGACATTGGTAAATAGTGGATAGCTAATATTCCTGTAGTTAAGATTATGAAGCAAAAAGAAAAAATCTTAATATTTACGAAAATCTTAAAAACGTTAAGTTTCGAATCAAACCTTTTTTTGTAGTATATATGAGTTGCTAAAAATCCATAAATCATTGAAATGCTGTAGCCTAGGCAAAATCCATAAAAGCCAAATAATAAAGCACCTAAAATTACTGTAGGAACATTGATCAAAATAGATTGAAATTGGATTTTCAATGTATCATTAGAATAACCAGCACCTAATAATAATACGTATGTTGGAGTTGCTAAAATTGAAAGAATAGATCCTATCAATAATATAATAATAGCGGTCGAAACAATATCGTATGAGTTTCCTAACCAAAGATTAACGAATGAGGGTGTGCAGATTAAACCAATTAGGTAAATGAAAGTTACTAATGGAAAGATATATTTCATAGATTTATTTCTTAGGATTTCAATTCCATCAAACCCTGATTTTTCAAAAATTTCTGAGGAAGCTGGGAATAATGATGATAAAAAAGATCTTACAAGATTAGTAATACGACTTGAAAATTTTAAAGCAATATCGTAATATCCAACAAAATTAATTCCTAAGAAATGTGAAATAATTATTTTATTCAATGGTTCTGTCCAGAAATAAATTAGTGATGATAATTGCAGATTTACACCATATTTAAACATTTCTTTAAAACGGTTTTTATTAAATCTTAGAATGTTAATTTTATAATTTATTAATTTTTTTGAGAATAAAATATTTGCGAATAAACTTAATAAAGAAACTATTAAACCATTTATTATTAACCCTTTTATTCCGTAATTAGATTCTAAGGCATAAAAAGTACCTAAAGCGGATAGTAATATTTGTATAGTTAAAATTGCATTAGAAATATCCATTCGTTGTAATCCATCTAAAATAGATTTAAATAGACCGGATATTAAATTAACAATTCCAGTCAAGGCAGAAATTTTAATAAGGAATATTGCAAGTTCAATTTGCATTTTTATTCCAAGTATTCTTGTTGCTAAGAAATTTGCTGAAGTAAATATTAATGTTAATGCTAAAATTGATATTAATAGAAATATTAATAAAGCTGTTGATAAATACTCTCCAATCGCTTTAATATCCTTATTAACATTTGCTTTGGCAACAAACCTAATTATAGTTGTAGTTAAACCCATTTCAACAAAAACTTGATAACTTGATATTACACCAACTAATGCAAATAGTCCATAACCTTCTGCCCCGATTTTAGATATGTTATATGGGACTAAAATAAAAAATATTGGTGTTACAATTATAGCTTGTAGTATGTTGTAAAATGAATTCTTAAATATTTTATTCAAGGTAAATTATTGTGTAAAATTCTAAATTTTTGTGGAATTTAGAATTGGATTTTTAAAACCTATAATATCAAAAGTTTGAATTTTATCTTCTTTTATCTCTATTAATCTTTCTTCAACAAATTCGTAACAATGGTATCCATAGGATTCGACAAGTCTTAGAGCTTCAAGTGAACTAAATTCATATCCCTTTGCAGCATAGGGATTATATTCAAAGAATATAGTCGGAGAATGTTTCATCAAAGTTTTTTCAGCCCCTTTAAAAACCAAATATTCTGCACCTTCAGTGTCGACTTTTATAATGTCAATTCTTCCTATTTTATTTAAAATGACATAATCATCTAATGAAAATACCTTTATTGTTTTAACACTTATTACATCTTTCATTGGTCTATTACCTATTGAATTATATGCATCATCTTCACATATGTGGAATTTAATTTCTCCTGTAAAATCTGAAATTCCAAATTTATTTATTATTATATTATTATATTTTGAAAGATTTATATTTTGTTGCAAACGATTATATGACCATTCAGCTGGTTCAAATGAATAAACTCTTCCGTTTTGTTTGATATTTTGAGATGCAATTAAAGTATAAATTCCTATATTGGCTCCTATATCGAAAACTGTCATCCCTTTTTTTACAACTTTTGAGAAATAATTAATAGTCTTGTTCTCAAAATCATCAAAATAGAAATTACTGTCTACGTCTTTTGATAAATCAAGAATAATTTTAAAACCAAATCTTGTTTTATAAGTAATTTCCTTTTTATTCGTAAGTTTAATATAAGTTTTTTTTATTCCTCTTACAATTTTTTTATATCTTTCTTTCATAATTCAAATTTAATAAATTTTGCAGGATTTCCACCCCATATTTCATCTGATGGAATAGTTTTGGTTACAACACTACTGGCGGCAATTATGGATCTATCACCAATACTTACACCTTTCAATATTATTGAGTTGCCTCCTATAAATACATCATTCCCAATTTTAATTTCGGCGGATTTGGCACCCAGGCACGTACTTCTTCGTTCTAAGAAATTTAAAGGGTGAAAATCCGTATCCCAAATAAAAACATTCACTCCAATATTTACATAATCTCCTATAGTTATCGAATTAGAACAAAATATTGAAACTCCTGAAAAACCAGAATTATTTCCTACAATAAATTCGGCACCTTCTAATACGGCAATGGAACATGGTTTATTAATGCCTGCCAAATTATTTTTTGTCGAATTATTAAAAATAATGTTATTGCCAAATCGGATAGTAGAATGCTTGTTAAATCTTAAAATTGGAATTCCATTGAATATCATGTTTTTTCCAAAGATTACATTTGAATTTCTTTTTTTTAAATAATAAAACCAAATAGAAATAAGTGATCTATTAAATATTTGTATAATCCAAAATATACATCTGCTAATTATTCTGAAGATCCTTCTATACATTTTGCTTTTTATTGGTAGGTTTTATTTAATTAAGAACATACTTCTAAAATAGATCATATTGAATTCAAAATATATTTATATTGTCAAAAAAATTATGGTGCTAATGCTAATCAAGATATTGAGAGTAATAATTATGATTTAAATCCATGAATTTTTTCATTTCAGAAATCATTTTCTTATAATCTTGTACGTTAAATTTTAAAATATTTCTTTTAATCAATATATTTTTATCCGATCTTACAGTTTCTATTGGGATAATGTCAACATCAATTTTATTGAAGATTTGTTTGATAAAACGCAACAAATCAAATTTAGAAATTTTAATTTCGTTCGTTAAATGTATTAGGCCAGTAATATTTTGTTCTATAGAAGCATCAATTGCCGCGGCCAATTCTAAAGTTGTAACACCGCTCCAATATGCATTTGTATAACCATGAATTATTCCTTTTTGCATCATAAACCAATGAAAAAGACCTTCTCCATTATTTTTCAATTCAGGCCCAATTATTGAAGTTCGAATAGTTAAATCTATATCGTTTTCTATTTCACCTAATGCTTTACTTCGTCCATAAACATCGTCAGCATCTCTGAAATCATCTTCATAATAGTCCCCTTTTTTACCGGAGAATACACAATCCGTGCTTATATGGATTAATTTAGCATTTACTTTACGCGCAATCTTTACCAATAAATGTGGCAAATATGAATTTATGTATATGGCATTATCAGCTGATTGTTGTGATCCTTTAATTAAGATTCCTATACAATTAATAATATAATTCGGATTTTGTTCTTGTATTACTTTTTCTAATTTTTCATTGTCCCTTATATCAATTATTATACTTTTACCGTCAATTTTTGTACGATATACAACATCAATCACATCATATTTTCCTAAATCTTTTAGATATATTGATATGACATGCCCTGCCATTCCAGATGCTCCTAAAATCAATATCTTTTTCTTTTTCATTAATCTAGTTTTTATGCCAAATAGTTCGATTAATATAGTCAGTATAAGATAATATTATTCGAAGAACCTTTTTTGAAACATTTATAGTGTCATAATCCTGGATAACAGTAATCATATTTGGATTTTCATAAAAATGTTCTTTTACAACATCGATGGACTCTAATATACGTTCCTTGTTTAAACCTGTCATTATAAGTGTTCCTTCATCCATCCCTTCAGGGCGCTCATGGGCTTGTCTTATGGTTATGGCAGGAAATTGCAATATTGACGATTCTTCAGTAATTGTTCCACTATCAGAAATAACGCAATAAGCATTTAACTGCAATTTTATATAGTCTAAAAATCCAAAAGGTTTCATAAATTCAATCATAGGATGCAAATTTTGAAGTCCAATTTCTTCAAGCTTCTTTCGCGTCCTTGGATGTGTAGAGACGATTATTTTTAGTTTATATTTTTCATTGATAGCAATTAATGATTTAAGTAGTTCGTTGAAATTCTTTTCTGAATCAACATTTTCTTCTCTATGCAAGCTAACAATAAAATAGCCATCCTTTACTAAGCCTTCTTTTATTAATATTGAAGATTTTAAGATGTCTTCATTATGATAAGTCAGGACTTCTTTCATAGGTGACCCAATCTTAATTATCGTTTCAGGTCGTAATCCTTCTGAAATCAAATAACGTCTTGCATGTTCTGAAAGGGGCAAATTAATGTCACTTAGATGATCCACAATTTTACGATTTATTTCTTCAGGAACTCTTTGGTCAAAACATCTATTACCTGCTTCCATATGAAAAATCGGAATTTTTCTTTTTTTTGCGGGTATCACTGCTAAACAACTATTCGTATCACCATAAATTAATAAAACATCAGGTTTTACTTTCTCAAAAAGTTCATCTGCTTTAACTAATACATTGCTTATAGTTTCAATTGCTGATTTACCAGCTGCATTTAAAAAATAGTTTGGTTTTCGTATATCTAGTTCTTTGAAAAATATTTCATTTAATTCATAATCGAAATTTTGCCCGGTGTGCACCAAAATATGTTCTGAATGTCTATCTAATTCAGAAATAACTCTGCTAAGTTTTATAATTTCAGGTCTTGTACCAACGATGGTCATTATTTTAATCATTCTAATTTCATTTTAATTCATTCTTAATAAAGTCCAGACTTAGGAGTAAATCTATCATATCATTTATATCGAGTCTAGTTGTATTATGAGAATTATAATCATCTAAAGCCGAAGTTTTCACTTCCCCTTTAGTAAAATATTTAGCATAATTAAGATCTCTGGTATCTGCAGGAACTCTATAATAATTTCCCATATCATCTGCCTTAAGCATCTCTTCTCTTGTAAGTAATGTCTCGTAAAGTTTTTCACCATGCCTTGTTCCAATAATACGAATCTCAGTATTTGATTTAAAAATTTCTTTTAATGCATTTGCTAAAACTAAAATTGTAGCTGCAGGTGCTTTTTGCACAAAAATGTCTCCCGGAATCGCATTTTGAAAAGCAAATTGAACTAATTCTACTGATTGGTCTAACGACATCATAAACCGTGTCATATTCGGATCCGTAATTGATAACGGTTTATTTGCTTTTATTTGTTCAACAAATAGTGGTATAACTGAACCTCTTGAAGCCATTACATTTCCATACCTTGTAGCACAAAAAGTTTGGGTTTCGGCATCTAAAAGCTTCGATTTTGCGACCATAAGCTTCTCCATCATTGCCTTAGATAGGCCCATTGCATTGATTGGATACACTGCCTTATCTGTACTGAGGACTACCATTCTCTTTAATTTATTCAAATATGCTGCTTGCAGAACATTTTCGGCTCCTAAAATATTTGTCTTTACAGCTTGCATTGGATAGAATTCACAAGATGGTACCTGTTTAAGTGCAGCGGCATGAAATAAATAATCCACCCCAACAGTGGCTTGTAGTATACTATCAAAATCACGTACATCGCCAATATAGAATTTCACTTTATCATTATTCAGAGCAATCCTCATATCTTCTTGTTTCTTTTCATCTCGACTGAAAATGCGAATCTCTTTTATATTCGAATCTAAAAAATGCTTTAGAACCGCATTTCCAAAAGAACCTGTTCCTCCGGTAATCAATAATACTTTATCTTTAAACATTTTGTTTTGAAAATTAATTTATTAAATGGAATAAGAATTTGTTTAATATTTTTGTTATAATGTTCGTCGATTTTTGATATAAACTCCAAGTAATTGATTAATATTATTATATTTATTCTAAAATTTCTTTTGTAATGGCTGACCTTCAGAGATAACTGTTACCATCAAGCGAGAACTTGAAATCTGTGAATTATTGCAAGTCATGGAGATTAGATTATTCCCAGGAGTAATTGAAGGAATTTGACCTATACTCATAACATCTTTGATAAACTCTCCTTTCGATCCGTATAATTTGCAGTCAGTGATAGAATTAAATTCAAGATACATTCCTGATTCCATTTTAACATGGAAAACAATTTTTTTATCTCCAATTTGAATTGTAGGATTTTCAATAGATGCAGGAACCATTGGAAGTGCTTTTATTTTTCCAATCAGGCATTTTATCATATTATCCTTAGGAATATTATTAAACCATATTTGAATTTTATTAATACTATTGAATTGAATACTATTCCTATAAGTATTATATATATTTTGATCATCTGGCCAAATATATTTGCTGAATTCGGATGATTCTACTTCTACAAGTTCAAAATATTTCCATCCAGAGAAATCAATTTTCACAAAATGATCACCCCTTGCACCATATGATAATTGTATCGGGCTTTCTAGTCTAAAATTTAATAGCTCACCGTTACCGTCACCTTTAATCCAAACACCCAAGGCTTGGTTTCTTTCAAGGTTCAACCAAGGATTGAATCTTTTCTCCATTTTAATCCAAGAACCTATTTGAGGAGAAGTTCCTGAACTATTGGCAGAGAATAAGCTAACTCTTTCACCATTTATTGATTTTTCTGATGAAATGTTTATTGTTCCAGTAACACCTTTGGCATTTTCCTCAGAAAGGGAAGGCTCTTTCTCAGAAAAATCTGCTAAAATTATGTTATCCGAATCATCATAGGGTTTTACTGACATAAGTGATTCAATTCGTAACCTGACAGATTGTGGGCCATATTCATTATTAACAGTCCACTGTGCCTTGGAATTATTTGGAACACTAACTTTATGCTTTTGATAGGCAATAGGTTTGAAATTCCAATTACCATTATCTTCTCTAAAAAGAGTAAATTCTTTATCAGGTTGGCGAAGGAGACTACGTATGGAATCTCCAAAATAATTTTCATGTCTTAACTCTTCATATTGTTTGATAATTGCTGTTAACCGTTTGAAAAGTGGAATTTCATCCAGAGTTTTCCTGTCAAAATCCCCCAACATCGATAGACCGGCATTAAATCCAATCATTTTACAACACAAGTATTCAATATCATCAGGAAAAGTAGGCTCTATTTGTGGCGGAGCCCATTTTTGGTATCCCCACCATCCCAGATGAAGGGGAAGAATAAGGCTGCCATTCTCGGATGATACATATTGCTCAATTATAGGTGTATGTCCTTCCCATAACCCTATATTTTGGGCAGCATGAATGTCAATGAACCTTTTATATCCGCGTACCGGCTTGTCCCATGCCTTCCAACGAGAACGATAATGCCACCATAAATGAAACATTGTACTCATCTCCATACTAACCGGGTGATCCAAGTGTTTTACAACTTCAAAAATAAATTTAGTTCCATAATACCAGGAATTCTCATTACCATAAAGGATATCACTTCCGTCAATAGCATCAAAATAAACACCGTCAAAATTGCAGTGATTTACTACATCGGCTGTTTTTTTAGCTATTTCTTTAAAGAGAGCAGTTTCCGGTCCGGGAACAAACCTTCCGAACCTTTCCTTTAAATGAAAGACTTTTTCGACAACCTTATGTGACGACGCTTTTGTTCCACTTGCACCACGAGTGCAACCAGTAAACTTATAAGGTGGAGTATCAGTTATGCCCTTGAAGGTAATTAGTTCATTTCCGATCCGAAGGGTAACGCTATTCGTCACCAAAAACCCAATTGTTGTTGATATGTTTGCAGTTGATTCCTTTACTACTATTTCATTGTCATTTAGGCCAATCGGTTCAGCCAAACTAAATGAATTGAAATAGCCTAAATCAGGATTGGGTATTGGTGTTACATATTTCGAATTTTTATCAATAAAAAAAGCATATGTGTGAAAAATGGAGGAAATTCCTGCCTCATGCAGTCGTGCGTTTATACGCTTAAAATGATTCCAGCCTTCAGGCCATTTTACTTTGTTAAGTTCAAAATCCCCAAATTTAAAAAAGTCACTACCACCTCCATGATTATCAATTTGATTAAATCCCAATCCGTTACACATTTCAACCCATTCATTTACTGTTTCTTCTGTCAGTGTGCCGGTATTCATCAAATATGATCCGTATCCATCCTTTTGCAACTCAGCCCAAGCTCCACCTTTTCTTGAGTAAGGAATGTCTTTTGCATGTGCCATTACATCACGTATAACCGGAAGAATTTCCTTTTGAGGGACACCAATTAGTGTGATTTTTGCTCCAATCATACCATAACGTTTGTAGCAGGTGGCCCAAAGATTTGTCTGTAGTGCAGGTAACTGATTAACTCTTGTGAATAGGTTCATTGAAAGGACACAAGCGGCAAAAGGATCAGATGGCATTCCATTAAGTCTAAGAGGCACATTAATAAATGTTAATGATTCAGGAAATCCATTAACATCTACTACTTCGAGGGCAATTTGATCTTTAATTTTATCTATGCTGATTATCGCTGTTGTACTAGTATTACCAAATTTAATATTTAGCAGATTATTTTTGAGAGATATGAATGAAGCATGATATTCTGTCCCATCCTGAACTATGGATGCGCAATACGTAATCTTAATTGAATCTAAGTAATCTATTTGGGATGACTTGTCTATGAAATGAATGTTTCTTCCACTTTCGCTTATTTCATATTTAAATTTTTTATTTTCAATTGTAACTGAAAATGCGTTAATGGAAATAAACATAAAACTGATTAAGAAGACAGCGAACAAAATGTATATTTTCATTCTATTTATATCTGAAGAATAATTGTTTATAATAAAGCATATACTTTAATAGAGGCAGCTCGTAATAAAATTTATATATATTCGAGGAAGTGATAATGGTGGTGGGATACTTCAAAGTAGACTGTAATTTGATCTGCAGATTTCCACTTTTCCCAATTTATATCTGCTGGTTGTTTCTATTCTTTGGCGATTTAAACAGGCTCTATTTTGAGTTAATTTCACTTTCTCAATTCGGGGAATGTTCGGCTTATCTTTGATGGTTTTGCATCCGCAAACATTACGTTGTTCTGCCTGTCCCGGGCGGCGGGGTACTTCAAAAATTGAAATATATTTATGCGTTGCTCTATTTTCCACAGAGCGTACCCGATGTTATTTATACGTTGCTATGCCTTTAGCACATCGTGCCCGCATTTATTTAGGTTCTTAAGAACTAATCTTATTATTAGTCGATCACACGCCAGGTTGATATAATCACGCATTGCACGAATCCGCCAGCCGGCGGACGAATTACACGAATTCCTTTAAAGATAGGTGTTGCACTAACACGAATTATTCCAAGTCGCCTGAAAATACAAATTTAGCTTCGCTCATTCGTCAGATGACGAATTCATGAATCCGTCAGATCATGGACTAATTATACGATTCCGGCTGACTTATTGGCGAAGATAATTTAAGCGAATGGTCAAGAATTTTATTAATACTAATTGCCCGGATTAGGCTTTCGGTCTATTGCTTTACTGAATATTCAAATCGCTGATGACGAAATTCTGCGTCATAAACACAATTACCTTATCCAGTTCATTTGGAGTAAATTTGAATTTTTTAAGCAGTACATAAACGGTCTCATTAGCTACCTGAAGGCTGATAATTGAACATTTTGATAGAATGGTTTTGGCAATTTGTTTACGGTCATCGTCCTTTTTGCCAAAAGCATAAATCAATACATTGGTGTCTAAGGTAGGTTTATCGGTCATAGATCTCACTGCGGTTGAATTTAAAATCGGTTAAGTCAATGTTGTAACCATCGAAGAAATTGTCAACCTGTTTTAATGTAGCACCTGAATATCCCCGCTTTTTATTTTTTCCAATTGCATAGCGTTCAACGAGAAACTGATAAAAATCGATCAGTTCATTTTGGGCCTTTTGAGGCAGTATGTTAATATCAATCATAACTATCTATCCTTTTCTGTCTATTCAAAGATAAATAAAAATTTTATAGGATTCAATGGGAAATTACGAATTACACGAATTTTGACGAATGACACGAATTCTACTCCCAGTCGTCTGTAAATGCGAATAACAGTTAAATACGAATTTAGCTTCGCTTATCTTTGATTCACGAATTATTTTACCACGGATACGTCAGCGGACGAATGACACGAATTTGTTACACAGAGTTTCACAAAGTTAAAACGAAGTTTCACGAAGTTAATTCGGGTTCGTAGATGTTGAATTCTTTGGAACGAAAACCGAGGTAGATCTTCGGGTTGATGTATTCGTTGAAGGATTTATACGTGAATAATTTGCTTTTAAGTGGCCGCGTAGAATAGCCATTAAAATATACTCATCACTTTAATTAATTGGCTTTCATGGCTATTTCATGCGTAAAGAGAGATAAGAACGGGGTGATGCCGGTGCCACCTGCGATGAAGACTGTGTTTGTTTTATTGTGAAATACGAATTGAACGACTCCGTCAGCTGACGGACGAATTACACGAATATTTCAGCTGGCGGATCAACGAAGTTTATTAACTGATTAATCCTATTGTGAGTGCCATTTCATCATTTAACACAAGAACAGGATTTCGAATGAGATTTAATGATTTACACATTGGCAATAGCATTTGTTGAAGGGCGTCTTTAAGAGGTGGTAACCATTCGCTTTTATGACCTTTTATGACTAAAGTTATTTTGAATGGAATAATGCCCAGATCAACCCCTCTAATTGCTTCATGTAAATCCGAATCGATATGCCGATTCAAACACAATGCTATAAAGAGGTTCACTCCGTTTTCAAATTTTTCCTTTAGTTCACCCAAATAGTTTTCCCAATCCTCCTGATTACCTGGTTGGGGTGAGCTTTGTTTCGCCTCGATCAACCATATTTGACTACCAACTCCATCAGGTTTATTTAAAACAAATTCAACCATTTTTACCTGGTCCTGGATAGCACGGTAAACACTGCTTTTTTCGATATGAAAGAAGTGATCTTCAAGAAAGGGGCCAAAAGTCATTCCCGATTCAACTAAAGTTACCATAATATTAAGCAGTTTGGATTTCGACCTCTTTCATATAAAGATCGATTGAAGCCTGGATTATTGAATTTGATGGCATTCCCTCTTTGAGATCTGCGAAATTCCATTTATTCTCCTGAAAGCTAATAACAGGGATTGACAAATTCTTTTCCATAGCAATCAGCAGAAGTTTCTTTACAACAAAATAGGAGTGACTGGCCATAAAAAACTGAATTCCCCTATCGGCAAGTAGAGTAACAATTTCCAATAAAATGCCTATAGCATCCGGATGCAAAGCTGATTCGGGTTCGTCTATAAACACAACTGATTTGTCATCCAAATATCGGTTTCCTAATAATGTGTCAACAATTGCTATTTTTTTTATCCCTTCAGCAGTTGAACCAATCGTAAATTTTGAATTTCCTTTTTTAAAAAGCCATTTACCTGTTAATTCGTCAAATTCAATTTTACCACCAATCATCTCCTCCAATTTCTGCCGAGACCTGGCAAATTCATCGAAGTTCTTTCCTTTTTTAGGTGATTGCCTTATCGCTCTTGCCAGATCGAGATAGGTGTCGTCAAATCCGAATACTTTGTCAATTTCCCTTGATTTAAGGATGATATGATGAATGGATAACACCTCCTTAGCGGGAAGAAAAATTGAATTACTTTCACGTTTTGGATTGTGGTTTTCAAGATCAGAGATCTGCTTAACGGTATCGCGTCCAAATGAATATCGAAAATCGTGATTGTCCATTTGCATCTTAAAGGAGAGTGGAGTCTCGGCTCCTTTGGTGACCATATCTCCGATTTTATCGGATTGAAAAGTCCAGTATAATTTTTCCTGCAAGATTTCGGAGGCTGTCCGCTGATCATCACCCCTCCGGTAATCTTCCAGGGTACGGATTGCACTGTATAACGCTTTTAACAGGAACGTTTTTCCACAGCTGTTTGGACCTATTACCAGATTAATATTCCCCAGATTATTCCATTGTAAATCAGTTAAAGGTCCAAAATTATTTGTATGTACAGAATTGATCATTGGAGAAGTTTGAATTGAATTTTAACACGAAGGTACTAAATATTTCATCTCACGGATTAATACGAATTACAGTTAAATACGAATTTCACGAATTGGGTCGAATTACATTCACTCGAATTACACGAATTTTGCTTTACGTTTAGCCTATTAATTTATTGACTTCTTCTTTTAATTTGGGGATATGATTAAACACAATGCCCCAAATA
>TBL_comb47_HYPODRAFT_10001998_pt1 | contig 25761 bp, 8 predicted proteins | sample TroBogypolimnion_40_FD_10682 | JGI IMG/M metagenome (IMG submission 10682)
GAAATTTATGCACCTTATACAACTTCTTTTAGTAATCTACTAATCAATACTATAACAACTTATGTGTTAAACAACATAGAATTTGCTTTAAGATATGATTATACTAATACTGTTACTGGTGATCCGTGGAAAATAATTCCTATTAGTAATGTAGATTCTACAAGTGCATTTTCACTGAATAATGCAGGGTTGTCAAGTGATAGCAGTTGGGTATTACTATTCAATACTAACGGAATTGAATACACTGTAAAGTACAGAGGATTAGATTATATTTTCAGCAGTACAAATAGTGTTAGATTTTTAAACACTAATCCTACTCCTGTTTATGATAGCAGAACTAATACTATCATTAAAGACAACATAAAGTTATTGCAGACCAATTTAAACACTGCTGGAACAAGTAAATTACCAAGAGTAATAACACTTGAAATATACAAGAATGGTATCGAAGCAGATGGATATATCGACAGTACTAAAGTTCAAGTAACTTTCCCAACTGGGTCAACTGGTAGTTTACCACTGGATCCAAATATTTTCTCGTCGGCAGTTGCAGTAAACACTTATGTTTTCTATCAGCAGTATGTAGATTATGATAATTTAATTAGATTTCAATTATTAGATAGTGGCACTGTGAATTATAGTTACCCAACTAAAGTAGCAATTGACAATGTTAGAAATAATTTTCCAGCTGGCAGATTATTCTACGCAACAACTGATCAGTTGTTTTATCAGATTGTTAATAATGGCGTTGCTAATACACTTGTTGATGTCAGCACAAACTATCTTGCTTTTACTGGAAGACAAGATTTGATATTCCAGTATCGTCACAATGCCAGCGACAGCAGAAGAATTGATCCTGCTGCCAGTAACTTAATTGACACTTACATCTTGACACGCAGCTATGATGAAGCCTATAGAAATTACATTACTGATTTCACAGGAACTTTAACAGAACCGGCTGTTTTAGACAGTGTAACATTAAACAACACTTATGCACAGTTAATGACATTGAAGATGATCAGTGATGAAATGATTTTAAATTCAGGTAGTTATAAGCCATTGTTTGGTAAGAAAGCTGATCAATCTCTTCAAGCAACTTTTCAAATTGTAAAAAATCCAAATACTGTAATCAGTGACAATGAATTAAAAAGTATGCTAGTTGAGCAAATCAACAACTATTTTAATTTAGAAAATTGGGATTTTGGACAAACATTTTACTTCAGTGAATTGTCTGCATATTTGCATACTAAATTAGGGACTTTCTTAAGTAGCGTAATTTTAATTCCCACTAGCCCTAACAGTAAATTTGGTAACCTATATGAAATTCGTAGTCAACCAAATGAAATATTAATTAGTGCAGCAACAGCAGATAACGTGCAAGTCGTAAGTGGCGTATATGTTGGAATAAATCAAAGTGGTGTCGGTACTATAAACGCAAGTCAGATATAATAGGATAGGTTAATAATAAAATGGTTGATAAAAAATCCTTAGACTTTCTTCCTAAAGTTTTTCAGAGTAATACAAATCGTAGATTTTTGAATGCGACGATGGATCAATTATTGCAGGAGCCTAATCTTGACAGGCTCTATGGATATGTAGGTCGTCAGGATCTCAGTCCTGCTTTTCAAAAAGGCGATGCTTATGTTCAAGAGACAGACAGCTACAGTCAATTTTATCAACTTGAACCTGGTCTTGTTATTAACAAGAGAGTGTTTAACACTAATAATTTTAAAGTGGATAATGCTTTCAATTATGTAGATTTGCTAAATGCAATCACACTTGGTGGTGGTATCACTAATGATCATAGTCGCTTGTTTGCTAATGAATATTATAATTATGAAGGATTTGTCGATCTTGATAAGTTGATTAATTATAGTAGATATTATTGGCTGCCAAATGGTCCAACTACACTTGAAGTAAACAGTGGTGGCTTGCCATTAATAGAAACATTCACAGTGTCGCGCCCAAATGCAACTGACATACTTTCTGAAACATTGATTAATCAAAATGTTGGGCAAGTTGGATATAGTATTGATAGATTTCCTGGCAGTGTAAATCCTGTAATCACTTTGGTAAGAGGCGGCAATTATACATTTAATGTAAGTCAGCCTGGACATCCTTTCTATATTCAAACAGCTCCTGGTATTCAAGGAGCTGCTGCTTTTCAAAATAACATTAGTACACGAAACATTTATGGAGTTACTAATAACGGCGCTGTATCTGGCAACATTATTTTCAATGTACCTAAAGTTGATGATCAAGATTTTTATGAAAACATGACTACTTTTGATACAGTAGATCAAGTAACTGACTTACCATACAGTCAGTTACAGGGTGCTAATTATGCAGATTTCACGCTGACAAATTCGATTGATGGCAATCATCAATTCTTATCTAAGACTATTGTTTTAACAAATAATCAAGATGACCAATGGGGAGATATTCCCGCTAACCAACGTCGTGGTATCTGGCAGATCAGTAATGTTAATGGCATAATTGTACTTTCATATATTAAAGATTGGCCTTCTAACACTAAAATATTTGTCAATGAAGGTGTTGAATTTGGACACTTATATATTTTTAAAGACACATTAAACAACATTAACAAGCTGCCTAACATTACTGCCAATCTTGATGTACTATATTATCAAGATGGTATAGATCCAAATGCATTTGGTGAGATTAGAATTGTTGAGCAAGGTACACAGGGTACTATTAAAATCAGTGATGTTGTTGGTAAGGCAAATTATAATAGTCCAAATGGAGTTAAGTTTACCAATGGATTAAAAGTTAAGTTTACTAATTCAGTTGATCCAGCAACTTATCTAAACAACGAATATATTGTTGAAGGTGTTGGTGTTGGTATTCAGTTGGTTCCGTATGCTAGTTTAGTTACACCTGATCCAAATAATCCAAATCAAGGTTCTGGTTTTGATTCTTCGTCAGAGCCGTATGACAGTCTAAACTATGATCTAAGCTTAAATGCTCCATTACGTAAAGATTATATTGTTATTAATCGTGCAAGCACTGACGGAAATGCATGGAGTCGTACTAACCGTTGGTTTCATGAAGATGTTATTAGATATGCTGATACTTTCTTAAACGCATCTGAAACAGTTGTGTTGGATAACAGTTACAGAGCTATCAGACCAATTGTTGAATTTGATTGCAATCTTAGACTTTGGGATCATGGGACAAATTATGTGCAATCAGTAACGGTAATCGATACTGAAGTTACTGATATTGGTAATCAAGTTGAAGGCCATAGTCCATATGCATTAATTGATTCAACTGGAAATTATTATAGTGACAATGTTGCATTAGAAGATGGAACTTATGTTATCTTCACCGCAGAGAAGTATGAAAATACTAAGAACAAAATATATCTTGTACAAAATATTAATCCATATACTGACACAACTCTTAATAAGACAACTGTTACTTTCACCCCTATTAACAGCACACAAGTAAAAGTTAATAACATAACTAATCTTTTGATTAACATGGCAGTAACAGGAACTAATATCCCTGCAAACACAGTGATAACAGCAATTGATACTTCGTATAACATCGTTACTTTCAATAATGAAATTTCAAATGATATTGCAACCAGCACTGTATTAACTTTCAGATCTAATGTTGCACAAGTACATTTGATGCCTGTGCATACAATGCAGGAAGGCGATAGTGTTGTTGCTATTAGTGGAGTAAGTAGACAGAATGTTAGCTATTGGTGGCATGATGGAAATTGGCAAGTTGCCCAACAGAAATTTAGTTTGAATCAAAATCCTTTATTTGATATATTTGACATCAATGGAAATAGTTTTAGCGATCAAACATATTATCCCAGTACAAATTTTGCAGGATCTGCTTTATTTGGTTATTTAGAAAATGCAAATGGAACTAGAGATACAGAATTAGGATTTGCACTAAGCTATAAATCCATTGGAAATATTGGCGACATATTATTTCAAAATTTCTATGACGTAGATACTTTTAATTATAGCTTAAACGATGCCGACTTTACTGTTGATATCAACAGCGGATTTGCTCATGAACTTGTTCCTGCAAGCTCAAGTATTCGTCTAAGAAATAATTGGACCAGAATTGCTGATCCTAGCAAACAATTTATTCAAAGAAAGTTCACCGCAACAAAATATAAAGTCAATGACTTTACTATAGACATTGTTTATCAAAATAGTTTTAATGAAAAGAACATTTTTGTTTATGTGAATAATGTTGCTTTAACAGACACTGTTGATTTTACTTTGTTGGGTAATAGTCAAGAATCTCAGATTCATTTGACAAATGATTTAGTAGATGGCGATGTATTAGTAATTAATATTCGTGGCACAACATTAAATCTTAAAGAAAACTTTACATTACCAAAAAACCTGGTAGATAATAGTGAGAATAATAATTTCAAAACTTTAACGCTTGGTCAAGTAAGAAATCATCTTGTTGAAATGTCTAACAATAGTTTAGATTATTCTGTAAATTCATTTGGCAATAATAATCTCAGAGACATTAATTATAAGGTTATTCCCGGAAAGATTCTACAGCATAGTTCAGGTGTGCATTTAGCACAGCTAATGTTTAATAATGATAGTACTAATATTATTAGATCATTAAATTTTAATAGACAATCTTATAGCAGATTTAAAGATAGATTTTTCTATCTTCTAAAGACAATGGAATTTGGTGATTCTGCAGATGCTCAAGCTAATCTTGATATTATTATGGAAGAAATTGTAGCCAACGTCAGCAGTAATCAAGCTTTCTATTTTACTGACATGATGCCATTTGGCATTAACAAATATATTCGCAATGATTATCCAGTTTATGATACAAATTATAGACACTTTAATCTTATTAATTCATTTGATGTTGTTAACCCAACATATCAAGCAGTATTAGTGTATCTAAATGGAACACAGTTATTAATTGGTAGTGATTATACAAATAATGGTTCAGTTATTACACTAAGCAGTGATTTAACAATTGCAATTAATGATACTGTAAGCATTTATGAATATGCATCAACTAAAGGTTGCATGATTCCTGCTACACCAACCAAGTTAGGCCTGTATCCAAAATTTACTCCTGCACTATTTCTCGACGACACGTACATTGGTAATCCAATAAACGTAATTCAAGGCCATGATGGCAGTAAAATAATTGCTTTTGGTGACTACAGAGATGATATTATATTAGAATTTGAAAAAAGAATCTACAATAATATTTCAGTTGAATTTACCAATGATATGCAGACTAGTTATACTACAATAGAACCAGGCGCATTTAGGAATACTGATTATAGTATAGATGAGTGGACTCAGTTATTAAGCTTGTCTTACTTAAATTGGGCAGGAAACAATAATGTAAATGTTTTCAACAATACTATTACTGTACAAAATGATGCATTTAGTTTTAATTATAGTGCAGGGTTTGATAAGTTATTCAATGAGTCTGTTCCGGGATATTGGAGAGGAATTTACAAGTATTTTTATGATACTGATAGCCCTCACTTACGTCCATGGGAAATGTTAGGATTTAGTCAACAGCCATCGTGGTGGGCAGTACGTTATGGTCCTGCACCTTATACTGCTGGTAACTTAGTTTTATGGAAAGACTTAGAACTTGGGCTAGTTTATCAACATGGCATTGACAGTTATGTTGATGTCAGATATGCAAGACCTGGACTAACTAGTATTATCCCGGTTGATGATCATGGATTCTTATTACCTCCAATTAGTTCTATTGTTGTTAATTGGAAAGAACAAACCGCAGGAGCAGATTGGAAATTTGGGGATCAAAGCCCACAAGAAACAGCATGGCGCCGTTCAAGTGATTATCCTTTCGCAGTGCAAATTGCGTGGGCACTTGCAAGACCAGCTGAGTATAGTGCATTAAGTTTAAATCGTCGTGATGTGGTCAGAATTGATTCTCTTAATCAAATCATTAATAAGATTACAGGAAAAAGAACTTTTAATCTGTTGGTGTCAGATGATAATCAATATGTGCCAGGTAGCAACATATGGATTAGAGACAGATTAGCTGATATTGGTTTAGACATCACTGTTAACTTCATTGAAATTTTTAACAATTATAAATTAAATCTGTTGTATAAAACCAGCAGCTTCACTGATAAAGAATATCTTCAGATAACTGCTACTCAATCAAGTCCTAACAGTACAAATAGCGGCATATTGATTCCTCAAGAAAACTATAATGTTGTGCTGACAAAAAGTGCACCAATTGCTATTGCCTCTTACAGTGCAATTATAATTCAAAAGGGATCTTATGGATTTAAGGTTTATGGTTTTGATAATCAACGTCCTTACTTTACTATAATTCCTAGAAATTATAATAATAACAACTATACAATTAAAGTAAGCAACAGTTCTGCATTGGTATACCAGGACAATCAAAGTACAGTAAATGTTATTCCATATGGAACTTCATTAACTAGTGTGCAACAAGTTGTTGATTTTATAATAAGTTACGGCAAGTTTCTCACTGCTCAAGGGTTCCAATTCAGTGATGAAAACGGCAATTCAGTCACTGACTGGGTATTGCCTGTTAAAGAGTTTTTATATTGGCTCGAACAGGGTTGGGACAATGGAACAGTATTAAGCTTAACACCAACTGGGTCAAATGTTAAATTTACCAGCCAATTTGGTATTGTAGATGATATCACAAATGGTTTCTCAGATGCAAGAATAATTAACAGTGACGGAAAGACTTTACAAGCAACTGATTATGCCGCATATCGCACTGGTAATAATTTCGAACTAATGTTCAGAGATCCTACTAAGGGTGTGCATCTAATAGATATGTTTGTTGTTCTTTATGAGCACACATTAATATTTGATAATACTACAGTGTTCAATGATGTTATCTATGAGCCAAGTTTAGGCAACAGACAGTATAGATTAAAAATCAGAGGATTTAAAACTAGCGAGTGGGATGGAAGTTTATTTGCTCCCGGATTCTTAGTAAACTATCGTCCTGTTGATCAATGGTTACCTATTACTGATTATAGAAAAGGCGAGGTTGTATTACATAAGAATCAATACTATACAGCAAGACAGTTTATCCCTGGTGCAACTAAGTTTAACAACAAAGATTGGTATCAGATTGACGGTAGATTGTTGAGCAAGCAATTGATTCCAAATATGGCATTTAATGCACAGCAATTTGAAGGATTCTACGATGTAGATAACTTTGATGTTAATGCAAGTGCTGATATGAGTGCAAGAAATTCTACAGGATTTGTGCCAAGACAATATATGACTGACATTGGTCTTGATGACATCAGTCAACATAAGTTCTATCTTGGAATGATTCGTGAAAAAGGAACACAAGCTGCGGTAAATGCTTTCCTACGAGTTAAACTTCCTTATCTTGACAACAGTGTTGTTATTGACGAGCAGTGGGCTATTAGATTAGGTAATTATGGCGGATCAAAACAAAAAAGTGATGTTGAATTAAGTCTTGCTAATGCAACTCCATTGAACGGTGCATATGTCATTGAATTGATCAACAACAGTGATGAGAAATCTACTTTATGGAACAGCTATAAACCTCAAGATTTATTGATCAAGCCAACCATTTATGATACTGAAATATTCAAAGCAACAGAAAAAAATCCTGCACAGATTGGAATGACTGGTCCAGTATTAATTAATGAAGTTGATACTACAGTATTTGATATTGTTAAGATTCCTAACATCAGTGGATTTGCCACTATCTTAGGTGAAGGTAGTAGAATATGGGTTGGTGCAGATCCAACAAATAGTTGGAATGTTTATAGATTAACAATGGACAATAATGCATTGCGTGTTATGTCTGCTGTTATTATCAATAAAGAAATTGAATTCACAACAAATGTATCACATGGCTTATCGAATCAAGATATCATCATGATCAAGAATGGTGTTGTTAATAATACTAAGACAACACTAGCAGGTTTCTATAGAATTACCAGTGGCACTGATAACACATTTAGAACTCCGATGTATACTAATATGACTGCTGCAAGTGGAAATATTAATCAACCATCTGGCGGATTAATGTTTAAACTAAAATCAGTGAAGTATTCTTCAAATGCCAGTTCAAACTTATCAGCAAAAGGATCATTTGCACTTGACTATCCAGGCAAATTAAATTTTGCAAGACAACTAACTAGTCACCCAAATTGGCAAGAAGGTGATATGGCCTGGATTAATAATGATGATGGCAGCTATGAAGTTTTAACTAACAGCTACCAGTGGAAACTCACTGAATCACTTACTCCTGCTTTTTCTAGTACGTCTGACAATTTTGGTATGAGTGTGGATATTAAAGCCAGCCAAGACATTATGATTGTTGGTGCTCCTAATTATAGCAACTCAGGATCTGTTTATGTTTACAAACAAAATGATGATGCAACATGGGCTGTTATAGATAATATTCTTCCTGAAGATTCACACGCAGCTAATTTTGGTTATTGTGTAAAATATAATAATCTAGATTTGATGGTCATCGGTGCTCCTAACAGTAATTCAAATGCTGGTCTTGCTTACATTGGAACTACAACTAGCAGCACAGTACATTTAAAACAAGCAATTTGTGTAAATGGAATAAGTTCATCTGCTAACTTTGGTAAAGCAGTTGCATTAAGTAGAGATGGAAATTGGCTTGCTGTTGGTGCCCCCGGCACTAATAGAGTTTATGTTTACAAATATAATACTGTTACAACATCGGTGTCTACATATGTTGCTCAGTCTCAAGTTAATTTTTCAATTCCATTATCAGCTCAAGGGTTAAATCTAACCGCTAACGATGTAAAAGTTAGAGTTAACGGTAAACTATTAATTCCTTATCTTGATTATACATTAGGTGATGTTTTAATATTTTCAGTATTAACTCATGACATTGTAACATTATTAACAACTCCTAGTGCAACTGACTCCGTTGAAATAACTTATGAAAGTTGGTATCGTTATGCAACTGACTTTACCAGTGCAGATGCTGCTGGAAGCTTTGGTTTTAGCATGAATTTCACTGATGATGGCAGTCAGTTAGCCATTGGCGCCCCAACATTAACTAATACAATTAATAATATTAGCTATTCAAATATGGGTGCAGCATATGTTTATGAGCGTACAATTGAAAGCTTCTTCTCTGTAGGTTCAGCAGGCGAAACATTTACATTAGAAAATACTCCTATAATGCCTCGTGTATATGTAGATGGTGTAGAGAATTTTGCTTATACTATTGTTAGCACAACTTTGAAATTTACTAATCTATTAGAAACTGGCAGTATAGTAACAGTTGAAACTAATAATTTTCTATTAGTAGAAAAGAAATTGCCTGCTATTCCAAATGCTACTGGACAAATTAATTTGAAGTTTGGATTATGTGTTGTTATATGCCCAACTACTTGCAGTCTATATGTTGGTGCTCCTGGCTATAATAACTATTCAACTACCAATGGTGCAGTATTCCGTTTTGTTAACACCGGTAAACTATATGGAACAATTGTTGCTAATAACTCAAATCCACTGTTTAATTTTGATAGTAGTATTAGAATCAACGGATTTAAGGTTACATTTACAGGATATACCAGTGCTCAAGCAGCACTTGATATTAATAAAGCTAATATCCCAGGTGTAACTGCAACAGCATTTGGCAGTACAATTACAATTTCGAGTAATAGTAATATTATCTACAATAAGCTAAACATCAATTCAACTACATCATATTATAAGTTAAGTGATTTAGGCTTTACTGTGTTTAGTCAATATCAGTTGTTATCAACTAACAACAGTCAAACTACTACAAATTATGGTAGCACTGTATATGTTAATAACACAGGTGATAAGTTGATTATTGGATCAAATATTGCCACAAATCAAACTACTAAGACTTTTGATTTAGGTTTCACAACATTTGATGGTAAGTCAACTACATTCTTCAATGCAAAATACCGTTCAGGTGCTGCGTATCTATATGAATACCAAAGCGACACAAACGAAACTATGTTGTCACATGGTAACTTTGCTTTCACACAAACACTAACAGTTGATGCATTAGAGACAAATGATCTCTTTAGCACAGGTGTTGCAATGAGTGAAAATTGGTTAATGATAACAGCATTGAATAGTAATGTCAATGCAGGAACTGTTTACAGTTATCAAAACTCCACTGGTAATCCAAATTGGACATTAACTCGTAGCAGCTCAAATGCAGTTGATACTAGAAAAATTGAAAGAGTATATCTCTACAATAATAATACTAAAATATTGATGTCAGAATTACCAGTAATAGATCCAGAACATGGATTACCAACTGAAACAACACCTGAGCAGATTAGATATATTGTAAACTATGATCCTGCAACTTATACTAATGTTCCAAATACCTATAGCTTCTCAGTCAGTCAGACTAAATCATGGGGCGCTGAACACGTAGGCGAACTATGGTGGGATACCAGTGGTATTAGATATGTTGATTGGAATCAAGGTACTGTACTTGATAGATTGAACAACTGGGGTCTTTCATTCCCTAGCAGTTTTGTTAGTGTTTACGAATGGATTGAAAGCGATTTGACTCCTAGTCAGTATGCAAAAGCTAATCCAAATGCAGGTCCTACTTACACTGTCAGTGATGTTTATACATCTAAGGTTGTTATTGATTCGTCAACTCTTACTAGTTCAACCAAATACTATTTTTGGATTCGAAACAGTAATGGCAATAGTCCACGTCGTGGAATGACTGCACTACAGATTCAAAATCTAATTGCAAATCCAAGAAATTCCAATGAGCCATTTGCTGCTGTAATTGGAACAAATGCCATGGCACTGTTTAACTGCCAGGATATTATTAACAATGACACATGCTTGCATATTTCATTAACTGATAGTCGTGATGTCAATCCTGTACATCAAGAATGGAGTATGTTTGATGATGGCACAGATTTTGGGGTTGCAACAGAATTCCTAGATAGACTAAATGACAGCCTGTCAGGTGAAGATAGTCAAGGTAGATTAGTACCCGATCCTGCATTAACTACTAAGGAAAAGTATGGATTGTCTACTATACCAAGACAATCAACTTTTGTTGATAATTTTGCAGGAAGACAAATTTGGGTTGAAAATGTAAATGCAATACTTGCAAAATATCCTATGGCACTACTACGTGATGTAACTCCATTTCAATCACATGATCCTATTCCTGTAATTGATGGCATTACATTAAATCTTATGGTTGCAAATGACACCGAACTTTCTTACTATAACAGTGTATTATATAAGAACGGACAGAAGGCAATTGTTGAAAGTGACAGTGTTACTGGCGGCTGGACCATCAGAGAATTGATGGTAGATCCTGCAGATGCTACTAAAATTTCATGGCAAATTATTGTTGCTCAATCATATGATGTTAGAAATTATTGGTCATATACAGATTGGTATGCAACTGGATATAGCAAAGATACTATTATAACAAAAACAGTTGATTACGAATATCAAATTGCTGCTGCTAATTTAAATGTCAACGACATAGTAAAAGTAAAGTTTGATTCTCGAGGATTGTGGAGTTTAATTCTTATTAAGAAAAACTCACTTGAACTTGTAGGTCAAGAAAGTGCAACAATTCAAATTAATTCCAATCTATACAATAACGCTGTAAATGGTGTTGGTGTAGATACACAAAGTTTTGAAATTAACGGATTTGCTAAAGATTCTTCGATTGAATTTAGAAAACTATTTGATATTATCAATAATCAAATTTTAACCAATGAACTTAGAACAGATTATAAAACAATTATCAAAGCTTTAATTGATAATATATCAACTCAGTTTATTCAAAATGATTGGCTATTGAAAACTAGTTTGATTAATATTAAACATCATGTTTGTTCTCTTGATCCAATTCCAGTTTATGTTAAACAGCCTGAAGACATTGTAACAGAATTTATCAATGAAGTAAAACCTTATCATACTAAGATCAAACAGTATCTGAGTTCATATGATAAAACAGATTTAACTGCATTAGATGTTGTTGATTTTGATCTTCCTGCTTATTTCAACAGCTCAACAGATACTTATAGATCACCACAGTTAGGTAATGACATTGATACTGACGAATTAACAGTTAACATGTATGCATCTTGGCTTAACAATTACAAGTATAGCATTGAACGAATTGATGTACTCGACGGTGGCATCAATTATGGTTACGATTCAAATTTAACAGTTAAAATTGTCGGCGATGGCACAGGCGCTGCTGCAACTGCTTATGTCAGAGGTGGTGAAGTAATTGAAGTTGTTGTTGATAACCCAGGTGCTGGTTATACATATGCCAATGTTCAAATCATAAGCAACTTGGGTACAGGTGCTCGTGTATATGCAAGATTATCAAATGGTCTGCCAAGAACTATAGCAACTACTATTAAATTTGATAGATTTACTTACACTCCAATTACAAAAGATTGGGCTCCAAATACAACTTATGACATCGGTGATTTAATAAACTATAACTTTGTTGTCTACAGACCAATTCAAAGCTTTACCACTGGATCTACATTTAGCTTTAATAATTTACTAGAGCTACGAGTCAGTGTTTGGGAACCTAACAAGCAGTATAGCAAAGATGAGATCATTGTTTATAACAGAGTACCTTATGTAAGTTTGACAGATTTTACAACAGGAACTCAGTTTAACTACAATGCTAATATATCAGTAACACATAGTATTTCTTGGAATGCAAATACTTTTTATGCTGCTAACACTATATTAAGTTATGATGGTACTGCATATTCAGTAACAGCTGATTTTACCAGTGGTAGTGTATTCTCATTGAGCAATGTGATTACTATATTTGAAATTGCAGCTTATCCAGGTGGCTTCTTCGACGATGCTGCCAGCAGAATATGGTCATACTATAATCCAGCTGCTGGCATGCCTGGCAGAGATTTAACTCAGGTAATGACTGGGTTAGAATATGGCGGTGTAACAGTTGTTGGCGAAACATTTGACCAAAAATTAGGATTTGGTTTTGGTCTATATGATCAAATTGCGTATGACAGTAGAACTTTTGATGAAAACGGCTTGTTAAATGTTTATGGTACTCAAGCATTAGATAATACATTGTATAGTCTATATACTGATACACAAGTTGGCATTCGTCCTGAAGATATGATCACTGATGGTGCTGCTTATATTGATACTAATAGCAGTTATGCTCCAGAAGAGTTTATCCCTGGTTATATGTTTGATTCATTAGACATCAGAGTTAAAACATTAACAAGCTATTCTAGTGGTGCACCAGAAATTAAAGTAGTAACCAGTTATGCAGATGACGTCACTCTAAGATATAGTTTCAATTCTATAATAACTCATACTAATTTGCCAATTGGCGGTGTTGAGGGCATAACTGTTTTCAATGACATTGCCGGATTACAAATTGAAGGTGAAGATTATTTTATTAACTGGGAAATGCAGTATATTGAATTTGTAACTCCTCCACAAATTCCCAGCACAGTTTTCATCTACTTAACAGGAATCAGTGGAATTAAAAACATTGACAATGAAGAATTTTATGGTGACAGTGTAACTACTGATTTTGAAATTCAAGATTTTAAATTGAATAACCAGCAGTTTTATATTAAGATTGATGGCATCAGAAATGATGATTGGAGTCTGGTGGACGACAATCAAAAGATCATCATCAGATTTAATCAAGCACCGTTAATGGGAACAATAATTCAAATTCATATGTTTGATCTGTCTGCAGATATCGGAAAAGCATATAGTGAAATTATTTCTCAGCAATATATTGTTCCTGATAATTTTGTAAGCGGCCCATCTGGATATTCAATTGATTTGCCAGAACAGATATTGTATGCCCAACCATGGGAGCCTCTTGTTTCTATAACAGTAGACGGCATGATATTAGAACCCAGTAATCAAGCTTATTATACAAGCGATGGATTCACTAAAACATATAGTTTGCCAACTACTAGAAATGTTGCAAATCTAAATCTAATCACTGACAGTGATATTGTTGTTGTTGTGGATGGAGAAACTAAAAATAGCTATCTTGATTATGTCATCAACAGAGATGGCATTAACATGCCAACAATAACATTTGCTGTAGCTGTAGATTTTGGGTCACTGATCACTGTCAGCAACAAAAGTGAAGCAGAATTTGTAGTATATGATAATCAAACTTTGATCATTAAGCCTTCAGTATCACTATTGCCTGAATCAGTAATCAATGTTACTGTATATGGGGTAACTGATCAGTATGATATCAGAACAGAAGTATTCAGTGGAGTTATATCTACCGTTGGAGACACTTACATTGGATTTGATGAATTAGGATTCGAAGTTCAAAATTTTGATTCTGAGAAATCTAATTTTATTACTGCTCCCACATATACACTTAGCAGACCAATTACTAACGCAAATAATGTCACTGTATATTTAAATGGACAGCAGTTAGTTGCATATTACGATTATGTATTTGCAACACCAACAATTATAAGAATTGATCCTCAGTACAATATTTCTCAGTCTGACATAATTGTTATTAAACATGTTGGAGAAGCTCATATACAAAATGATATCGAATATAGAATATTCAAAGGTATTACTGAGACTTATAATTACTTAGGTATTAGTAAGAACACAACAACTATATTAACAAAAGAACTATTGATTACCGACAAGTGGATATATGTTGAAAACATTGAAGTATTGAGTCAACCTGATCCTGTACATGCATCACCTGGTGTTGTATTCATCAATGGTGAAAGAATTACTTTTGGTATCATTGATTTCGTCAACAGCAGATTAGGACAACTTAATCGAGCAACAAATGGTACTGGTAGTGCTAACAGCTATCCTATTAATTCAAAAGTTTACGATAGTGGATTTGCAGTTGAAATTCCAAATAGTCGTGACACTTATGTTACAACAACTATGGATACAACTTTGATTAGTAAATCTGGTGATTCGGTTATTGTGCCCGCAGGCGGTTTGATTCGTCAAGGGCAAGTTTGGTATAATCCAGGGCTATCATCTGTAACTGATGGAACAGGAATAGAAAATGCAACCACTGTGCAAGCTAACTTCTTAAAGGCATTATAATGAATTCTACACCCAAATCTAATGTAATAAATAAAGAACAGCAAGAGAAAAAGCAAATGTCATCTAAACCAAATGAAATGGGCGGAGTTAGTGTAGAAGGGCATATTAAGATATGGGACCCAACTACAGGCGAAGTAATTGTTAATAAACGCAACGCCATTCATTATGAAAATTTCAGTGAATCGCTTGCATTAAGTGTAGGTAATCAACAACAGGGTTGGATACATGAAATGGCTTTTGGTAATGGCGGAACTAACGTAGATCCAACTGGCATTATCACTTATCTTCCAACTAATACAACCGGCAGCAATGCTTCATTGTATAATCAAACTTATTACAAAGTTGTAGACACCAACAGTATCTACAACACAGATCCTACAAGAAACTTAATTCAAGTAAGACATGTTCCTGGTACTGTATATACAGACGTATTAGTCACTTGCTTATTAGATTATGGCGAGCCAAGTGGTCAAGCAGCATTCGACAACAGCACAAGTATGGCAGATAGTTTTGTATTTGACGAACTTGGATTAAAGAGTTGGAATCCAAATGGTGTAGATACAGGAATGTTACTAACACATGTTATCTTTCATCCCATACAAAAGTCATTGAATAGATTAATTCAAATTGATTATACTGTCAGAGTCCAGACCTTGACCAATTTATCCAGTTAAGTTTAATTAAATAATGATGCAGGTCGCGGAGTTCGCAGCTCCCACTTGCTCTATTACTAATAGGGAGTAATAGCATCGACGGCAAAATCTTTCTCTCAGCCAGGGCTGCTTGTACTGAACTAAATAATATCAAATATACAACATTGATCAAGAGAATTGAAAGTCTAAATTTTCAAACTTACTTTTGGTTACAAGTATAAGGATAAACAATGCCTTTTTATATTAATCATACTGATGGAACTAGTCTTGTTACAGTGCAAGATGGCACTATTGATAATACAACCACCAGTCTTACTTTAGTAGGTAAGAATTTTCCTACTTATGGGCAATATATAAATCAAGACTTGATTACTCTATTAGAAAATTCTTCTAATACAACAAGTCCCAATGCACCTCTTAATGGTCAGTTATGGTATAATAGCAGTGACAAAAGTTTAAACTATTATAGAGAAGGTTCAACTGCTAGTGCTTGGCATAAACTAGCAACAACAATTGAAAGTGCAACTCAACCTACAGATTCTAGAACAGGTGATCTTTGGTGGGATACTGTAAACGTACAGCTAAAGCTTTACACTGGTACAACCTGGCAGGTGATTGGACCACAAACAACTACCAGCGGTAGGTTGACTGTGTCGGGAAACAATAGTTTTCAATTAATCATTGGCGGTAATACATATCTAACAGTAGATAATCAGGGTGGATTAACTCTTCCTTATAATCCATGTGTTTTTGGTTATGATTCTTATCCAGTGGGAACTACTAATTTTACTACAGGTGGTATTGGTTCTTTCTCAGTTTGGAAGCCTATTATTACTATAGACAGAGGCAGCAACTTTACGCAAAGTACAGGCGTATTCACTGTAAAAACCACTGGAATATATCGTGTATATGCTCATGTTGCTGCAATAACTGGAACTACTACAGGTAACGTAATTTTAAAATGGCAAAAAAACAGTGCCGATATAAACATCGCAGCTAAACGTAATTTCTATAGTGCTGCGTTAGCAGGCGAAGCAGATCAACTTGTATGCAGTGGAATGATTTCAGCTTTAGCGGGCGATACAATTAAATTAGCATATGCAACTGATAGTGATGCCACTTGTGCGATTAGTTATACCAACAGCAGTTATAGCATTCAGCTAGTTGGCTAAATGCCAATAAATAACTGGGGAACTAATTCATGTCATATTATGTCAACAGAACTGATGGAAATATTGCTGCTGTAGTAGAAGACGGCACAGTCAATACTCAAACTAGTTTGAAGCTAATTGGTGTAGGCTATGCAAATTATGCAGAAGCAATTGCTGAAAATTTTGTTGATCTTATGGAAAGTTTCTCAGGATTCAATCCTCCCCCAAATCCGATCGAAGGCCAACTTTGGTACAATAAATCAGCATTACAATTACAAGTATTTGATGGTACAATTTTCTTGCCTGTTAATAATGCTAAGATAAGTGATTCAATCCCAACAAATGCTAATCAAGGCGATTTTTGGTATAATCCAACTGATATGCAACTGCTTTTTCTAAACGGTGATCAGTGGCAGATTATTGCTCCTGCTTATACTAGCAGTCAAGGTCGTAGCGAAGTTTCAATTGAAACTATCACTGACGGTGTTGGAACTACTCATACTGCTGCAATAGTATATGTGTCAGGTCTAATCACTTTAATTATCAGCAACGACACTGCTTATCAACCACATCCTTATATTGATGGATTTAATTGGATCAGCCCAGGTATTAATCTTCCTTCATTTGCACAAACTCAAAATGGTATATTTTGGGGTGGCAATGGTAATGCTTACACAGGTGGCATTACTGTTAATAATACTTATGGTGCAGTTGGAACTTATACTATGGCTAATGTTGCTGCAACTACAAATACAACATATACAACCAGTGACATTTCTAGTTTGCCTTCTGGTAATTGGTTATGCATGGGATCTGCTGCTGCTTCATCGATGTTTTTACGAATATCATAAATTTTACCCTAAAATAGTTATTAGCAAAAACCATAAATACTCTAAACAAGAGTGTGAAGAATGACTTACATTATTACTAATTCATCTGGTTCAAAAACATATACCATCAATGATGGTACTTTGGATACAACTGACCTTGATATCAATTTGCCCGGCAGAGGATATGTTAGTTATGGTTCTGCTCTTAATACAAATTTTCTTAAACTACTAGAAAATTTTAGTAATAGTTCAGCTCCTGCAATGCCAGTAACTGGCCAACTTTGGTATGATAGTTTAAATGGTTTATTAAAAGTATATAATGGCGCTTCATTTACTGCTGTACAAACTGTAATTAATACCAGTGACATTACATTAGGTAGTCTAAGACTTTATAATAATAGTTTAACTGGTCAAACTAATAATGCCAATGTTAACATTATTCCAAATGGAACTGGTTATACTGTAGTAAACAATCTAGGTATTGTGGGAACAAGTACCGGTAAGTTACTTTACACTGCCGCAAACGGATCAATTCAATCTACTACAATGAGTTACACTACTAGTGGTGATACATTAACCGTTACCAGTATCAATGGTACTAATTTTGCTGGAACTAGTGGATCATTTAATACTGCGATTGTTAGCGGTAATACAAGCACTGGTAATCTTACTGCGTCAACTGCTGTTTATAGTCCTGCTTATTTTTACTCAAACGGCGTTGCATTTACTACTAGTGGCGGGTCAAGTTATAGTAATACTACCGTTGCTGCGTATTTGGCTGCGGGAATAAATTCTACTATAATTGGCATTAATGCAAATGTCTCTTCGGCTAATAGTGTGATAGCAGGTCAGACAACAAGTATTAATACAATTAATGCAAATATTTTAGCAGCTAATAGTGTAATTGCAACTAAGACAACATATGCTAATTCAAATGTTGCTGCTTATTTGTCAACATATGCTGGTACAATTTACGGCAATATATCAGGTAATCTCAATGTAACTAGTTTAAATGTTAGTGGAACAGCAAATGCAAATGCATTTACAGCTACATATGGCGGACAAATAACTGGCTATCTAACTGGCCCAATTGGAGCTAACACAGCCAATAGTGGCTCATTTACAACATTAACATCGAGTGCTCAGACAAATCTTGCCAACACAGCAGTGAGCAGTTTGTATATTTCCAATGGTATATTTTGGGCTAATGGTACTGCTAGTATACAAGTTTATGCTAATCTAAATACAGTTGTAAGTGCAAATCTTCTTCCTCAGGCAAACAATTCTTATAATATTGGGTCTGCTACTGCATACTGGGGTAATGTATATGCTAATAGCATCATCACAAATGGAAATGTTAAGTCTTCGAGTTATTTCGTAGGCAACGGTTACTACTTAACAGGCCTATCAGCATCGAGCACATTAGCTGCTAATACGGTAAAAGCAATATCAGGTAGTTATACTATAACAACAAGTGATAGTCAGACTACTCTTGAGGCAGCAGATGGAACAACAATTACTTTAGGAACTTTAAGTTCAGCGGTTAAAGTAGATATCGTTCAAACTGGAACAGGTACAGTTACAATAACTGGTTCTAACTTAAATTCGAGAGTCGGAACAGGAACTGTATATCTATCAGCACAGTATGCAGGTTGTACTGTTTACAATAATTCCGGTGGTACTTTAGCAAACTGGGTTGCTGTTGGAGATATTTCCTCATCATGATAAATTTTAGTGGAGCTAGTAAAACAACTTATCAAACTTTAAGACAGAGTTTAGTTTTTATAGGTGATTCTATCACATGGGGCCACGGCTTAACAAATCAAACACAGACGATCGCATATAAAATACAACAGCATATCAATAGTAGATACACATATACACCAGCAACTTGGGGCGCAAGTGGTGCTTATGATATAGTTGCAAGAAACATAATGATGGACGATACTACCAATAGTCCATTTAACGGAGGTCAGTTTACCTCAGGACCGATACTGGATATATCAGGTGCTACGATAGCTGCTGCTGGTGTTGGTATCTATCCTTTCTCCGATGCCACTGGCAACTCAACTAGCGTAACAATTTATTCTGGATGGAATGATGGTGCTATAACTTTAGAAGCAGGATCGATTACATTTACAGCCAATTATCCAAATACTAATAACGGATATACATTAATCGGAGCGATGGGTGCTGGTAAGTTCCAATTATTACAAGGAACTACGGATTTAGGTACATATACAGTTGGTGCGATAATCACAGGTACAGTATCAAGCGGATCAGCAACAATGACCAATGTTAGCATTACATATGGAACTGTTACAACAGGTTCTTATCTTTATACTAGTGGATTTCCAACAGGAAATTCAGCTACTACTGTTTCGGCATATAGCGGTGGATCATCTCTTACTATGAGCACTACTTCTACTATTGATGGGACATATACATTCTATTCACTTGCCGGTGTGACACAAAAGTTCTTTATCGGACCATTTAGTGCGAACGGTAGTAGCTCATACTCAATAAAATGGATAGCTGATCTCCCAGTTATTACTATGTTGCATCCAACGACTGTATATCCAACTACATACACAACTATTCAGATTAATGCTCGTAATTCGTATGGGATAGCAGATTATTCCTCAATTCCTAACTATCCATTGACGGGTGAAAACGATGTTATCGCTAAAGAAATAATGGCAATGACTTTACACGATGATACTGGTATAACAGGTGGCTATGCCACTCGACCAACTTATATAATATCTACAGGCATCAATGATATAGTAGCCCGAGCAATAACACCTGCTGATTATTCTACAGAATTAACTAGATTAGCAAATGCATTAACAAATACCGGTAATACAAATCATGGAAGAGTAATACTAACAGTACCTCTAATACCATCGTCGGGTTGGAGCACTAGCCTTGGAACATATGGTGATTATAGGAAAGCCATCATCAGTGTAGCAAAATCATTATCTCTAAGCTATATTGATCTTTCTCGCTTAAATCTAAGTGGATCTGATTATATTGACGGGATACACCCAAATGATGCTGGAACTACAAAGATAGCCAAATATTATATAAGTATGTTAGAGTTATAAGTAGAAAGGTATTAAAATGTCATTTCCATCAAGTCCGGCCAATGGTAATGTAACAACTATAGCAGGTAAGCAGTATGTCTATGTTTCCAGCAAAGGTGCATGGGTTGCTAATATTGGTTCTTACAGTAATGACATTACACTACTTGGTAATATAAATGCTTTACAAATAACTGGTTATTGGAGAAAGAAAAGATCCACATATGTATGTTACTGGATGGACTGATAATGATGGTAAAGTTATTGTCGAACCATTACATAAAAAAGTCGACGATGGTTTTTCTTAATAAAACACACTAATTGAACAGTTAAGACTTCTCTTATTTCTCGCTAAATAAGCTGTAGGAGCTTTTTAGAATGGCATATACGATTACACCCACCAATGGACAAAATCCAATCATCGTTGCTGATGGTACTTTAAATACTTCAACCACGCTAACATTGGTTGGTAAGAATTATCCCAATTATGGAACTATTTTAGATCAAAATCTATTTAGACTATTGGAAAATTCTGCTAATTCTACAGCACCTAGCAGTCCAGTTAATGGTGAAATTTGGTGGGATACAACCAACAGAATACTTAAAGTATGGGTTGGCTCAGCTTGGAAACCAATTGGTGGCGTTGTTTCAACAGCCGCTGGTACTCCTCCTGCTTCAAATAACAATGTTGGCGATCTATGGTGGGATTCGACTCCGGGCAATAGTGCATTATGGGCATATGATGGAACATTACAAGCATATAAGAAAATAGGCCCAATTGGCGGTACTGCTGATATTTCGTCTGAGGTATTGTCGGATGGCAGCAGCAGTCACAATGTTATTAGCTTTAAGCTAAGTGGCACTCGCTATATGATTTTCTCTACAGATGCAACATTCTCTCCTAGTCCTGCAATTAGTGGATTTCAAAGCATTAGCCCTGGATTAAATTTAGCAAGTTCTACATTCTTAGTAAACGCAAAATTTGTTGGACAAGCAAGTGATTCGGTAACAGTAGGTGGCATTGCTCCTGCTAGTTTTGTTCGTTCAGATCAAAATACCAGTACTACTGGAACATTAAGTGTATTAAACAATAACGGTTTATTTGTTGGTACAGCTCAGAATTTAAATCTCAGTGCAGCAACTCCTGATGTCAGTATCACTGATCAAGTTAATGGCGGAACTATGCGCCTTGAAGTTCACGACAGTGGTGGAAATCTAATAGATGCATTGGATATTTTACCAAATGGTAATGTCTTATGTAACTTTGATCTTGTTATCGCAGGCAGCATTAAGAGTGGCGGCAGCGGTGACTTTTTAATTACATCTACTACTGCAAGTACTAATCCAACTACTGGCGCATTCCAAGACAGAGGTGGTGCAGGCATTTCAGGTAATTTAAATGTTGGCGGAACACAAAATTATTTCTCAGGTACAGTAACTGCTCAAAATATTACTTCAAACAGTTCTATTACAGCTGGTAGCACTGTTACAGCAGCTAATTTTACTGGTAATTTAATAACTGCTATACAATCAAATGTTACTACTTTAGGAACATTAACTTCAGTGACAGTTGCTGGCGCAGCAACTTTTAATAATGGTCTTACTGTATCTACAGGAACTGTTAACCTAGGTGATGTATCAAATTTAAAAATTACTGGAGCTGTCAGCACAAATCAATTCTTAACAGCAGATACTAGTGGAAATTGTTCATGGGGCACAGTTGTGGTTCCATCAGTTCCAACTTTAGTGAGTTCATTTACCAATGATCGAGGCTATTATAGTTCAGGAAACAATGTAAGTTTTGGTACTGGTGCATTTAGTGGCGCAGTGTCAACCGGTGCATTAACAGTAACAGGTGCAATAAGTGCTACAGGAGATATTATTGCTTTTGCAACATCGGATGCAAGATTAAAAACTGATATCAAATCTATTGACAATGCACTTGACAAAGTAGCTAGTCTTCGTGGTATTACATACTCGTGGAATGAAATAGGTCTTAATAGTTTTGATGTTGAGACTGTCCCTCCATACTTAATGGAAAGAGAAGTTGGACTTATTGCTCAAGAAGTGCAAGAAGTATTACCTGAAGTTGTTGTTACTAGAACAAACGGTTATCTTGCTATGCGTTACGAGCGTGTTGTTCCTCTACTTGTCGAAGCTATTAAAGAGCTTAGAGAACAAGTAAATGAATTGCGTAAAGTTACAAACAATGTACCTACGCTTCCAACGCCAGATGATGATAATCAAACTCAGCAAGGTAGTGGTGCTTTTTAAAATAGATTAAAAAATAATACTAATAAATATATTAGTATTAGGATAATCACATATGGCATTGACTCGCATTAGAAATAATCAGGTGTATAATAGCGATATCAATGCCGCAGTCAAAATCCAATTGGGTTCTATTACTGGAAACTTATTTGCAAACACTTTAAGTTACAGCGGCAATTTAATAGTTTCAGGTGTAACAACACATTCAGCAAATGTTGTTATTTCAAATAGCACTGCAAGTCCTTTAGCAAGTTCAACTGTTGGTTCACTTGTAATATCCGGCGCCGGCGGATTAGCAGTTGGCGGTAATATTAATGCTCAAGGTAGCTTATACAGTGCTGCTGCAACTAGTTATTTTGGAGCAGGATCTAGTAGTTCAAATTTAACCAATCCAACAATTATTGCTAAAGGTGCTGGATCAACATATACACAGGTAGCATTAATTAATGCAACTGCTACAGGCAGTGCTGACTTTATTGCATATCCAGATAATTATCCTGGCTCAAGTAATGATCACGGATGGAGTGATCTTGGATTCACTGGCAGTGCATTTAACGATCCAAATTACACTATTACTAAGCCAAACGATGCTTATGTATTTGGTTCAGCTGCCAGTAACAGTTATGGCGGTAATCTTGTATTAGCAACTGACTCCACTGGCAGTTATAATGATATTGTTTTTGCAACCGGCGGCTTTGCTAGTGCCAATGAAAAAATGCGTTTCATTAATAGTACAGGGCAGCTATATATTGAAACTACAACATCGTCAACTTCAACTGCTACTGGAGCTTTGCGTGTTGCAGGCGGCGCGGGCATAGCTGGTAGTGTTTATGCAAATAATTTTACGGGTGTTTCAATATATGCAGGAACAATTGGTAACACCGGTGCATCTTTAGTTGGTACATTAACAGGATCTGCTACTTCAGCAACTTATGTAACTGGATTGACTTCTGCAAACGTACAAGCAGTTATTGGATCAGTAACCTCAGCAAGTTTTCCAACACTTAATCAAAACACAACTGGTACTGCTACGTCAGCAACTTATGTAACTGGCTTAACTGCTGCGAATGTTCAATCAGTAATTGGTTCAGTGTCATCAGTTAGTTTCCCAACACTTAATCAGAACACAACAGGCAGTGCTCAATATGTAACTGGCTTAACTGCTGCAAATGTACAAGCAGTAATTGGATCAGTATCTTCGGCCAGTTTCCCAACATTAAATCAGAACACAACTGGTACTGCTGCTACTGTAACAACTGCCAATCAGCCTAATATTACAACAGTATCAGGATTGACTAGTTTTGGAACTGCAGGAGTAACAACAACTGCTCAGGGTAATTTAACAGTTGTGGGTAATTTAACAGTTAGTGGTAATATTAATACCATTGGAAATGTTTATAATACAACAATTGTTGGTAATACAGGTCAATTTTTTGGAAATATATCAGGATTTAATGCACTATACGCAGGTATCGGAACAGGATATTTCATTGAACCTCAAATGGCTGTTCAAATCAGTACTAACTTCAATGGTTATGCTGGCGTTAACATGCAGAATATTAATTCTGGGCCATTAGCTTCAACTGATATGTTTTGGACCCCTAATAACGGTACCGCTAACGATACATTTCTAGATGTTGGTATTAGCAGTAGTACTTACAGTTATCCTGGATATAGTATAATTCAACCAAATGATGCTTATATTATTGCTTATGGAAATGCCACAACTCAAGGTGGTAACTTAATTTTAAATACTGGTATTAGTAACGATATTATATTTGCAACAAATGGATCTGCTGCTGCAAATGAAGTAATGCGTATTACTCGTGCTAACGTAGTTAATATTAAATCTACAGTGTCAAGTACAACTACTACCAATGGTGCATTAGTGGTAGCAGGCGGCGCCGGTATTTCTGGCAATTTATTTGTTGGAAATATAATTACTACTGGCGGTGTATTTTGGGCCAATGGAAATTCTTATAGTTCAGGCGTATCTGGAGGATCTACTTATTCAAATGCCAATGTTGCTGCTTATCTGCCAACATATACTGGAAATTTAACAGCAGGCAATATTAATGTTACTAATCAAATAATAGGTTATCATACGGGTGTAATTGGTGCTAATATTGCTAATACTGGTTCATTTACAACACTTACTGCTAATTCATTGACTACAAATGGCACCAGTGGTAATATTAGTGGTGCAAATTATATTTTCTCTAATGTTGTCAATGCAGGAACTATTGGTAATATAAATGCATTGTTAGTTGGAAACTTAAGTGGTTCTGCGAACTCAGCAACTTATATTACTGGATTAACAGCAGCAAATGTTCAAGCAGTAATTGGATCAGTAAGTTCAGCTAGTTTCCCAACATTAAATCAAAACACAACTGGCAGTGCTCAATTTGTAACCGGTTTAACTGCTGCAAACGTACAAGCAGTTATTGGATCAGTAACCTCAGCAAGTTTTCCAACACTTAATCAGAACACAACTGGTACTGCTACGTCAGCAACTTATATTACTGGATTAACAGCAGCAAATGTTCAAGCAGTAATTGGATCAGTAAGTTCAGCTAGTTTCCCAACATTAAATCAAAACACAACTGGCAGTGCTCAATTTGTAACCGGTTTAA
>TBL_comb47_HYPODRAFT_10002000_pt1 | contig 25736 bp, 27 predicted proteins | sample TroBogypolimnion_40_FD_10682 | JGI IMG/M metagenome (IMG submission 10682)
AGCCATTGACGACTTGGAAAACCGCGCGCTCGAATTCGGCTGGCGCGGCAAACAATGGCGCGAGCCGTTACCGGAGGAAACCAGCGAGCGCGTGCGGCTAATCCTTTTCCCGCCGTTTGAAAATTTCCACCAGCGACTGGGCAAAATCAAATCACAACCGAATGGCCCACAACTCGCCGAAATCTTGCGCGCGCTGTGGCGCGATTTGGACGTGCAAAATATTTTAGAGCGCTGGTCGCAGGACGGTGGTCACGCCGCCATCCACGGGACGGTGTGGGAGCAGATGAACGCGTGGCTGGACAATGTGGCGCTGGCGTTTCCGCGCGAGCGGTTGCCGCTGCGCGACTGGTTGCCGGTGCTCGAGGCCGGGCTGGCAAACCTCACCGTGGGCGTGATTCCGCCGGTGCTGGACGAGGTGCTCATCGGCGCGATTGACCGTGCGCGCAATCCAAGTCTGAAATTCACCCTTGTGCTTGGCGTCAACGAATCCGTTTTCCCTGCCGCGCCCGCCGCGCCGGTAATTTTGACCCACGCCGATCGCGACGCGCTGGAGCGGCAAAACTTCACGCTGGGCGCGAATCGCTTCGACCAGATTTCCCGCGAGCGGTATCTCGGTTACATCGCCTGCACCCGGGCGAATGAAAAACTGGCGCTGACGTTTTCGCGGCAAAGCGCGGACGGCAAGACGCTGAACCCGTCGCCGTTCATCGCCCAGTTGCAGCGCATTTTTCCGCAACTGCCGGTGACCGAATTTTCCGGCGCGATGGACTGGCTGGCTGCCGAACACGCAAGCGAATTGTTGCCGTTGCTGGGGTCGCCGGAAAAAATAGCCTCCGTCCTGCCCGATTGGCAAACGCTGCCAGCGCTGCAAATGCTGGCGGAAAAACTCGCCGCGCTGCGCGAGCCGCTGCCCGCCGCGAATCTCCCGCCCACCCGTGCCGACCAACTTTACGGGCCGGTGTTGACTTCATCGGTGAGCCGGCTGGAAGAATTTGCACAATGCCCGTTCCGCTTTTTTGTCCGCGTCGGTTTGCGCGCAAACGAGCGGAAGGTATTTGAGTTGGACGTTCGCGAGCGCGGAAATTTTCAGCACGAGGTGCTCAAAGTGTTTCACGAGGAATTGGCCGCCGCCGGCCAACGCTGGCGCGACGTGACGCCGGCAGAAGCGCGCGAACGCATCGGGCAGATCGCCGCCGCGCAGCTGGAACATTTTCGCGACGGCCTGTTTCGCGCCTCGCCGGAAACGCTGTTCGCCGCCCGCGCGATGGCTGCCGCTTTGCAGGATTTTGTTGCGGTCATTATCGGCTGGATGCACGGGCAATATGACTTTGATCCGGTCGCGGCGGAAGTGGGTTTTGGCGGCAAGAACGACCGCGCGTCGGCGTGGACGTTGGACCTCGGCGATGGCCGGCAACTCGCACTGCAAGGCCGGATTGACCGCGTGGATTTGTGGCGCGAAAAAAATGCGGACACCGCGCTGGCGGTGGTGACAGATTACAAATCTGGCAGCAAAAGACTGGACCCGCTGCTGGTGGAAAACGGCATTCAACTACAATTGCTGGCGTATCTCGGCGCGTTGCGGCAGTGGCCGGAACCGGCGGCGATTTTCGGCGCCCGGCGATTGATTCCCGCCGGCGCATTTTATGTGAACCTGCGCGGCAAGTTTGAAAGCGGCGATACGCGCGACGAAATTCTCGGCGACCCGGCGGCGGCGACGTTGGCGTATCGCCACCACGGCCGGTTTGACGCGGGCCAATTGCGCAAATTTGATCGGCGCCCCACCGCGACCAGGGGTGATCAATTTAATTTTCGTTTGAACAAGGATGGCGGATTACCGTCCAACTCTGCGGAAGCGTTGCCGCCAGAAAATTTTGCGGCCCTGATTGACGGCGTGGAAATCCAGTTGCGCACGTTAGGCCAAAAAATATTTTCCGGCGCGGCGGCGGTGGATCCGTATCGCAAGGGTGCGCAAACGGCCTGTCAATATTGCGATTATCGCGCGGTATGCCGGATTGACGAATGGTCGCACGCGTGGCGCGGGTTGCGCGGGAAGGAAACGGCAGATTTGGCCGCGTAAATTATTTTGGTCGCAGCCGTAAAAAATAAACACATGAAAAACTTTTTGTCCCTCGTCGCGTTCGCCGGTTTGCTCGCGGCGGCTGGCTGCGAGGCCGGACCAACCAGCACCCCGGCAAATGAAACTTTTTCCACCAACCAAACTACTATGAAATTCCCCCTCCAACGCACCGAAGCCGAATGGCGCAAGCTCCTGACCCCCGAACAATATCACGTCCTGCGCGAGGCGGGCACCGAACGCGCCTTCACGGGTAAATATTGGAACACGAAAGAACCCGGTGTTTACCGCTGCGCCGGCTGCGGCGAGGTACTCTTCAAGTCGGACGACAAATTTGATTCCGGCTGCGGCTGGCCGAGTTTTTCTGAAATTGCGGCGCAAAAAAAAGTCATCGCGCGGGATGATTTCAGCCTGGGAATGCACCGCACGGAAGTTTTGTGCGCGAACTGCGGCAGCCATCTCGGTCATGTGTTTGACGACGGCCCGGGTCCCAAAGGTCTGCGTTACTGCATCAATTCCGCCTCCATTGATTTTGCGGACACCAACGCACCGGCGGCGAAGAAGCCGTAACGATTATTTCCGGCGCTGCGCGAGTTGTTTCGCCAACCGGATGGCGGCAATCATGGACGACGGATTGGCTAGGCCCCGGCCGGCGATGTCGTAGGCGGTGCCATGATCAGGCGAAGTGCGGATGAACGGCAGGCCAAGCGTCCAATTCACGCCGGTGTCGAAGGCCACGGCTTTCAACGGCGCTAATCCCTGGTCGTGATACATCGCCACTACGGCATCGAACTCCCCTTGCAGCGCATAATGAAAAACGGTGTCGCCGCTCAATGGGCCAGTAACGGCAATCCCGCGCGCTTGCAGGGCGGAAACGGCCGGTGCAATCGTGGTGATTTCTTCATCGCCGAATTCCCCGCCTTCGCCGGCATGAGGATTCAACCCGCAAACGGCGATCTTGGCGCGCGTTAAACCGAGGTCGCGACAGGCTTGTTCGGCTAGTTCGACGGCAAGGATGATTTTTTCCTGCGTCAATTTCTCCGGCACCGCTTTCAAGGCGATGTGAATGGTCGCCAAGGCGACGCGCAGCCAGCGTCCGCGCGCATCCGTGCCGAGTAACATCATCGCGGTGCGTCGCGCGCCGGCGAGGTCTGACAGCAATTCGGTCTGGCCGACAAAGCGATGACCCGCGCGGATAATGGCTTCTTTGTTGACCGGCGCCGTGACGAGGGCGGCGAGCTCTCCGCGCAAGCAGCGCTGGGCGCCGTCGCGCAGGGCGGTGATCGCGGCCTGCGCCGCCAACGGTGAACCAGCCGGCAGCGCTTCCGGCAAAGGATCGGTGAGCGGGTTGGCGATGAAAAACTTTCCCGCCGCAGCGAGGCCGGTGAAAGTTTGCAAGGGCAACTGCAACCCCAGTTGGGCGTTAAGTTTGCGGAGAATCAGTTCGTCACCGAGAAAGAGATATTTCGTGTCGGCGCTGGTCGCTTCGGCGGCGACTGCTTTCAGGGCGACTTCCGGGCCGACGCCGGTGACATCGCCCAAAGTAAGACCAATCCAAGATTGCATGGCTGGGGAAACAATTCACCGCCCGAGCGGTCACTGGAAGTAGCGCACGAACGTTTTTTTCTTCAGTCCGTCAATCCACTGTTTTTGCAAGGCCGCCTGCTGCTGCGTACGCAAAACTTTTTCAATCTCCGTGCGCACCTCGGCGAGCGGACGGGCTTGCGCGGGTTTGCGGTCTTCCACGAGCATGAGGTACACCGTATCCGGCGTATCAATGACCTCACTGACCTGACCCACCGCGAGCGTAAAGGCGGGTGCGGCCAATTCCTTGCGTAAGACGGAGCGCTCCACCCAGCCCCAATCGCCGGCTTGATGCTGCTGGGAACCTTGCGAATACAGCCCCGCCATTTCCGCAAAACTCGCGCCGGCTTTGATCTGCGCTTGAATCTCCTGCGCGAAGGCCACCGTGTTGGTATTCCCGGACGGCTTGGGAAACACAATCATCCGCAGCTTCACCTGATCGTCCAATTTGTATTTGTCCAGATTGGCCAGGTAATACGTCTGCACCTTGTACGGCGACAAAATAATTTCCCGCTGCACCTTTTGATTGCGTAGGGCGGATTCAATATATTGCTCGCGCACCTGCTTGCGAAATTGTTCAAACGTCATCCCCTCCGCCTGCAACGTCCGAATCAAGGTCACACGATCGCCGTAATGCTCGCGAATGCGTTCCTGCACCAGATCATCCACCACGCCCTCCGGCAACTGATAGCCTTCCGCATCGAAGCTGTGCAGAATGAGCTGCCGCTCCACGAGTTGATTCAGCGTGTCCGTGACTGTCTCATGCACTTTGGCATCCAACACATCCGGTTGCGATAAATACTGCCGCTTCAACACCGTCACCGCCGGCCGCGCATGATCATCCACTTCCGAAAAAGTGATGGCCTCGCCGTGCACCACGGCTTCGACCCCGTCGGCCACATCGGCGCGGACCCGGAGCGGTCCGCTGGCCACCACAGCCAGCGCGAGGAGGAACGGAAAAGTTTTCATCGAATGTGTCGGCATGGTAACAATCCCCTCTGCGCGGTCAAGTGCCACGCCACATTTCCCGCCCCAGCCGACGACCGTTGAACCCGCCGCCGTCCGCATCCCCGCGAACCCCACCGCCACCGCCGGCCCGAACCGGGAAGCCACGACCGCATTCGCCCTGGCAGGAGGAGTATTTGCCTCGGCCGAAGGGGCATCCGTGAATGCCGAAGCCATTTCCGTGAATGCAAAAATGGCTTCCGTGAATACAGAAGTCGCATCCGTGAATGCAAAAATGACTTCCGTGAATAACGAAGCCACATCTGTGAATACAAAAATGACTTCCGTGAATAACGAAGCCGCATCTGTGAATACAAAAATGACTTCCGTAAATGCAAAAATGACTTTTGCAAAGGCTTTTGCCGCCCTCGCCCCGGCTAAAACCCCAAAAAACATCACTTTTTGCCCTTTTCCCCCGTCCGCCGCCCTGCTGGCGACCGCCCGCGCTCGTTTTGCCCTAGTCCCGCCGCCCGCCGCCGCTGGACAACCAACCAAGGCCATTCTAGACTGCCCCCGCGCCGCCATCCCGGCGGGAAGGGCGTAGAACCATTATCTAACTTATTAAGCCTTTATCCATGTTATGAAAACCCCAACCATTTGCAGCTCGGTCCTAGCCGCCGCGTTATTGATTTTTTCCGTTAGCACTACCCGGGCGCAAAGCTCCCTATTCACCTTTGATTTGTTACAACAGATGCCAGGTGGTATCACTTTTTATGGTGGCTTCGGTTCCTTCACGATGGACGCGGTCGCCGGAGAATTCGAAGTCGATGTGGTGTATCCTTATGATGGCGACAGCTTCACGCCCGAAATTATTACTCCTTCCGGCAACCTCGCCTTTTCGTTGGGCACCGGCAACCCAACCATTTTTAGATTCGGCCCCATAGGCGATTTAATGTATGGCATCCAATATACAGGCACGCTTGATTCAAGCTCGGCGGTCTTTGCTGATATGATGGCGGGGCGGGGAGAAATCCAGCTTGCCACGGATTTCGGCTTGCAGTTGACAGGCTTGATTATTCAGCCGGTTCCCGAACCCGGGGTTGTTTTCTTGTTTGCCAGCGGGCTAGTGGTAATTTTGTTTTTGAAATCGGCGCGTGCCACTAAGAAGTTCGCCGGCCGGTTTTCCTCGTTGCCCGCTGCCACGGTTGAAGTTTAAGATAGCCGCATGTCTGATTCCCTCCGCGCGGACGGTCGCGCCGCCCAACAATTGCGCCCCGTGCGCTTTCACAATCACATCGCGCCCCACGCGGCCGGCTCCACGCTCATTGAGTGGGGCAATACCCGCGTCATCTGCGGCGTCACCATCGAGGAATCCGTGCCGCGCTGGATGAAAGAACAAAAAGTCGAAGGCGGCTGGATCACCGCCGAATATTCTATGCTGCCGTACTCCACTCTCACGCGCAAAGCGCGCGACATCAGCAAAGGCAAGCTTGATGGGCGGTCCTCGGAGATTCAAAGATTGATTGGTCGTTCCATTCGGGCGGCAGTGGATTTGGAACGTTTCGGCGCACGCACCATTTGTGTGGACTGTGATGTTTTGCAGGCGGACGGCGGCACCCGCACGGCGGCCATCACCGGCGCGTATGTGGCTTTGGCGCTGGCGGTGAATAAATTAATCGCAGAAAAAAAGCTGACGGCGAGTCCGCTGAAATCCGCCATCGCCGCCGTGAGCGTGGGCATCGTGAACGGCGCGGCCTTGCTGGATCTCTGCTACACGGAAGACGTCGGCGCGGCCGTGGATATGAATCTGGTGATGAACGCGGCCGGAGAATTTATTGAATTGCAGGGCACCGGCGAGGAAGCCACGTTCACCGAGCCGCAATTGGCGGAATTACTCGCGCTCGGCAAGGCCGGCATCCGCGACTTGCTCAGCGCGCAACAGCACGCCATCGCCCAAGGTTGAATTATGGCCAAGATTTCCCGACGTAAAACCGTGACAACGCCGCCCGCCACGCGACTGTTGCTGATTAGGCACGGCGAAGTGGAAGCGCGTTACCACGGCGTTTTCGGCGGTCGCATTGACATGAACCTCTCGCCGCGCGGCCGCCGCCAGGCGAAAAAACTCGCGGAGTACTTGCGCGCCAAGACGATTGACGCGGTCTATGCAAGTCCCATGAAACGCGTGCAGCAAACGCTGGCGCCCACGCTCAAAGCCGGCGCGCACAAACAAACAGTGATGGCGGATTTGCGCGAAATTGATTTTGGCGATTGGACGGGTTTGAATTGGGCCGCCGTGCGGGACCGCTTCAACTTTGCGGTGCACGAGTGGCTGGACCAGATTGAAAAGCCCGGCCCGCCGAACGGCGAAAGCGGCAAAGTCTTCCGCTCCCGCGTGGAGCCGTGCCTGCGCGCCATCGCGAAAAATCATCCGGGCGAGAACGTGGCGATCTTCTGCCACGGCGGCGTCATCCGCATGATTTTGGCGATCCTCTTGGAATTACCGCTGCCGAAAACGAACGCGTTCGAGGTGGAATACGCGAGCATCACGCAGGTGGCGCTCCATCCGCACATGGCGGAGGTGGAACTGCTGAATTTTACGCCCTGGCGGGATTTGGTGGCGTAGTTTTTTATCATGAAGACGAAAAAACAAAAACCGCTGTGGCACATTTCCGTGGCGACCACGTTGGAAGCCGAAGAAGCCGTCGGCGAAAAACTCGCCGCCATCTTCGGCGCGGCGGCCGCCAGTTATTTCGATTTGGAAAAGCGGACGAGCCTCGTCAGCGTTTTCGTGGAGCAGGGAAAATTTTCACCCGCTGCCACGCGGGAGGAAATCGCCGCCGGTTTGGACCACATCGCCCGCTGCGGCCTGCCGGTGGGCACGGGCGAAATCACTTTCGCCAAAGTCAAACGCGAGGACTGGGCGGAATCGTGGAAGCGCCATTTTCATCCGCTCGTCATCGGGCCGGAATTGCTGGTCAAGCCGAGTTGGAGCCAACAGCGCGCGGCCAAAAAACAGGCGGTAGTCATTCTCGATCCGGGCTTGAGTTTCGGCACGGGCCAGCATCCCACGACGTCGTTTTGCTTGGCGGAGATTGTACGCTTTCGCAAAACATTTGTCGGCGGCAAGAAAACGGCGCCGTCGTTTTTGGACCTCGGCACCGGCTCGGGCATTCTCGCCATCGCGGCCGCGAAACTGGGATTTGCGCCGATCCGCGCGCTGGATTTCGACCCGGAATCCGTGCGCGTGGCGGCGGCAAACGCACGCAAGAACCGCGTCGAGGCCCGGATTCAGCTCGCGCGCGGCGATGTCACCAAGCTGCCGCTGCGCGCCGCGCGACAATACGATTTGGTGTGCGCGAACTTAATTTCTAATTTGCTTATTTCGGAAAAAGAGCAGATTGTGAAGCGTGTGAAGCGCACTGGCACCTTGGTGCTGGCGGGAATATTGACGGTAGAGTTCGGCGAGGTGCGGGCCGCTTTTGAACAGATGGGTTTGCAATTGGCCGCGCATCGGGTGGAAAATGAATGGTGTTCTGGCGCTTTTTGTTTTGTCTGAAAAAAATTGAACAGGCAAAGGGATCGCAGCGTCTGATGCAGTGTAGAATTCAAGGCCATTTGGTGTGGCCGCAGCTGGCATCATTTACGCTGTAACAATAGGTGAAAGGAAAATGCGATATGTTGAAGACCATGGAAGTCATCAGTGAAGCTGTCCGCAATCCGAAGCATCCGTTCCGTAAGGCTGATAATCAGCCGAAGAAGTCGCAGAAGAACCGTTACGAACGCCGCAAGATCAAAGAGTATCTCCACCTCGGCGATTGGGCGGCGGAAGACGCGGTCTGAAGTCAGTTCGTTTCCGCCGAAGGAAATCCGGCCCACGCCGTGAAGCGTGGCGGACTGGGGAATTTTTCACTTCTGGCATTCCGGGCACAGCCCGAAGAATTCCAGCCGGTGGGTCACGGCGGCAAAGCCGTTCGCGCGAGCGATGCGGTTTTCAATTTCCACCGGGAAACATTCCGCAATCTCCACCACCTCCGCGCATTGCGTGCAGATCAGGTGATGGTGATGACCGTCATCGCCCTCGCCGACGAGTTCAAACCGCGCCGCGCCGTCGCCAAAGTCGAAACGCTTGACCATGCCGAGTTTTTCCAGCAATTGCATGGCTCGATAAATCGTGGCCAAATCGCACTCGCCTTTCGGCAGTTCGGCAAAAATTTCTTTGTTCGTGAGCGGATGCGGATGATGCCGCAGGATCTCCAAAATCGCCGCGCGCGGGCCGGTGATTTTGTGCGCTTCGCGCCGCAACCGGCTGGTGAGCGCGGTTAATTCCTGCTTCTCGTGCGGATGCACGTGTTGGCAGCTTTTTTTCACGCCTCAAAAACCACGCTCGCAATTCCCAGCAACAAACCGATGACGACCGCGACCAGTTTGCCGACTGGAAAGCGGTGATGATCTTCGCTCTCGAACAAAATCGTCGTGGAAATGTGCATGAAAATACCGATGACAATTGCCATTAGATACCGCGAATAAACCGCCAGACCGGTGAAGCTGCTGGTGAACATGCCGACCGGTGCCATGGCCGCAAACAGGCCAAGGCACCACAGCGCCGAAGATTTTTTCATGCCGCTTTGCAGCAGCATACCCAACAGCGCGATGGAGATGGGATAATTATGCACCACCACGCTGACGAGCAGAAAATGGTGCGCGGCCAGATCGTGCGCGCTCTGGAGCTGGGGTGATTTTCCGAGCGCGAGCGCCTCGACAAACGCGTGGATGCACAAGCCGCCGAGAATGCCATACGCCATGCGGCCGTGAATTTCATGGGCGTGGCCATGTTCGATGCCCATCGAAATGGAATCCATCGCGATTTGCAAAAAGAAGCCGAAGAGAATAAAGCCACCGATGACCAGCGGCCGGAGCGCGACACCGCCCGTCGTTTCATACAAATCCGGCAGCAAATGTAGCATCACCAGCGTCAGCAAATAGGCGCCGGTGAAAGCGTTCAGCACCTTCACGCGTCGGGCATCGGTCAGGTGCAGCCCGAAAACGGTGGCCACGCCGAGCACGATGCTGGAAAGCAAAACCAAATAATCCATGATGGTGGCCGACGGCTTGACTTAATTGCAAATCATTTGCAACTGGTTGGCGCAAAAAAACCGCCCGGCCAAAACTGGCGGGCGGCGGGAAAAACTACTTCATCAACAGCATCTGGCGCGCGCGCTTGATGGCGGCGGTCATGCGGCGCTGATAGGGCGCGGGCAGACCGGTGTATTTGCGCGGCAGAATGCGGCCCTGATCGGTCACGAACGTGCGGAGCAAGGTCGTGTTCTTGTAGTCGAGCGCGTCAATGGTGAAGTCAATCTTCGGCTTCGGCCGCGGGGTGCGGTTCTCGCGGGTGCCGCGCTTGTCGGATTTCTTGTCGGTGTTAGTCTTGCGGGGCATAAATTACTTGATCTCCTTGTGCAAGGTGTGGCGGCGGAGCGCGGGGTTGTATTTTTTAACCTCCAGCTTTTCCGTCTGCAATTTTTTATTGCGGCTGGTGGTGTAGCGCGACGGCGACTTGCCTTCCTTGCGCGCCTCGGTGCATTCGATGGTGATGGTTTCGCGGGCCATAAATTATTCTTTTTCCTTGGGTTTAACTTCGTCTCCCTCTTCGCCTTCCTCGGTTTCGACATCGGGAATGGCGCCGACGGCATCAATGGTACCAAGTGTGCCGAGCCGGCGGGATTTCAACGCGCCTTCGCGCTCCAACTGGGCTTGGGCCTCAACCGTGAAGCGGGTCCACGGGATGGCTTCCAGCCGCGCCTTGGGAATAACCTTGCCGGTCAATTCACAGACGCCGTACGTTTTGCGCTCGATGCGCTTGAGCGCCTCTTCGATTTCAAACACCGCGTCCTGGTCGGACGACAAGAGGCTAAGCGCAAAATCGCGGTCAAAATTATCGGTGCCGGAATCGGCCATGTGCAGGCTGTAACCGGCCATCTCCTGCGCGGATTCCTTCGCAAGGCCGCTCATCTGCTTGACCAATTGCTCGCGCAATTCCAGCAGGTGCAGGCAGAAGCCTTGCCATTCCGGCTTGACCCGCTTGAGGTCGGGGCCAGCGCTGGGCTTGGCGACGGGCCGGCCCAAAATCGCGGCCGCCGTGGCGACCGACTGCGATTTGCCGCGCGGCTCTGACTTCTTCATTACTTTTTTCTTCAAGGTCACAACAAATTTTTTCCGGGCCGGAACTGCACCGGCCAATGCTTCAAAGGGGCGGGAATGTAGCAAAGCGGGATAAATAATCCACTAAAATTTTCAGGATTTTTGGCCAGCCGGATTTTCCGCCGCGCCGCGCGTCCGCTTTATCTGGTGAATGCGCACTTCCGGCCGGCGCTCGATGCACGCATACGCATTGTGATTATGGATGCTTTCGTAGTTCTCCGCCTCGACTTTGTACCAGAGCACCAGCGGATGCGCGTTGAGCCGCAGCGCCACGTTGCGTACGAGGTCCTCGACGAACACCGGATTTTCGTACGCGCGCTCGGTCACCGCTTTTTCATCCTGCCGTTTCAATAGCGCGTACAATTCCGAACTCGCCGACGCTTCAATCATTTCAATGACTTCCTCAATCCAGACAATTTTTTTGAACCGCAGTGCCACCGTCACCTCGCCGCGCTGGTTGTGCGCGCCGTACTTGGAAATCGCCTTGGAGCACGGGCAGAGTGTCGTAACATTTACTTTGACCGTAAGCACGAAATCCGTTTCGTCGCCGCAGGCCGCAGCGTCGAAACGGGCGATGTAATCCATCAGGCTCGCCCGGCGCGATACCGGGGATTCCTTGGCCATGAAATACGGGAATTCGATTTCCAGATGCGAGGTGGCGGAGTGAAGTTTTTTTTGCAACTCGTGCAAAATCGCGGAAATATTTTCAACGTGGATAATGTTGCCGTGCGCGTTGAGCACCTCCACAAAGCGGCTCATGTGCGTGCCCTTAAATTCCTTCGGCAAATCCACAAACATCCCGAGCGTGGCGACGGTATTTTGCACGCTGTGCGCCCGGTCGCGCACTTGGATGGGAAAGCGCAATCCGCGCACGCCCACCTTGTCAATTCGCAGTTCGCGGGTGTCGCGCTCGCTTTGCTTGTCATCCAATTTTACCACCGCCGGGCGGGCTTTTGCATTTCGAGACATGGCGACAAGATAACAGTTTTAGGCAATAAGGCAAAAAAAAGAGCCTGACTAAAACCCAAAAAAAGTCAGGCTCTTTAACCCATAACCAACCCTATCAGTAAAATAGACCGGCCGGCCGGAAAAATGTTCAAACAATTTTTTCCGCCGCCGGTTTTGCTTTCGCCGGCGCGGTAGCGGATTTATTCTGCCGGCATGTTTCGTCGCTTCGCCCTGCTTGTCGCGGTGCTGGCCGGCTGGAATTCCGCCGCCGGCACGGTGCGTATCGCCACTTATAACGTTGAAAATTATCTCGACCAGCCAACCGAATCGCGGCACTACGTCAAGTCCCCCGAAGCCCGGGCCAAAGTCCGCGAAAGCCTCCGCGCGCTCCAGCCCGACGTAGTCGCGCTTGAGGAAATCGGCAGCACTGCTGCGCTGCTGGAATTGCGTGCGGCGTTGCAAGCCGAGGGCATGAATTTTCCGTACTGGGATCATGTTACCGGCTTCGACACAAACATTCATGTGGCGATCCTCAGCAAATTTCCCATCGTCGCCAGCCGGCCGCACACCAACGATTTTTTCCTGTTGGACGGCCGCCGGTTCCGCGTCAGCCGTGGTTTTGCGGAGGTGGAAATCCAGACAGACGATCATTTTACTTTCACCGTGCTCGCGGCGCATTTGAAATCCCGCCGCCCCACACCCGTCGCCGATGAGGCCGAGGAACGATTACAGGAAGCCACGGTCCTCCGCCAGATTGTGGATCAACATTTGCAAGCGAATCCGGAGGCGCGCTTGATTGTGCTGGGGGATTTTAACGATGTGAAAAATTCTGCGCCGCTCCGTGAAATCATCGGCCGCGGCAAATTAAAACTCACCGACACCCGCCCCGCCGAGCGCAACGGCGATGCGCCGTCGGCTTTTCCCGCCCGCTACGAAGCGCGCAATGTCACGTGGACGCATTATTATGCCGTCGAGGATACTTACAGCCGCATTGACTATATCCTCTGCAGCCCGGCGATGGCGCGCAACTGGCAGAAAGACGGCACCTTCATCGCGACCATTCCGAATTGGGGACTGGGTTCCGACCATCGGCCACTGGTGGCCAGCTTTAACACCGGGAAAAATTAATTACAATTTTTCCCGTCCGCCAAGCGGTTTGGAAATCCGTTGCCGCGTGCGCCAAGGCTTCGGTGGCATGCGCCTCAGCAAAAATAATTTTGCGTTCAGGCGACCGCTTCTTTTTCCTCAACGGCTTCTTTTTTCAATTCATCCAGCGCGCGAAACCGGCTGGCGGCAAAACCGGCTTCCACACCGAGGTTGTTCGTCGGATTATAAATGCCTACGAGTAACAGTGACGATTCCAGCACGCGGCGCATGTCCATGATGAGTTCGTCCGCGCGCACGCCGACGCGCACGGCACGGACGACATAGACGGTTTCGAGAACCGGCAATTGCAGGTAAAGCTGCTTGACCGTCTCCGGCCACTTGTCATCCACCAAAACAACTTTTTGTCCGACGCTGAACATTTTAATAAGGCAGCGGAAATTTCGCCGTCAGTTCGCGCACGCGGGCACGGACTTTGTGGGCCGCGTCCACGTTTTTGATGTCCATCAGCACCTCGGAAATCATGTCGGCAATCGCCGCCATTTCCGCTTCCTTCATGCCGCGCGTTGTGACCGCCGGTGTGCCGAGGCGAATGCCGCTGGCTTGGAACGGCGAACGCGTCTCGTTCGGAATTGTGTTTTTGTTGACCGTAATGCCGGCTTCGTCCAGCGCGATTTGCGAATCTTTGCCGGTGATGTTTTTCGCGCCGACATCCACAAGCATCAAATGATTGTCCGTGCCGCCGCTGACCAGCCGGTAGCCGTTGCGCGTCATGCCGGCGGCGAGCGCAGCGGCATTTTTGACAATCTGCTGCTGATAATTTTTGAAGCTCGGTTGCAGCGCTTCGAGGAAGCAAACCGCCTTCGCGGCGATGACGTGTTCCAACGGACCGCCTTGAATGCCGGGGAAAACCTGCGAATCAATTTCCTTCGCGTATTTTTCGCGCGTCAAAATCAAACCACCGCGCGGGCCGCGCAAGGTTTTGTGCGTCGTCGTCGTCACAAAATCCGCGTGCTCAATCGGGCTGGGATGAATGCCAGCGGCGACAAGCCCGGCGATGTGCGCGATGTCCGCCAAAAGATACGCGCCGACTTCGCGGGCGATTTCGCCCATGCGCTTGAAATCAATGATGCGCGGATACGCACTCGCGCCGATGGTGATCATCTTGGGCTTGTGCTCGCGCGCCATCGCGGCGATTTGCTCGTAATCAATCCGCTCGGTTTCCTTGCCGACACCGTAGTGAACGATTTCAAAAAACTTGCCGGAGAAATTTGCTTTGTTGCCGTGCGTCAAATGGCCGCCGTGGCTCAAATCCATCGTCAGCATCTTATCGCCCGGTTTCAGAAACGCAAAATACACCGCCATATTCGCGCCGGAACCGGAATGCGGCTGAACGTTGGCATGTTCCGCTCCGAACAATTTCTTTGCGCGGTCAATCGCGAGCTGCTCAATGCTATCCACGTTTTCGCAGCCGCCATACCAGCGTTTTTTCGGATAGCCTTCGGCGTATTTGTTTGTCAGCACAGAGCCTTGCGCCTCCATCACCGCCGGGCTGGTGAAATTTTCGGACGCAATCAGCTCAATGTTTTCCTGCTGGCGCGTGCGTTCGTGTTCAATCGCGCCGGCGACTTCGGGATCAATATTCGCGAGGCGCAAATTGGCGGGGGCAAATTGCGCATCCATCTTGCGCACGCGGCGTTCGTGGCGACCGCCTTCAAATTTTGCGCCGATGAACGCAGCGAGAATTTTCTTCGCGAGTTCCGGCGACGTTTTCTTGCCGGCGAGGCATAGCGTGTTCACGTTGTTGTGTTGGCGGCAGAGGCCGGCGGTTTCCTCGTCGCTGATGAGTGCGGCACGGACACCGGCGACTTTGTTGGCGGTGATGGTCACGCCGACGCCACTGGTGCAGACGAGCAGGCCGAGTTCCGCCTTGCCGGCGGCGACCGCTTGCGCGACGGGCAACGCGAAATCAGGATAATCATCCGCCGGGTCTTTGGTCGTCGCGCCGAAATCGCTGACGGTCAGGCCGCGTTCGCGCAGGAAGGCTTTGAGCGTTTCTTTCAATTCAAAACCGCCGTGGTCCGCGCCAATGGCGAAATGGGCGATGGTGCTGCCGGCGGTGGTGGGATTTTTGGAGAGGAAGTTGTGTTGTTCCATAAATTTCAAAAGCGTGACGATGCCTTGCTCGATTTGGTCGCGGCATTCGGCATAAATATAAAACGGGCTGCCAATCGGATCGCTGATGTCCTTTTCGTAAGGCTCCAGCGTTTCGTCAAATTCGCGCAGCAGAAAAGTTTTTTCCGCCGCCTTGGGATACAGCAGCGCCACGGTATCCGTGTGGCTGTGCGTCATGCCCAAAATCAAATCCGCCGAACGCACCAGTTCTGCCGTGAGCGCGCGGCTGCGCTGGTGGGAAATATCAATGCCGATTTCCTGCATCGCTTTCACGGAGTGATTCGTCGGCGGCTGGCCGTCGATCGCGCCCAGACCGGCGGAGAGAATGCGGAACTCGCCGCGGCCTTTGACGGCATGGCGAAACAGGCCTTCGGCCATCGGACTGCGACAGACGTTACCGGTGCAAAGAAAAAGAATTGTTTTCATCCCAAACGCAAACGGAAAAGGTGGTTGGCCGGAGGCAAATCGTCAATGCGAAATCATCCGTGCTGCGGATGCAACGCCGCCCAGGCTGTGAGCAGGTCCACCGCCCGCGCCAACACCGGATCGCGGAGAATGGGTTGCGCGGACGTGGTGCGCGAGGTCGGTCGCGCATCGCCTTCGTCCTCGCCATCCTTCACTTTTTTGCGGACTAGCTCGGCTTCGGTCATGTGATCTACGAATGGCAGCAACTCGTTCGTGACCACCAATCCGTCGGTTTTTGGAGCGGTGAAATAGGGGTTTTCCAGGTATTTTTTTTCTGCTTCGGTGCTGACCGACACCAAAATGTCGGGCCGAAAACTTTGGTTCGCGTTGGTCGAGCCGATGATTACAGCCGGGCCGCTGGCGCGCAATTGCCTCGCGAGCGTGGCTGCCGTCCCGCGCGTATCGCGATTGACGAGAATGATGAGTGGAGTTTTGCGGGTGGAAAAAATATCCCCCGCCGGGTCGGCGTCGCCATCCGCTTCGCGCAGGTCGAGGATGGTGCCGGTCACCTGATTCGTCGGCTGGCCGGCGTGGAACTGTTCGGCAAACTGCGCCGTCACTTGGCGGGCGCGAATGTGCAGAAGATTGTGCGGCAGCAGGGAAATTTTGACCGGCGATTCATCCGCCAGAGCGCAGAGCGTCGCGGTAAAAAACAAGGTGAGGCACAATTTCATCCGCCAAAAAAATGCGCGAGCCGCACCGGAAAGTAAAGCGTCAGAACTCCCCGAAGCGGCGGAAGTTTTGTGCGCCAATCACCCGGCAACTGCGCCACTCGGTGGGTGCCAACTGCGCCAAAACTGTGCCACCGTCCAACAAATGGCACACTTGGGGCGCGAAGCTGGCGTTGGTAAAACATGTTTTAACCCCCTGTTTACGGGTGTTTTACAAAATATTCGCCCGATAGCAGTTTTCGGCATCCTTATTGCAGAGTGATTCCCAGCAGTTTTTAACTTAACAATTTTATCCAAACAATTTTATGGCAAAAGTTTTAGGCATTGATTTAGGCACGACGAACTCCTGCATGGCGGTTATGGACGGCGGCGAACCGCTCGTGCTCGAAAATTCCGAAGGCAAACGCACCACGCCGTCCGTCGTGGCGTTCACCAAATCCGGCGAGCGCGTCGTGGGCGACGCAGCGAAGCGTCAGGCCGTTACGAACTCCCGCAACACGATTTACTCCATCAAGCGTTTCATGGGCCGCAAGTTTGATGAAGTCGGCGAAGAAATTAAGCGCATGCCTTACAAAGTGGTGAAGGCGTCCAATGGCGATTGCGCCGTGGAAGTCGAAGTCGAGGGCAAAGCCAAGCAATTCTCCCCCCAAGAAATTTCCGCGATGATTCTTGCCAAGCTCAAGGCCGACGCCGAAACCCGTCTAGGCGAAAAGATCACGCAGGCGGTCATCACGGTGCCGGCGTATTTCAATGACTCGCAGCGTCAGGCCACGAAGGACGCCGGCCGCATCGCCGGTCTGGAAGTGCTCCGCATCATCAACGAGCCGACCGCTGCGTCGCTTGCTTACGGTCTCGACAAGAAGAAGGACGAGAAGATTGCCGTTTATGATTTGGGCGGTGGCACGTTTGATATTTCTGTTTTGGAAATCGGCGACGGCGTGTTTGAAGTGAAGGCCACGAACGGCGACACGCACCTCGGCGGTGACGACTGGGACAATACTTTGATGGACTGGATTCTCGACGAGTTCAAAAAAGAATCCGGCATGGATCTCCGCAAGCAGCCCGACGCGCTCCAGCGCATCAAGGAAGAAGCGGAAAAAGCCAAGATCGCGCTTTCCAGCTCGACCAGCTATGACATCAATCTGCCGTTCATCACGGCGGACGCGAGCGGGCCGAAGCACATCCAGAAAAATCTCACGCGCGCCAAGATGGAACAGCTCACGGACAGCTTGTTCGAGCGCACCATCAAGCCCGTGCAAGCGTGCTTGAAAGACGCCGGCATCGAAGCCAGCAAGATTGACGAACTCGTGCTCGTCGGTGGCATGACGCGCATGCCGCGCGTTGTCGAAACCGCGCGCAAGCTCGTCAACAAAGCGCCGCATCAGGGCGTGAATCCGGACGAAGTCGTCGCCATCGGCGCCGGCATCCAGGGCGGCGTGCTCAAGGGCGAAGTCAAAGACGTGCTGCTGCTCGACGTGACGCCGCTCTCGCTCGGCATCGAAACGCTCGGTGGCGTGTTCACGAAATTGATCGAGCGCAATACCACGATTCCCTCCCGCAAATCGGAAATTTTCTCCACCGCCAGCGACAACCAGCCCGGCGTCGAGATTCATGTGTTGCAGGGCGAACGCCAGTTTGCGCGCGACAACAAGACCATCGGCAAATTCAATTTGTCCGACATTCCGGCCGCGCCGCGCGGCGTGCCGCAAATCGAAGTGACCTTCGACATTGACGCCAACGGCATTTTGCACGTCGGCGCGAAGGATCTCGGCACCGGCAAGGAACAGAAGATCACCATCACGGCCAGCAGCGGTCTCTCGAAGGAAGAAGTCGAGAAGATGCGCAAGGACGCCGAGCTGCACGCCGACGAGGACAAGGCCAAGAAGGAAGAAATCGAGACGCGCAACGAGGTGGACAACGCCGTTTATCGCACCGAGAAACTGGTCAAGGACAACGCCGACAAGATTTCGGCGGAGGACAAGACCAAGCTCGAAACCGCGATGACCGCCGCGAAGGAAGCGCTCAAGGGCAGCGACACCGCCGCCATCAAATCCGCCGGCGAGAAGCTGAACGAAGCGGCGCAGACCGTGGGCGCGGAACTTTACAAGGCCGCCGCCGCGAAGGCGCAAGCTGACAAAGCCGGTGCCACCGGTGGTCAAGCGGGTGCCGAAGCCCCGAAGTCCGAACAAAAGAAAAAGGACGACGGCGTGATTGACGCGGAAGTCGTGGACGAGAAGAAGTAATCAATCACCAAATTGAATTTCCATGAAGGCAGGAATAATCATTTTGTTAGCAGTTTTAACGCTCGGTTGCGGCTGTAAAAAAGAAGCCGAGCAAGTTGACCGCTACAAAGTTTTTTCTGCCACATGGGAAGACACCGAGTTGTCAGGCCAGCAATTTACTAAAGTTCCAGAAAAAGCGTTAATCAAGGTGGATTCAGTAACCGGTCGCGTCTGGTATTATTGGTATCATTGTGATGTGGGTTCAACAAACGGCCAGATGCAAACGGTTGAAAACTGGGTTGAAATGCCCGATCCGCGCTTTCATAAATAGAAATCCTATGGGCGATTGCACGTTCAGCAAAACTTTGGTGATTATGTCAGCGCGTAAATTCGTTGGAAAAAATACATTTTCCGATGAATTGGGTGCAGAGATTCAAAGTCATCCAGATAAGATCGGGTTGGACGAATATTTTCAAGATGGCGGAAGTTTTGGCGAAACTTCGGTGGAAGACTTGACGCTGGAAATAAATTCTCGAACCGGAATGATAACGGGTTCGTTTTCAGTCTCATTCACGGAAAGTTATTACAACGGCTGCAAAGACATTGATTGGAGTAATAATTTTTCAGGAACAATGGATTTTGAATTGGATCCTAATAGTTGGGAATTAACCATCACAGACGAAGACATTCACAAATCAAGAATGGATGAAGTTGATTCAGAATAAAATTTTCCGCCACTTGTGTGGCTGGACTTTGAAATCAAAATGAAATTAGCCCAGACAATTTTGAGCAAGCTCCGTAGGAGCGACCTATTTGTAGAAAATCGGTCGGCTCAAGATTCGCAGCTCCGCAGGAGCGGCATATTCCGTCCGCGCGCAGATGTCGCTCCTACGGAGCTGGAAATTTTTTTAGATGCGTTAGCTACAAAGATTCCGCGCCTACGGCGCTGGGAAATGGCTTGGGCGCGTGTCCAAAAATAAAAAATTTTCCCGCCGCGAGTGCGGACGGGAGTTACTTAAGCAGTCAACAAAACAACAACCAAACAAAACAAATAGTATGGCATTGAACATCAAACCACTGGGCGACCGTATTTTGGTCGAACCGGCTGAAGAAAAAGAAACCAAAAAGGGCGGCATCATCATCCCCGACACCGCCAAGGAAAAACCGCAAGAAGGTATTGTCCGCGTGCTCGGCACCGGCAAGACGGATGACAACGGCAAAAAGGTCGGCTTTGAAGTCAAGGTCGGCGACCGCGTGCTCGTCTCCAAATACGGCGGCAGCGAAATCAAGATTGACGGCAAGGAATACAAGATCTTCGGTTCCGATGATCTGATCGCGATTCTGGAATAATTTTAACCGGTAGGGCGCGTCACTCCGTGCGCGCCGCGGCGGGCAGAGGACTGCCCGCCCTACCAAAAACAAACAAAACAAAATTAACTAAATAATATTATGGCAGCTAAACAAATTGTATTCGACGAACAAGCGCGGCAGGCGTTGCTTCGCGGCGTGCAGAAACTTTCCCGCGCCGTGGTCGCCACGCTCGGACCGAAAGGTCGCAATGTCGTGATCGACAAAAAATTCGGTTCCCCGACGGTGACCAAGGACGGTGTCACGGTCGCGAAGGAAATCGAACTGGAAGACCCGTATGAAAACATGGGCGCCCAGATGGTCCGCGAAGTCGCGAGCAAGACCAGCGACATCGCCGGCGACGGCACCACGACGGCGACGGTTCTGGCCGAGGCGATTTATCGCGAAGGCTTGAAGTTCGTCACCGCCGGTGCGAACCCGATCGGCATCCAACGCGGCATCAACAAGGCCGTGGAAGCCGCCGTTGAGCAGCTCGGCAAGATCTCCAAGAAGGTCAAGGACAAGGAAGAAATCAAGCAGGTCGCGGCGGTTTCCGCGAACTGGGATTTCGAAATCGCCGACAAGATTGCTGACGCGATGGATAAGGTTGGCAAAGACGGCACCATCACGGTCGAAGAAGCGAAGTCCATCGAAACCACGCTTGAAGTGGTCGAAGGCATGCAGTTCGACAAAGGTTACCTCTCTCCGTACTTCGTCACGAACGCGGAAACGATGGAAGCCAAGCTGGAAGATCCTTACATCCTGATTTTCGAAAAGAAGATCAGCAACTTGAAAGACTTGCTGCCGTTGCTTGAAAAAGCCGCGCGCACCGGCAAGCCGTTCTTGATCATCGCCGAAGAAGTCGAAGGCGAAGCGCTCGCGACCCTCGTCGTGAACAAGCTCCGTGGCACGCTCAACGTCGCCGCCGTGAAATCCCCGGGCTTCGGCGACCGCCGCAAAGCCATGTTGGAAGACATCGCCGTGTTGACCGGCGGCAAGTTCATCACCGAAGACCTCGGCATCAAGCTCGAGACGGTGGAACTCACCGACCTCGGCCGCGCCAAGACCGTCATCATTGACAAAGAAAACACCACGATCGTGGAAGGGGCTGGCAAGAACAGCGAAATCCAGGGCCGCGTGAACCAGATCCGCCGCCAGATCGAAGAAACGACCAGCGATTACGACCGCGAAAAATTGCAGGAACGCCTGGCGAAGCTCGCCGGTGGCGTGGCCGTCATCAATGTCGGTGCCGCGACCGAATCCGAAATGAAGGAAAAGAAAATGCGCGTGGAAGACGCGTTGCACGCGACCCGCGCGGCCGTCGAAGAAGGCATCGTCGCCGGTGGTGGTGTGGCGCTCATCCGCTGCATCAGCGCGATTGAAGCCGTCAAGACCTCCAACGAAGACGAAGCGATTGGCGTCGGCATCGTGAAGCGCGCCGTCGAAGCTCCGCTCCGTTCGCTCGCCGCGAACGCCGGCGAAGAAGGCAGCGTCATCGTGGACAAGGTCAAGAAGGCCAAGGCCAACGAAGGTTACAACGTTGCGACTGGCAATTACGAAGACCTCGTCAAAGCCGGCGTCGTTGACCCGAAGAAGGTCACCCGCAGCGCGCTCCAGAACGCGGCGTCCATCGCCGGTCTGTTGCTCACCACCGAATGCTTGATCACCGACCTGCCGGAGAAGGAAAAGCCGGCCCCCGGCGGCGGCGGCCACGGCGGCGGCATGGGCGACATGGGCGGCATGGGCGGCTACTAATTTGGTAGGGCTGACCTGCGGGTCAGCCAATTCGGCGGCGCAGCAGCGCCGCCCTACCACGAGGAACCGAGAAATCAGAACGCGGTCGGAAGCAATTCCGGCCGCGTTTTTTTCTTTTGTCACCAAGGCATCAAGAACGTAGAAAGGAAGGGTTTTCTCTGGGCGCTGGGTGTGTTGGTAGCAATTCTGATCATTTTGAGGGTGTAAAGAATGCTTGACATGTGACAAGAATGCTTTACACTGGTTTTTTGAATTCAAAAACCAAATGGTATTGCTGGTCGGCGGTTGCAGGCGTGGCGGTGTATGTGTTGCTGGCGTGGGAAATGAACCGCGAGTTGCACTGCTGGGCGCACAAAGATTTCATGACCATATTCTTCTTTCCGCTTGGCATAGCAGTTCTTGTTTCCGCTGCCATCAATCTGAAATTCATGCCGCCAAAAGTTAAAAAATATACCAAGCGGATGATTCTCGGCATAGTTGCATATATTCTGGGCATTGATCTGCTGAATCACATTCCGATGCCGCCTGCGCCTTACAAATATCTGCTGGTGCTGTTGCCCATTTTGCCGGTGATTTATATTTGCTTCGCCATCGTCCGCTTCATGGCGGAATCGGATGAGATGTGGCGAAAAATTTACATGGAAGCAATGGCTTTTTCCGGCCTCGCCACGGGCTTTACCTGCATCAGCTATCTGTTTCTGCACGACGTTGGTGCGCCGGCATTTCATGCGGAATGGGCGTATTACCTGATGTGGATATATTTTTTGATCGGGAAATTTTTTTCATCGCGGAGGTATAAATGAAAAACCGTCTGCGCGAACTGCGCGCGGCGAAGGAGTGGTCGCAATCCGATCTGGCGGACAAACTCGGCGTCTCGCGCCAGACCATCAACGCCATCGAGACGGAGAAGTACGATCCGAGCCTGCCGCTGGCATTTAAGATCGCGAAGCTGTTTAAAAAATCTATTGAGGAAATTTTTGAATTGGCTGAGAAATAAATTTTGTTTCCGATGCGCAATTCGCGGATGCCATTCATCCGCTTGACCTCAGTGATTAAATAGCGGAAGATAGAGTTGCCGAAAATTGATGGGGGCGTACTGGTTTCGACCATGTGAACACGTCAGAGGCGGCATGCCGAGGATGATGCGTTGGCCTCGTAAAAAATCGTATCAAAACTAAAAAGCTAACGAAGAACTAGCCCTCGCGGCCTAAGTGCCACGACGTCTGCCACTGGACACCTGCTACGGTGGACGGACGCAACAGCAGGCATGGTTGACAGCGGAGACCGCGCGTTGTCAGCCGAGATCTTATCATGCGGACTAGGCAGTGCGACTCGAGCTCCGGCGCCATCGCATAGCAGAAAAAATTACCGGGGCTAAGCATGTAGTCGCGGCTGGCGGGTCTGCTTGGGACGTGGGTTCAATTCCCACCGCCTCCACCATATTGAATTTCGCTCGTTTTCGGACGCGGCGAGATTCGCCGCGACTGTGGTTTTAGCCAATGAATCAAAGGGTTTTTTGAAGGAAACAGTTAGCGTCTGGGAACGTATTTGGCGGTTCAATCCGACATTTTGTAGAAATGATTTCATTTCTAACCAGTTGTTGTTTAAAACCCATTTTTCGGCCTGATTTGCCGTCAAAATGAGGTTTTTTAGCGGTTCAATCGGACTAGCTCCTCCGCGTTTCACTTTTACCAATTGTTGCTCCAAAACTGCCTTTTGGACAATCAATGGGTTCTTCAATTCCTTGAACTCGGCAAGCTCAATGCCGCCTTCTGTGAAAGCGATATTGAGCCGATCTACCTTTGCCTTAAGAGAAGCAAGTTCCGCTTTGATGCGGTCAGTGCGGTTTTGTCGCACTTGCGCCTCGTCATTTTGCCAGAGTTCAATTTGAGCAAGAAATTTCTCTTTCCAATTATCCGGAATGGTCACTAGTGCCACGTTACGTTTCACTTCCTCGGCGAACTTTTCCTCCGGTATCAGATTGCGGTCAGAGGAATGGGGAAGCTTGTTTTTGTGGGAACAACGGTAGTAACCGTACCGACGACCGCTTTTTTTTGTGTGGCGTTCGCCGGTAATGCAATGTCCACAAGTGGCACAAGTAGCAAAATTTAGAAAGAGAAACCCCTTTTCGCCCCGCTTCTTGCGGGGCTTGCCGACCATAGTGAGAGCGACTTGGATTTCATCAAAAGTTTGTTTGGAAATCATCGGTGCATGTATTCCTTGATGCATTTCACCCTTGTGGAGAAAGACGCCATAATAAAAGGGATTGCGCAGAAAATTTCCAATCGAAGAAAGTGGCAAGGGCTTTTTGCTTAAATTCCCGACAATCCCAACAGACGCCAATTCTTTCCTAATGGCAGTCAGTGAGTATTGGCCAGTAGCAAAAAGCTCCATCACGCGCTTGATCTTCGGGAAATAGATTGGATGAGGTTCAATTGTGCGCAATTTTGGCTCGTTAATATATCCAAGCGGAGCCTTGCTGGAATATATCCCACGGCGAACTTTTTCTCGTATTCCGCGCCGAATGTTGGTCGAAAGGTCGCGGACATACTGGTTTGCCATGCCAAGTTCGACGGCAATCATTAAAACATTGTCAGTCGGTAAGTATGTTTTCTCGAATGTGCGAATTTCCTGAATAACACCACGTTGCAAAAGGCCGATGATTTTTCCACCGTCATCGAAATTACGGGCGAGGCGGTCAAGTTTCCATGATAGAATGGCATTTGCCTCGCCACGTTCTATGCGGCGAAGCATTTCATTAAAGACTTCACGCCCCGGCTCCTTTGCGCTCTTGCTCTCAGTGAAGGTGGCGATGATGGAGAATCCGTTTTGTAATGCGATGGTGTTCAATTCGGAAAGCTGCGCATCAATCGAGAGAATTTGTCGATCTTCATCCTCGCTCGATTTTCTGCCGTAAATGAAGTATTTAAGCATAGACACATTATAACATTTGCATAAATATTTGCGAGTTGAAAATGAAACATAATTCATCAAATATCATTACTAAAGGCATGGTGCGCGACTTGTGCGCGGAATCACCGCGTGCGCGATTACTGCACCGGATTCATTGCGTCGCGCTTGTGGCACATGGTCTTTCCTCTAGTGAAGTCGCACGAATCTTTGATGATTCGCCGCGAGCTGTCGCGTATTGGGTAAAACGTTTCAAACAACAGGGTATTGCTGGCTTGGAAGAGGAGTCAAGGCCGGGGCGTCCACCAAAACTTAATCCGGGACAAATTAAAAAGCTCCAAACATTTCTGAAACAAGCTGAGGCAAAGTCAAAGCCGGTGAAGGCTGAAACGCTTGCCGCCTACATCTTAAAAGAATTTGAAATTGTGCTCACAGCAAATCGGTGCTGGCGAATTTTGAAACAGTTTAAGGCGTAAGCTCGCATTTATTAAACTATTAATCTGTTTCGTACAGGAAGTGCGTTAGCACTACCTAGTAGTAATTTTGTTTTTTTAAGTTCACAGACGCTAACTGTTTCCTTCAAAAAACCCTTTGATTCATTGGCTAAAACCACAGTCGCGGCGAATCTCGCCGCGTCCGAAAACGAGCGAAATTCAATATGGTGGTGTTTTCTGACTGATAATCGAACTGTCTTTGAAGAAAAAACTGTCGTTTAGGTGGTTTACCCCTATCCCCGCACCTGTCCCCACGGCGGGGATAGCCCCTGTGTTTAAAACCCCCTTTGTTTACTTGTGTTCTGTCGGGGTTTTGTCGTTTGGCGACACCCCCGACTTCGGTCGGTTTTATGGCTCGCGCGGCCTGTTGCAAAGTGGACTGCCGCGCTCGCCAAAAACCTCCCTCATCGCTCACGCGAACACGAGACCTCCCTCATCGCTCACGCGAACACGAGTTCACCGCCGGACGGGTTTGTCGGTTTTGGAACAAAAAAGACAACGTGTCCTTTACGGGTAAAACGGGTAAAACGAGTTGGGGCGGCGGGAGCGAAATCTGCTCCCTTGCCCTGAGACGGGTTAATACGGGTTGCGCCAGTATGGCGCACGACTTTGGACGGGTACGCCGCCAAAGACTCGTGCCATTTTCGCCTTCCGGGGTCGCCTCCTCGCCCCCTTTACCCCCTTCGTCAGCGACACCCTCCAGTCGCAAAATGTCAGAGACTTTGGCGGCTGCGGGCGGGCGAGCCGGCGCGGGCTTTCCTCCAGGTATTCGGAAACCCGCCCCCGCTCGCTTGATCCGCCCGAACGGGTTTTTAAGACCGGAAACGCATACGCCTTCGGC
>TBL_comb47_HYPODRAFT_10002002_pt1 | contig 25723 bp, 19 predicted proteins | sample TroBogypolimnion_40_FD_10682 | JGI IMG/M metagenome (IMG submission 10682)
CCAGCGAGCGGCGGGTGCGCTCCAAAATTCGTCCGCCGGCGGCAAGCCCAGCGGCAGCAAGCCGGCACTGCACAGATACAAGCTGCCGGTCGAAATATAACTTTCGCCGAGGGTCGGTTGGTGGCCGCAAAAACCGATTTGCAGCCAGCCCTTCGCGTCGAATGTTCCAGGCGCCTCCATCATCCGTCGAATGACCGCTGTCAGCGCGCTGCGCACTTGCGGCGGCGTGATGTGTGCCGGCAGTGTTTTTTGCAAGGCCATTTGCGCGAGGGTTTGAAAAGCGCCGAAGCGATACGTCGTCGAACGGCCGAGGGACGGGAAGGTTCCATCCGGCGCGATGAGTCGCTCCTGGATTTGCGCGAACCGGCGCGCCCGTTGCAAAACCGTCTCGTGCGCGGCGGCAAACCGCGCATCGTGTTGTGACAAAATGGCGAGCACATCGACCAGCATCGGCTGGATGACGAAGCTGTTGTAATAGTCGAAATGGAAAAATTCGCCGTCGCCATACGCGCCGTCCCCGCAATACCAGCCGAGCATTTTACGCACGCAGACTTCCAGTCGCTCCGGTTGCGTCGGCGCGCCAAATTCCAGCAACGCGGCCTCGACCATCGCGGCGAACATCACCCAGTTGTTGCTCGCTGGCGTAGGAATTTTGCGGGACGAAACGAAGGCCGCCACCACTTGCTGGCGGACTTCCGGCGCGAGCGGTGTCCACAAAACTTTTGGCGCGCGCAAAATTCCCTGCGCTAAAAACGCCGCATCCACAAGCGGTTGCGAGCCGGCGGAAAAATTCAAAAAATCCGCCGACTGCGGATCGGTGGCGGCCGCGAGCGCCGCTTGCGCGAGCTGAATGAATTCCTGTTGCAATTTTAATTCTTCGCCAGCCAGATTTTCCGCCGCCAGCCACGGAGCCAGACCGCACAGCAGGCGGCCGAAGGCTTCGAGATGCGTGCAACTGGCGCGTTGTGCGCCGCGCTGTTCCTCGACGGGCATCTGTTTTTTCAACTCGCGCCGCGCGAGATTGGCCAGGACCGGCCGCGCAATTTTTTCCGCGACGGAAACCCAGTAGTGTCGGTCGTCGCCAGCAACAGTCGGATGCGCGGCTGTTTCCGCCAATGCTGCCAAGGGCAAACTGGCGGCCCCGAAAACGCCGAGCGCGGCAGCGGATTTAAAAAAGTCGCGACGATTATTCATATTATTCATCTCCACCGGCGGCAGCCGGTTTCTTTTCCCAACTGCGCCGGGCTTTTTCCGGCAGCGCGGCGTCTATTTTGGCGTAGTACGTGTGCTCGCCAAAAAGGCGGTTCACGGCATGTTCCATTTCCAGCGACGGCGTCACGCTGAAACGCTCATGCGCACCGACAAAGATTGTGCCGCCTTCCGGCCGCATGAAACACAGAAACAGAGGACACTTGCCGGCGCTCGCGGTGGTGAGCGTGTGCAACTTCACCAGATCGTCCGGCTGCAGATGCGCCATGTTCAAACGCAGGTGAACCTGCTTGGTGTATTTTTTGGGCGCGTCGGCCAGCAGCATGATTTCCTGCGGAAAGATTTTCGGTTTGTCCTCGCCGGTGCTGACTTCGCCGACGACGAGAATCGCCTTGTTCGGTTCCAGCAGTGGCCGGAATTTTTCGTAGTCGTTCATCACCAGCAACTGCACCGAGCCGTCCAAATCCTCCAGCGTGACCATCGAATACGGTTTGCCGGATTTTTTGGACGTGCCGTGCGAAACCGCCGCGATCATGCCGCCGAGGCGCGTCATGCTGCGGTTGGGCACCGAGGCAAGTTGCGCGGTGTTGTGCAGCGAAAACTTTTTCAGCAGCGGTGCCAGCGGCGTTAGGGGATGACCGGTGACGTAAAAGCCGAGCAATTCTTTTTCGTGCGCAAGCAATTCGTGCTGCGGCCATTCGGGCAAATTGGCGATGCTCTCGGGGACGGCGGCGGACGATTTTTCTTCCAACGCGCCAAACAACGAACTCTGGCCTTTTTGTTTATCCGCCAAAATGCTCGCCGCCCGCGCCAGCGTGCGTTCAATCTGCGCCGTCAAGGTCGCCCGCGTCTGACCGAAGCAATCGCACGCGCCGGTTTTGATGAGCGCTTCCAGTGTTTTGCGGCCGAGCGAACGGCCATCCACGCGCTCGCACAACTCGGCGAGCGTTTTGAATTTTCCGCTGTCGCCGCGCGCCTGCAAAATGGTTTCCACCGCCGCCTCGCCGACGCCTTTGATTGCCGCCATGCCGAAGCGGATGGCTTGGCCGTTTTGCGCCGGCGCAAAATGCACGCCGCTTTCGTTCACGTCCGGCCCGAGCACTTCGATGCCCACTTCACGCGCCTCGGCGATGTATTCGCTCAATTTTTCCGTCGCGGCCATGTCGTTCGTCATCATGGCGCAGTAAAATTCCACCGGATAATTTGCCTTCAGATACGCGGTTTGATAGGCAACGATGGCATACGCGGCAGCGTGCGATTTGTTGAAGCCGTAGCCGGCAAATTTTTCCAGCAAATCGAAAATCTGGTTCGCCTTGGTCTTGGGAATGTTGTTGTTCTCGTGGCAGCCCTTGACGAAAATTTCCCGGTACTTGGCCATTTCCTCGGGCTTTTTTTTGCCCATCGCGCGCCGCAGCAAATCCGCTGAACCGAGCGAGAAGCCGGCGAGCAACTGCGTGGCTTGCATCACCTGCTCCTGATAAATCAGGATGCCATAGGTTTCCTTGGAAATGGATTCGAGCAACGGATGCTCGTATTTGATTTCAATTTCGCCGTGGCGGCGCTTGATGAAATCGGGAATCAGGTCCATCGGACCGGGCCGATAGAGCGCGACGAGCGCCGTGATGTGCTCGACAGAACTGATCTGGAATTTCTTGCAGAGATCGCGCATCCCGCCGGATTCCAACTGGAACACGCCGAGCGTCTCTGCGCGATTCAGCAGGTCGTAAGTTTTCTTGTCGTCCAGCGGCAAAGCGTCAATCGGGATGGCAATGTTCTGCGTGCGCTTGACCATTTCGCAGGTGTTGCGGATGACGGTCAGCGTTTTCAGCCCGAGAAAATCCATCTTTAGGAGGCCGAGATCGCCGACGGGATTCATCGCGTATTGCGTGACGAGCGTGCCGCTATCGTCCAATTTCAGCGGCAGCAAATTCACCAGCGGCTCCGGCCCGATGACCACGCCGGCGGCGTGGACGCTGGCATTGCGCGTCAAATCTTCGAGGATGAAGGCCGTGTCAATCAGCTCGCGCGTGACTTCTTCGTTGTCGTACGCCTCCTTGAGTTCCGGCACCTGCTTGAGCGCTTTGGCCAGATCCATTTTCAATTCCGCCGGAATCAATTTCGCCAGCCGATCGCAATCACCGTACGCCAGTCCCATCACGCGGCCGACGTCGCGCACCACGGATTTTGCGCCCATTGTGCCGAAGGTGATGATTTGTGCGACGGCATCGCGGCCGTATTTTTCGCGGACGTATTCGATGACGTCCGCGCGGCGGTCGTCCGCGAAATCAATGTCAATATCCGGCGGGTTGACGCGTTCGGGATTGAGAAAACGCTCGAATAGCAGGCCGTAGCGGATCGGGTCCACGTTCGCGATGTCGAGCAGATAGGTGACAATCGAGCCGGCGGCGCTACCGCGCGCCACGCAGGAAATGCCCTTTTCGCGGCCGTGCCGGATGAAATCCGCGACGATGAGAAAGTAGGAGATGAACCCGGTTTTCTCGATGACGGTCAGCTCCAATTGCAACCGGTCAATGACCGCTTTGATGGCGGCGGCGACCGCCGGATCGTTCAACCCATTTTCTTCTGCCTTCGGACTTTCGCCTGCTGTGTTCTGGTAAGTCGGCAACCGTTTCGGGTCGTCAATACCGGTGATCACAAACTCGCTGCCTGCCGCTTTTGCGTGCAGCGTGTAGCGGCGGAACAGCCCTTCCGCCAGTTGTTGGCGCAAGAAACCTTCGCGCGTGAAATGTTCCGGCGGATGGAAGACCGGATATTTATTGCCGCCGAATTTGATTTCCAGATTGCACTTCTCCGCCACCTCCAAAGTATTTTTCACCGCTTCTGGCACTTCGGCGAACCGCGCCTGCATTTCCGCCTCGGAGCGCAGAAAAAATTGTTCCGGCACATAGCCAGCGCTCATGCGCTTGGGATCGCTCAGGAGCGACTGCGTGCCGATGCACACGAGACAATCGTGCGCGTGCGAATGGCCTTTCTCGATGTAGTGGACGTCATTGGTGGCCACGCATTTCAGGCCGAAATCCTTGGCAAATGCCAGCAACTGCCGGTTCACCTTGGCCTGCTCGGGAATGCCGTGGTTTTGCAATTCGAGGAAAAAATTCTCCGCCCCGAGCGTTTGCTTGAACCAATCCACCGCGTCCCGCGCCTTCGCGATTTGGTCCTTCATGATCAAGTCGGGAATCTCGCTCGCGAGACAGCCGGACATCCCGATCAGGCCGGCGCTGTGTTCCGCCAGCAGCGCCTTGTCAATGCGCGGCTTGTAATAATAGCCGTCCAAGTGTGCCGTTGTGGTGAGCCGGATGAGATTTTTGTAGCCCGTTTCGTCCTTCGCCAGCAGCCCAAGGTGATGATACAAATCGCGCGAGCCACTGCCGGGTTTTTTATCCAGCCGCGAGCCGGGCGCCACATACATTTCGCAGCCGATGATGGGCTTGATGCCTTTATCGCGCGCGGCGCGGTAAAAATCCACGACGCCGTGCATCGCCCCGTGGTCCGTGATGGCCAGTGCGGGGAATTTCAATTCATGTGCCCGCTCCACCAGCTTGTCCACGCGGCACGCGCCATCGAGCAGGGAATACTCGGTGTGCAAATGCAAGTGGACAAAGTCAGCGTGCGCCATGCGGATAATTTAACTTCCCGCGCCCCCGACACCAAGCCGCAAAGTTCCCTCTTTCCGAGGCAGTTCAATACACCAACACCAGCACCGCCGCCTCCTGCGCCGCCTTCACCACGTCTTCAAACGGCGGGATGGCCGTCTGCAAGGACCTGGAAATAGCGCGGGTCATCCGCCGCGCCCGCCAGCGACGTGATTCCCCCCAGTGGTGGCCGTGCGCCAGCACCTTGGGCGCAAACCCCTGCAACCCGATGTCCGGGAAACCCACCGTGGCCACCGTCCCGCCCAGTTTCACCGTGCGACTGGCGGCGATGGGCACCGTCAATGAATCAAAACTCGACAGGCTGAACGAAATAAATATCTTTTCACACATGGATAAAACCGCTTTTGAGGCACGCGTAATTTCAGTTTTTCACAATCTTAAATATGATTTTTACAAGGAGCTTCAAAACGGCGAAGCGCTTAAACGTATGCCGGCCAGTCAATATGCAGCATTCCTTGCGCTGGGTGCTTTAGGCGGTTTGAGTGTATTTGCGATTAACCAACCAAGCTTCGCTGATAAAGAAGTAATAGCTGAACTTGAAAGACTTGGGGCACTTTGCGATTTAATCGGCATTAAATTTTCTGCCGGAGGGGTGCAATTAGTCCTGTTTGTCCAAGGTGATGATCATGCCGACGAAACAGTTATTGGGAAATGCCATTTAATACGCGACCAACTAAACTCGTTTAAGAAATTCACGATGAGAATCAGCTGGACGAAAATGCCAGTGTTCGCATCTGTGTTTTTTATTTTTGAAAAGTCGGATAAGGCATTCCATTTCCGGCAATCTGTTCAAGAAAAGTGTAAACATAGCGCGTTGTTCAGTAAGATTTATGTTTTGCCTTGGGGTATCGACCTTTCTGCAAAGAGTGTTTGCGCACACAAAGGTTTGCCATTCCCCCTTTTCAAGTCGGCAGACCTTGAAGCGAAGCTTTTTTCATAACTGGCAGAATCTTTATGACTATCCAGAAATTTTCTACAAAACGGTATTGTGATCAATTCCAGCAGTTTTCTTTGAGCTTTGATATCCTTCGCCATGCCCTCAAGGAGCTTAAAGGCGAAGGGATCCGCCGATTCATGGAAAAAATGCGCCTTCCTGAAAGAAACAAGCTGAACAAGAGGTGTGAAATAATGGCAAAAATTGAACCTGACCCAAGTTTGGTTGAATATTTTGTGGAGCATGCAGCGCGCCTGCATAAAAAGAAAATGTCCAGAGATCTTCCCATAACGCCCACGCTCCGATGGGATGAATATAAAGGGCAGGCGCATCTTGCTCTGAATAGCAGCGAACTCATTATCCGAATTGCTCTTTTTGAGGCATTGCTGAAGGATATTCACCGACAGGCACTCATCGCCAAACCGCAATTGTTAAGCCTTTGCAAACCAAACCGGCCAATCCCCATGAAAAATATTTTTCAGGGAGGTTTTGAACGGTTTAAGTTCGGAGAAATTGACAGGCAGGTTCGCGAAATGGATCGTCTTAAGACAAAAGAGAAGGCCAAATTTTTTCGTGAACGATTGAAACTTGCCTGGCATAGAAACCACGACGAGGAGCGCGATATTGTAAAACGAATTGATGAGCTAATAAATTTACGCCACATGCTTGTCCATTCCGACCACTCCGACCCAAGCGCATTTGTAACGGAAAACGATATCAAAGATGCGAGAGCATTATTAAAAAAGGTTCCAGAACACTGTATTTCGGCTGCATTAAAAAATTACTCTGACTATTTCTCACGAATCTAAACTCCACGTTGCCCCGTTCGTCCACCCCAAACTGCCATTGGCCGCCCGGCAGGGACATTGCTGGGGAGCGCGCCCGTCCCGGTTGCCGTTTCCGGCGTCGCGCCAAAAACCGCCAGGAGTGCGCCCGTCCCCGGGCGCTGCAACGTGGCAAAACAGGCCTTCATCTGCTTGGCGAATGCGCATTGCCGTCTGGACATTGCTGCGGCCGAGGACGGCCACACTCCGCCCGGCCAGCGCGCCAGCGGGTCTTGGACTGCGGGGGCAAGCGTAGCGCGACCCCGCTTTCGCCCGCCCGGAAACCTTTCGCATCCCGGATGTTTCTCGTCCGCCCGAAAGCGCCGTCGCCGCTCCGCTCTGCCGGCGCAGTCCAAATTCGTCCACCCCAAACTGCCATTGGCCGGTGCTTGCGCACGGCCACCAATTGGGACTTGGCCGGAGAGAGCGCCCGTCCCGGTGGCCGTTTTCGGCAGCGCGCATTAACTCACCCCGCCAGCGGCTTATCGGTGGGCAGCAGGAAAGCCTGACGCGTGGCGGCCACGCCGGAGGTGCGATAGGGGAAGGCTTGTTCGGCGGCGAGCTGCACTTGATGCCGCAGGCCGGCGAGCGTGTGGAGATTCGCTTGAATGCTGTCGAGTGCGCCGGTGTTTTGATTCTGTTGGCCGGCTTCGGCGCTGAGGTTGCCGACGTAGAGGGCGATGCCGTTGACGAGCGCGGTGATCTGCGCGGCTTTGATGCCGGGCAAGACGTCGAGCGGGGCGGCGGCGGGCGGCACGGTGACCAACCGGTCGCGAATGGCCACGGCGGCCTGCTGGACTTCGTGGAGGTTGTCGTTGTGCAAGTCTTCGCCGATGAAATAGGCGTGGCGCAACGGCAGGTTGCTGCCGGTGAATTTGCGTTTCGCCGCCGTCTGGATGGGCGCAATGAGGCTGATGAGCGCGTCGCGGGCGGCCACTTCGGCGGCGGTGAGATTGGTTTTGGTGGCGCGGGCGCCGGTGAGTTTGCCAATCGCCGTTTCGACGCTGGTGGCCAGGGTGTTGATCTGGCCCGGCAGGGTGCTGTCGAATTCCACGGCGGTGAGCGCGGCGGTATTGGCCGGGTCGAGGGCGGCCTTGGCCACGGCGCGGGAATGGGCCAGCTCTTCGAGGTGTCGCTGGTTGATGCTGTTGCGCGTGCGGTGGGGTTTGGGAGTGGCGGCGGGAGTGGTGGCAGGAGTGGTATCAGTCATAATATTTTAATGGTAGAGTTTTGCGGTTGCGGACGGGTCAAAGGGGTCGCCGGGGCGGAATTTGGGGAAATATGGGGGTAAAGTGGTCATTTGTGGCTAATTTTCCGGCCGTCGGCATAGAAACTTAAGGTTTCCGGGTCAAAACTTAGCGTTCCCGGGTCGCTACTTAGCGTTTGCGGGTCCCAGCTTAAGCTTTCCGGATCGCCACTTAGGGCGTCCGGGTCCCAACTTAAGGCGTCCGGGTCCAGACTTAGCATTTCCGGGTCGGCGCTGAAGGCTTCCGGGTCGGTGCGGAGCATATCCGCCACGGCGGCGGCGGCCCGCAGTTGCCGCCGGGAAATCTCCGCCCGGCGTCCCGCGCGCCGCCGGGTGATGGGGGTAGTTTGCGGGTAAGCGGAGGATTGGCCGCTCGAAGTAAGAATCGCAGCGTGGCGCATAACCGATGGGGTACGCGAGAATTATTTGTGTGCTTCCCGCGCGCCGTCAAGCGCATTTTTCTAATGCAACTTTTCCGGCCCCGCCATCAGTCCGCCCGGCGTATTCCTCCTCCTCACCCAGCGCTGGCAGAGAAAAAAATACCGGGCCAATGGTTCACCCGGTAAAAACATTTCTACGCCCAGAGAAAAATTTAACCGTCCCGGCCAGAAACTTACACGCCGCGACCGGTGGCCAAATCAAAACCGGAAGTAGATGAACGGATTGTAAGTGCCGCCCGCCAGCCACGCGGCGGAAATTAGGAGCAGCGCCACCACCGCCACCACTTCGAGAAGCTGGCCCAGTACCAAATAGATTTCTCGCGCCGCCGGCGGGAGCCTGCCGCCGATGCGCGCCCCGGCATTTTTCACGCCCGCCCAGAGCGGCAGACTGAACGCCGCTCCCAGGCCCAGCGCCGTGATCACTTCTTTGCTCGTATAGCGATGCCACGGCTGAACCGTCCCCGCCGGTGCCGCGCCAAAGAGCGCGCCGAAGAAATGCGCCGCGCCCGCAAAGGTATCCGCGCGGAACAACACCCAGCCCATCATCACGACGAAGATCGTGTACAGATGCCGCAGCGCGCGCGGCAGGCGCGCGAGCGTGTCGCCCCACGCGGTTTTTTCCAGCACGAGAAAACCGCCGTGAAACAAGCCCCACGCCACGAAGGTCCAGTTCGCGCCATGCCACAGGCCGCACAGAAAAAAGACGGCGAGGAGATTCAGGTGATTGTGCCCGACGGAAACGCGGTTGCCGCCGAGCGGGATATAAACGTAATCGCGAAACCAACTGGAGAGCGAGATGTGCCAGCGCCGCCAGAAGTCCTTGATGGATTGCGCGGTGTAGGGGAAATTGAAATTTTCGAGGAACTCGAAGCCGAACATTTTGCCCAAGCCCACGGCCATGTCTGAGTAACCGGAGAAATCGAAATAAATTTGCACGGTGTAGCACGCCACGCCGAGCCACGCGACCGGCGCGGAGAGTTCGCCGGCCGGCAGCGCGAAGATTTGGTCCGCCGGCAAGGCCACCGCGTTGGCGACGATCATTTTCTTGGCAAAACCGCCGACGAACCGGCGCACGCCTTCCGCGAATTGGGCGCGATCAAACTGTCGCCGGGTCAGTTGCGGCGCGATGGCGTTCCAGCGCAGAATCGGCCCGGCCACCAGTTGCGGAAAAAAGAAGATGTACAACGCGACGTCGCGCGGATCGCGGGCCGCCCGCCATTTGCGCCGGTAAATATCAATGATGTATGACAGCGCGTGGAAGGTGAAAAAGGAAATCCCGATAGGCAGCGCAAGGTGCGGCACGGGCAAGGAGGCGAAGCCGAGCCAGGTCAGCGGCGCATTGAGTGAGGTCACGACCAGCCCCGCGTATTTGAAGAACGCGAGGAAGCCGACATTGACGACCACCGCCACGGCCACGGCCTTTTTGCGTTGCGCCAAGTCCGTGCTGGCGTCTACCCATTTGCCCAATTGAAAATTCAGCAGCGTCGAGACGAGCAGCAACAGGACAAAGCTGATTTCTCCCCATGCATAGAAAAAAAGACTGACGAGCAGCAGCCACGAATTGCGCGCCCGCAGGCCGGGCAGCAGAAAATAGACCGTCAGCACGACGGGCAGAAACAAGAATAAAAATAAGGGCGAGCTGAATACCATGGCCGGTCAGAGCAGCGGGCGTTGCGGGTTGGGGCGGAAGGTTTTGGTCATGGCAGCGCGTCCTTGCGGAGCATTTCCTGGGGATCCCGGATGTAAAAAAATCCTTCCACGATTTCGTTGATCACCACATCCGGAGCATTGGAAGAAATCAGGGGCGTGAAAAATTCCCGGCTTTCCCGCACCAACACCGACCGCTGAAAACATTGTCCCAGAAACGGCGGCCAAGTGGCGCCAAAGGAATCGTGAAACAGCACCACTTTCCGCCGCAAGGGTCCGGGGTTTTCCACCGTGACGAGCGGATTCACTCCCCAATTGGATTGGAAGGCGCGATTTTCCTTCGTGCGCAGCCCGGGCAGCGCCGGACCGGGTTGAAAGGCAAAATAATTTTTTTCCGCCACGTTCCAGCCCAGAATGCGGGCCAGATCGCCGCCGGTGGCCGGCGCGTTGGTCCAGATAAAATCCTCCCAGCGCAGCGGCGGCAGATCGGGGAAGTGTTTAGTCAAAGTTTTGATCACTTCCTGACAGCCCACGAAGCTGCCGTAGGCATTCCAGTGCATGTCGTTTTGGAGATAAGTCGGCGCAGTGGTTTTCGCCGCCAGTAGCACCGGGCGCAGGTCAAGGATTTCCACGGTGGAATGGGCTTTCATGTATTGCAGAAACTGATCGAGCTTCGTCTCGCGCTGCGCTGGCGTGGCTTGCTGCAACCAGACCGGGAGAAATTCCGGATACACCACCTGTTTGTTTGGCGGGATGACAAAAAGATATTTGATGCCGCGCGCCGCCAGCCAGTCGCGCCGTTTTTCCAAGACCGTTTGCCAGCATTGCAATTGCGCCGGCGTGAATTTGGCCATGCCCAGATAATGATCCACCATCTGATCTTCACCGCGAAACAGCCAGCCATTTTGGCCCGGTACCACGCTGTACCCGCTCAAGTCGTGATACAGTCGCATTTTCCATTGCTGAAACCACCGGATCAGCCGTTTGCGAAAGCCAAAATAATCGTTGAAATACGTTTCCGCCGCGATGAAGTAAGCCTGCACGCCGGACAAATTCCATTGCGCCAAGCGCGGTTTCGGCGCGGGCATCCGGTTTTCCCCCGGCGGCTCCGTACGATCCACGCCGGAAAAAAAATCCACCGTCGGCAACCAAAGCAGCGCCGCAAACAAAACAATTAGCAACCCATCAACCCAGGGTTTGCGGGGCGAAATGTTATTGGCAGCGGATGACACAATTTCAGATTTTTTTACAACGCCGCGAAAACTGTTGCCGGCAAAATGGTTGCCATGCACGGATTGATCTCGTGGCGGACCACACCATTTAGCAAACGCCGGCGCCAGCCACAAGCCGGCACGCCCACGATTTGTTCCGGCTGGTAAATCGGCGCGGGTGACACCGCGAACGCCAGCGCCACTTACCGAAATGATCCTCAATTTTCCTGACACGGATGACCGCGCGCAGTCGCCTGGCTGGAACGGTGTGGGCGTTAGCGCGCTTGGCTCAATTCAGCCACAACCGGAAAACTTTGTTTCCGCGGTGTCGGCTTACATGCCAGTTGATTGGCGAAGTTAGCGGGCATTGGCATGGGCGTTGATTTGCTTGCGGATCTCGTCGAGCGTGCCGATGATGATTTCGTATTGATATTCATAGACGCTGTTTTTTCGCAGCACTGCTTTTTTAATCGGCGCGATGTATGAGGTCGAGCCATCGCGGCTTTCCTTGCCCGCAGCGCCGGACCGGCCGGCTAAAAAGCGCGTGCATTGCGCATTGTAAACACCTAGGCCCCATTGGTGATCATCTACAAACGCCATCCAGTGTTCGGAGACATTTGTGTAAGTACCCCAGAATCCGCTCGCCAGATTGATGACGGGCAGATTGGTCGGCGCTGCGTTGGCAAAGGGACTTGGGCCAAGATAGGTATACAAATTATTCAACGCCGAAATGGGATAAACCGCCGGCAGTTCCTGATCTTTGGCGAGTTCATCCCCATAAAGCGCATCTGTCCGGTGACATGTGAGCCGGTTCCGCACTTGGATGACATTGGCCTTGAGCGTGGTCCACTGTTCCATCTCCGCCTCCGCTGGCTGATTATTCATGTCCCACAGCAGAGGAATGCATTTCACATAAAACGAATTGCGGGACGGCTGGAACTGCAACACCTTCGCCCGATTCCGATGGGCGTCGCCTCCTTGAATCGGATTCCAACTCCAGGGCGACCACGCGGGTGATTGACCTTCCGCCCGGCGATTCATCGCCTGGCCCGCATAATACGATTGCTGAATATAGCGGCCCTCATCCGCGCTATTCACGAGGTTGCGCGGAGAGCCGGATTTTGAAATATATGCGATGGCTCCGCCACGAGTCAGATCCAGCTTCACCGTCAAAACACCGTTATCCAGCGTCCAATCTTGGAGTGGTTCGGCCTTGGCATCCGCCTGCAAACAGCGGTGCAGAAAAAGTATCCACATTCCGGCGCGGATGAGTTGGGCTAATTTCATATCCAATGCAGCTGCCACAGTATTCGCAAAACCGTCCCGCGATGGCCATCCTCATCGTTCGCATTTTCGATTTTGTATTTTTCCCCAACCTGCTTTAGAGTGTGGTTATTAAGAACGGCACCACCATCCAGTTTTGGGGCGTCCGCGGCTCGATTCCGGTGCCAGGACCGGGCACGGTCCGCTACGGCGGCAACACCACCTGCGTGGAAATCCGTTCCGGCACCGACCTCATCCTTCTCGACGCCGGCACTGGCTTGCGGGCACTCGGCAAATCGCTCCTCGCGGAATTTCCCCGGAAAACGCTCAACCTTAACCTCCTGATTTCCCACACGCACTGGGACCACATCCAAGGGCTGCCGTTTTTCGCGCCGTTGTTTGAATCCCGCTGCCGGTTGCGCATCTTCGGCATCGCCGGCGCGCGGTCGGAAATCGCGGGCGCCCTCAACGGCCAGATGAAAAAACCTTTCTTTCCGGTTGCGTTCACGGACCTCCCGAGCCAGATCGAAATCGCCGAAATTTCCGGTCCCAATTTCGTTCTTGGCACCACGTCCGTCCGTGCGTTGCGGGCCAATCATCCCGGCTTGTGTGCCGGCTACCGGTTGACCACGCCCGGCGGCGAAGTCTGTTTTTTTCCGGACACCGAACCGCGCGCTGGCGTCGCCGACCAAGCATTTCTTGATTTCGTCCGCGCTGCCGACGTGCTGATTCTGGATTCGCAATACGACCGCGCCGAATTCCAACGCCGCACCGGCTGGGGCCACGGCTGCGTGGATCAATCGGTCGCCCTCGCCCTCGCGGCCGGCGTGAAAAAACTGGTGCTCTTCCATCACGATCCCGATCACGACGACAAAAAAATTGACGCGCTCCTGCGGCATGCCCGCCAGCTCGTGCTTCGCCAAAAAGGTAAATTATTAGTTGAAGCCGCCCGCGAAGGGCGGAAACTTCAGCTCACCGGGAAAAAATCGGCTTAAGTTTTTCCACCGCGCCGGCACATTTTCACTGCGTTACTGAACGATTTTTGCCAAGCTGGTTTCCGCAATTATGGAAATCAACCTGATCCCCGAGAAACTGCGCCGGCACGAAATTCCCGGCCGCGTGGAAATTATCAGCGGTCGCGGCGCGCTGCCGCTCGTCAAAATCCGCACGCCATGGAGCACGGCGGAAATCTATCTGCTCGGCGCGCATGTCGCCGCCTTCCAAAAAAACGGCGAGGCGCCGCTGCTTTTTCTGAGCGGCAGCAGCCACTTCGCCGCCGGCAAAGCCATTCGCGGCGGCGTGCCGATTTGTTTTCCGTGGTTCGGTCCGCGCGCCGGCGATGGCAGCCACGGCTTCGCCCGCTTCGCCGATTGGGAATTGATTAAAACCGCCGCCGCGCCGGACGGCACGGTGACGTTGCAATTTTCCCTGCCGCAAATTTCCGGCCGCGAAGCATGGAAATCGTTGCGCACGGATTTCATCGTCACCGTGGCGGAAACGCTGACGATGGAATTGGTCGCGGTCAACGATGCGTGCGGCGAAACGCTGGCGCTGGAAAATTGTCTGCATACCTATTTCCACGTTGGCGACATTAGTGCGGTCGTCCTCACCGGTTTGGAAGCGGCGCCGTTTGATGATTTTGCCTTTGGTGCGGGTGGCAAACGCGTACCGGCGGAAAACGCGCCGCTGCGTATCACGCAGGAAACGAATCGCGTTTATCCCGCGAACGGCGCTACGGTGGAAATCCGTGATGAAAAAAATGGTCGCACCATTCGCGTCGAAAAATCCAACTCCCGCTCCACGGTGGTTTGGAATCCGGGGACGACACAAAACATGCCGGAGGATTGGGGCGCCAACGAGCATTTGCAAATGGTTTGCGTCGAATCCGGCAACGTGAAGCAGGATCAGCTTTCCCTCGCGCCGGGCCAGACGGCGGCGTTGAAGGTGGTGCTGCGCAGCGCGCCGTGGCAATGATTTCCCTCGCCGAAGTCCAGCCGAGCGGCACCGATTTGATTGCGCAGGTCGAAGAAATATTTTCGCCGACCGGCATTTTGTCGCGCGCAAAAAATTTCGAGTTTCGCCCGCAGCAGCAAGCAATGGCGATGGCGGTGGCGCGGGCGCTGCAAAACCGCGAGCACCTCGCGGTCGAAGCCGGCACCGGCGTCGGCAAATCGCTGGCGTATCTCATCCCGGCAATTCTGTTCGCCATCGCCGAAAAGAAAAAAGCCATCGTGTCCACGCACACGATCAATTTGCAAGAGCAGCTTACGGAAAAAGATTTGCCCATGCTGAGCGGTGTGCTGGGAGCCTTGGTGGAGCCGGTGAAATTCAGCTACGCGATGCTCAAAGGCCGCGCGAATTATCTCTGCACACGCCGGCTGCAAAAGGCGATGCAGCAAAGCGGCAACCTGTTCACTTCCAGCGAAGCCGAGGAATTACAGCGGATTTACGAATGGTCGAAGGAAACCAAGTACGGTAGCCTTTCCGATTTTTCCATCGAGCCGGACCCGAAAGTCTGGGCGCAGGTTTGTTCCGAGCGCGGCTTGTGTTCGCCGAAAACTTGCGGGCACCAGTCCGATTTTGCGCGCGACCACGAGGTCTGTTTTTTTCAGCGCGTACGGAACCGGATATTGTCCGCCGACGTGGTGATTTTGAATCACACGCTGTTTTTCACTTTGCTCGGCGGCGTGGACGAGGAGATGGAAGGTGGCATTTTGTTCAAGAACGACTTCGTGATTTTTGATGAAGCGCACACGATGGAAAGCGTGGCGTCGCGCCACATCGGTCTGAGTGTTTCCAGCGGGCAGGTGCGATATTCGCTGAACCGGCTGTGGAATCCGAAAACGGAAAAAGGGCTGCTCGCCACGCTGCGTCAGGGCAAGGCAGTGAAGTTAGTTGCGGATATTTTAAGCGAGTCGGACAAATTTTTTGCCAACGTCGAGACCGCGTGCGAAGAAATTCAGGCCGCGACGACGCCCAGATTTTCCGGCCCGGAAAATTCCGCCGCCCGCCGGCGCGAGTGGAAGGAGCTGCGCATTCGTCGGGCGGAATTGGTGAGTGACAATGTGACGTTGCCCATCCAGCGCCTGCGGGAAGCCGTGAGCGAACTGGTCAAGACGAGCGATGACAAGGACATCGGTCAGGAATTGGTGGAGTGCAACCGGCGACTCGGCGAGTTGAAAATTGAGGTGGCGGAATTTCTGAGCCAGCCGGCGGAAGATCATGTTTATTGGGTGGAACGCGGCGGCAAATCGCAGCGCAATCTCACGCTCAATGCCGCGCCGGTGGACGTGGCGGATTTTTTGCGCCGCCGGTTGTTCGAGACGGACACGAGCGTCATCATGACCAGCGCGACGTTGGCCACTTCAATGCAGAAAGCCGAAGTCGGAAGTCAGCAGTCCGCAATGGAATCAGTGCCGCGCAAAAAAACTTCCAGCCAACAACCGGCAACCAGCAGCTCGCCGCTTAATTATTTTTCCCAACGAGTTGGCTGCGAATCGGCAACGCAATTGCAAGTCGGCACGTCGTTTGATTATGCCCGCCAGATGAAATTGTTCGTTGCGCAAAAAATGCCCGACCCGCGCGAATCCGGTTATGCCGCCGCGCTGGAACATTGGATCGAACATTTCGTAAAAGAGACGCACGGCAAGGCATTTGTGCTTTTTACCAGCTATAAGCTGATGACGGAAGTCGCGGACCGGATGCGGTCGTTTTTTGCTGGTCTCGGCCTCGAATTGCTGGTGCAAGGCACCGGCACGCCGCGCTCCACGATGCTGGAAAAATTCAAGGAGGATGTGAACTCGGTGCTGTTCGGCACGGACAGTTTTTGGCAGGGCGTGGACGTGCCAGGCGAGGCGTTGAGCAATGTCATCATCACGCGGCTGCCGTTTGCGGTGCCGGATCATCCGTTGATCGAGGCGCGACTCGAGGCGATCGAGGCGCGCGGCGGCAATTCCTTCAGTGAATTTTCCTTGCCAGAAGCGATTTTGAAATTCCGCCAAGGCGTCGGCCGCCTGATTCGCACCAAGACCGACACCGGCATCGTCGTGATTTTGGACAACCGCATTCTCACCAAAAAATACGGACAGGCATTTCTCGACGCGCTGCCGGCGTGTCCGGTGGAAATTGTTTAATGCGCAGCAGTGCCAAATACTTTGCGCAGTAGCAGGTGGCTCGGTAGCAAAAGCAAAGTCGGCAGCGCCACGAGCATCAGCAAAAACCACGCCCAGCCGGGCATCCACGTTTGCGCCGCCGCGTCGCTCAGGCCGTACACGTAATTCACATTTACGGGTGCCAGTGGATTCGCCAGCTTCGCGCCGGGCGCGGGCAATAGGAAATATCCGATGCTCATCGCACCCCACGCCGTCAGCGTCCACGCTGCCAGCGCCCGCCGGTCATAACGCAAGCGCGCCACCAAAAACAGCAGTAGGAAAGGCAGCCAGCCATGAAACAACGACAGCGCCCGCAAAAAGCGCGAGCGATGCGCATCAAACATGTAGTCCGTCATGCCGGTCAGTTTCCAGCCCAGCAAGTGTGCCGCAAAATCGCCACACCAGAGCAGTTGCGGGAGGATGATGCCGCCCGCCGCCATGCTGGCGAGCAGGCCGTTTTCCAGCCACAGCGCGCCGAGCGTGAGGAACAGCGCGAGATCGCAAAAGTAGAGAAAATTCGTCGGACCGTATTGGCGCCAATACACTGGCACCAGCACCGCCATGAACGCGGTGAAGGTCAGCTTGAGCCAAAATGGAACCCGGGATTCGAAGCGTGTCGGCAAGGCATTTTTCATAACGCGCCCAGCTTAATCGTCCGGTACGAACGCGCGTTAATTGAAAAACTTTTTGTCCGATTGATCCAATTGATGCTCGTGTTTCAACGCTCGTACCAGCGCGGGAAAATCATTCCCGACCGGCGACCGGCAAGCAGATTGCCCGCCATGCCTTGCAGCACAAACCACGCGCTGCGCAGGGCCAGTCGTCGGGTCATCCGCCGCCGCCGCGCGTTGGCGTCGAACACGCTACGCCAGTAGGAGCGGAAGCGCGCCGCCGGCCATTGCGTCAGAAACGCCGTGAGCAGTGCCCATTCCAGATCGCGCCGCGCGCCCGGCCGCGTGGCGGACGGCAGAAAATTGTAATCGCGAAAACGGTCGCCCGTGTCGTCCCAGAATTCCTCGCGCCAGAACGGCGTGCCGGGGAGCGGTGTGAGCGGAATAAAAAACGGCTGATTCATTTCCAGTTCGTGCGCGAGCCGAAAAATGGCGCGCACGGTTTCCGGCGTGTCACCGGGCAGTCCGTAAATAAAAGTGCCCAGCGTGAACACGTCGGGAAAATCGCGCGCCAACAACCGAAACGCCGCGCGCACCTCCGGCATCGTCGTGGTCTTATGCACTGCCGCCAAGCCGTCGCCGTCGGCCCGTTCCACGCCGAGATAAACTTCGCGCAAACCGCCGCGCACCTGCCGGGCCAGCGCGCCGGATTGCGCGTCGCGTACCACACCATCCGCCCGCACCCAGGCGCTCATCGTCACCGAAATGTTTTCGCGGAGCAGCGCATCGGCCAGCGCGGCGGGCAGGTGCGGATGCGCGTTGTAGCACGGGTCCACCCAGCCCAGGTGCCGCCGGCCGAAGGTGCGCGTCTGGATTTTAATTTCCTCGACCAACCGCGCCACCGATTTGAACCGGACAAACGGCCGGGGTTGTTCCGCCACAAAATCTCCCATCTGCCGCCACAACACGCAAAAATCGCACGCATCAAAACAACCGCGCGATGACTCGATGGCGGCGAGGCCGGGATGATTCTGGCTGCCGGCGCCGTAGCGGTGCATCGGCAGCAAATCCCACGCGGGCATCGGCAAGGTATCAAGGTTTTTGATGAGTGGCCGATGGCGCGTGCGAATAATTTCCCCGTCGCGGCGAAACGAAATGCCTGCAACCGCCGCGAGCGCGGTTGGCGATTTTTCCCGCAGCGCGGCGGCCAGTTCCACAATCGTCGCCTCACCTTCGCCATGCGCCACGACATCCATCAAGCCGGTCCGCAAAACCTGCGGCGCGACGTGGCCGAAAAAACAGCCGCCGGCAATCACCTGCGCGCCAAGATTTTTGGCCAGCCGCGCCAGCCGGAGACATTCGGCGCAGTTCACCGCTTCCTCGCCGAGCGCGACGACGGCCGGCTGGCGTTTTTTCAATTCTGCGCCCAGCGTGCGCCAGCCCATTTCCAACGCGGGTGCGTCGAGGATTTCCNCCCGCCAATCGGGATTATGCTCGCGCAGCATCGCCGCCATGGAAGCAAAGGCGAGCGGTGGCCAGAAGGACGAAGCCGGGCCGTTGAACGGCCACAGCGAGCGCGGCGGGCGGACGAACAAAAATAATTCTTTCATGCGGCCACGCGCGGCGAAAAAAAACGGCGGCGCATTTCGCGGACGGCGAGCAGCAGATGGGTTGCCAGCAGCACGACGAGCGTGCCGGCCCCTGCGGCGGTTCCCAACGCCAGCGTGCCGGCGGCGAGGCTTGATTCACTCGCGCCCAGCAGCGGAGTGCTAACCAGCGTGACCAGCAAAGTGCCAAAGAAAACGGAAAGCGTCGCGGGGGAATTTTTTAATTTTGCGGCCGGCAAAATAGTTTTTTGCAACGGCAGCCAAAAAAAGGCGACGAGGCCGAAGCCAAAAATTATGCCCGAGGCGGCGCGCAGCGCGGGGCCTTGTGGCAGCCAGTGAAAACCGGCCGGAATCATGAAAAGCAAAAATGCGCCGTGGAGCCAGCGCCAGAATCGTGTTGGCGCGGGGGGCGTGGCGAGGTGAACCAGGGCGGCGGCGCAGGTGCCGACATAGACGCCGGTGCAGCGTTGGCAGCACGGTAGCAATTGGCCGCCGGGCGCCCAGGTGTGCGCGAGATTTTGGCCGCAAACACTGGCAAAAAGTTCGTGGAGCCAGTCGAGCATGGTTATTTCAAGCCTTCATCTTTGATCGTTGGCAGCGGAATAAGATGTTTAGTCACTGGTGGTGGATTGCGGTCGAGTTGCACCAAAAAGAGCGCGCAGTCTTCCGGTCGCAGCGCGGATTTGTCGCGGGCGGCGAGCCAGGCGGAGGAGATGGCCCAGGTGCGGCCATCGTGCGATAGCGATGGCTGGGCGAGTAGCGACGTGTCATCCGAACTGGTGTGGAAGAGCGGCGTAAACCGGAGCGGTTTTTCGTTCAGTGGTATTTCCAGCAGACCGTACTCGGCATTCGTTTGGCCATCTGCCTTGCTGAGGTAAGCGGTGAATACACGGTCTTTTTGGGGGCCTAAATCTAGCCACGGGCCGGTGACTTTCAATTCGCAGCCGGGGCGCGCGAGGTGCCGGCTGAAAACGGTGGCGCCCGCGCGCTGGACTTGCAATTCCAAATTGGTGCTGTTGCCGGCAAGGAAGATGATTTCGTTTTCGCGCGGATGAAATGCCGGGAACGTGCCTTCGTTGATTTGATTGGTGAATAGCAACTGCGACTGAAACGCCAGCGTATCGGGATTGATCGTTCCAAATTCACCACCTCCGTTATTGGGGAGCTCGCGCCAGCCGATGAGCGTGGTGCCGTCGCCGCCGGGCAGTGCGGCGAGTTGGTTGGAAACCACCAGCAGGTCGCCGGTCAACCAATCTACGCGGACGAGCCGATGTTCATCATTGAGAAAAATCTTATGGCCGACCAGCGCGAGCGGAAACTCCAGCGCGGTGAGCGCCTGATCCCATTCAATATTGGCGATGTGCCGGATGGGTTCCTTGCCCGTGCGCGCGAGAATGAACAAGGACAAAACGTTTTTTTCGACGGCCTCCGCAATCAGGATATGTTTACCGTCCGGCAGCCATTCCGCGCGCAGGCAGGCAGAATGGAGATTGGTGTCGGTGTGCCCGCCGAGGCCGGAAAAAATCGGTTCACTGCGGCCGGTGTGGCGGTCGTAGAGCGCAACGCTCAACGCGCCATTTTGAGGATCGAAGGACGGATACAGCAACTGCCGGTCGTCGGGGCTGAAAGCCGTGGCGCACGCGAGCACATAGGCCAAGAGAGACACGCCAGCGAGACCGGCCAGCAGGAGGTGGAGCGAACGAGTCGTTTTCATAAAAAGCAAGGGCCGTGGAAATGCGGCCTCATCACTCTGACATTAACCCCGAACGGGAGGAAAAGTTAACCGAAAAATCTATGAATTTGTTTGAACCAATTTTAGTCCGCCGGTTTTTTCGCAATTCTCTTTTGCGCTCCGCGGCTGCTTCTGTTAAACCAGCGACCCTTTATGACCAAGAAAAAGAAGTCGTCTTCCAAATCCCGCAACGAGGCGGCGCTGTTGCTGGAGCTGCTGAAAAAAGTTCTGCCCGTCGCCGCGCCCGATCCTGCGCTCGCGGCTAAAATTTACGCCGCCATCGAGGCGGAATTGCAGGTCAAAACGCGGGTCAACTCGTTTGAACAATTTTGCGAGCGGCTGGAGTTGCCCAATCTCGAAGCCGCCACGCTTGCGGATGTGCAGGGCCAACTCGCTGCCGCGTTTGGCGAGAGCGCGGTCGTGATTGAACCCGACGAAGCGGGCAAATCGCTCGCGGTAGAAGTTTCGCTGCCGGACGGCACCACGCTGGAAAGCAAAATTCCCGTGCGGCCGGTTGGGGCGGAGAGCGACGAGCAGGAAATTGTCCTGAAATATGTGCCGTTCCCGGTCTGTCTGCCCGGCGATCCCGAACTCATCTGGGCGCTCGCCAAGCGCGAGAATCTGACCAACGACGAGGCCGGTATTGCGCTGCACAAAATCGAGGATGATTTCTGGGCCTCCAAGACCGGCCAGAAATTGATTCGCGACCGCGTGGACCGGACGTTTCCGGAATTCATCGCGCGCGTGCCGGCGGGTTTGCTCAGCGATGTCGGTTTGAAGCGGCATTACAAATTGCCCGAACCGCTGAAAATTCTCCGCGCGCCGGTGGGCCAGCGAAAGTAGCGCGCGGTTTGCGCAGTTGAACTTGCCGCGCGTATCAGGTATTTTTTCCAAACTATGACGTTGACTGAAAAACTTCTCGCCCGCGCGTCTGGCAAGGCCAGCGTGCAGGCCGGCGATAATATCTGGGTGAATGCCGATGTGCTCATGACGCACGACGTGTGCGGCCCGGGAACCATCGGCGTGTTCAAACGCGAGTTCGGCAAGACCGCGAAGGTCTGGGACAAAAACAAAATCGTCATCATCCCTGACCACTACATTTTTACCGCCGACTCAAAGTCGAACCGCAACGTGGACATCTTGCGCGAGTTCGCCGGCGAGCAGGGTTTGCCGTATTTCTACGACGTCATTGACGACCCGAAAGGTCACTGGGTTTACGACGCCGTTAAGGGCAACATGAAGAAGCAATACGGCTCGCGCTACGCGGGCGTTTGCCACGCGGCGTTGCCGGCCAAAGGCCACACGCGTCCGGGCGAAGTTTTGTTCGGCACGGATTCGCACACCTGCATGGCGGGCGCGTTCAATCAGTTCGCCACCGGCATCGGCAATACGGATGCGGGTTTCGTGATGGGCACGGGCAAATTGCTGATCAAGGTGCCGGAGACGATGCGCTTCCGTCTCGAAGGCAAGTTGCAACCCGGCGTCATGGCCAAAGACATCATCCTCCATTGCATCGGCGAAATCGGTTTCGACGGCGCGACCTATCGCGCGATGCAGTTCGACGGCGAAGGCGCGAAGACGCTTTCGATGGACGACCGCATGACGATTGCCAACATGGCCATCGAAGCCGGCGGCAAGAACGGCATTTTTGAATTCGATTCCCGCACCGCCGAATACGTGGATGCGCGGGTGAAATTGAACGGCACGAAGGCAAATTACCAGCCCGTCGAAGCCGACAAGGATCAGAAGTTTGTCAGCGAAATCATCGTCGATTTGAGCCAGCTCGAACCGACCGTCGCGTGCCATCCCGATCCGGGCCAGCGCAAAAAGGCGAAGGAGATGAATCAGAAATTGGATCGCGCTTACGTCGGCAGTTGCACCGGCGGCAAGACCAGCGACTTCGTGGAGTTCGCCCGCGTGCTGCGTGGTAAGAAAGTGGTCATTGACACCTTCGGCGTGCCCGCGACGCCGGACATCGTCAATGATTTGCAGTCCACGTATTGGGGCAACTCGACCATCTGGCAGATTCTCGTGGACGCCGGCGTGCAGATGACCGAAAACGCCGGTTGCGCCGCGTGCCTCGGTGGCCCGGTGGACACGTTCGGCCGCATCAACAAGTCCGGCATCAACTGCATCAGCGCGACCAACCGCAACTTCCCCGGCCGCATGGGCGACAAGGAATCGAAAGTGTTCCTCGCCTCGCCCGCGACGGTGGCGGCCAGTGCGTTGACCGGCAAAGTCACCGACCCACGCGAGTTTTTGGGGAATTAATCCCGCGCGCCGACAACATCTTCACTGCGGATGCCCGCTGCGGCGGCATCCGCAGTTTTTGTTTTTTGGGGGCGAAACGGGGCAATAAAAAAGCGAGGTCCGGAGACCTCGCTGGAGATTGGGGGGCTGGCTTAGGCCTTCTTGGCCTCGTCGCCTTTTTTCCACGTGCGCTTGGGCGCCTTGGTGACCAGACCCTTCTTGAGGGCGGCGGCGGAGACGCGGATGTAGCGGACTTCGCCGCTGGGCAACTGCGCTTTGACGCGCTGGAGGTTCACCCGAAACTTGCGTTTGGTGATCGCGGTGATGTGCGTACCGATACCACCAGACTTCTTGGATTTACCCGAGCGCCAGATAATGCTGCCCTTCATCGGGCGTTTGCCGGTCAATTCACAAATGCGTGCCATAAATTATTCTTTCGTTAAAAGGTCGCACAGCATATCAGCGAACCGCCCGCTGACAAGTCCTTTTTTGAGGGAAATCCGCACCCACTCAGGCGGGCGAACCGGGCGCAGTTCCGGACCGAGGAATTAATCCTTGGCTGGAGCCGCCAATGGGCGGTTGTCTTTAGCCTCGTGCGGTGCGCGACGCCGGCTCAAGCTTCTCCAGCGCATCATTCGCCAAACGTAAAATATGACCGCAGTGCCGGCTATCAACGGCAGCACATACAACACCGAAATCATTGCCAATACTTCCAAACGATGACCGCTGCCAAATAATACAGCCGGAAACAGGAGGGCAAGACCAAGCGCCGCCGGACCAGGCAGAGCAAAAAGGAAGAAATCGCTGATCAGGCTAGGCGTGACTAAGAAAGCCAGTAAAGCGGAACGGAGCCATGCTTGCGGATACGTGCAAGTAAAACAATCACGCCGATGATGCAGTAGATGCCGAACCGCAACAAAGATCGCGCATAGATAAAAAACAATCATGCACACTTCGGCGACACCCCACATGGAATCCATCGTCCTCATCAGCGAAAAAATTTAAAGGCTGCGGGGCATTCAGTTTTTGCTGCCGGTCTGGTTCATGGCCAAACCTTAAATCCGTGTCGCCCCCGCGTCGAGCGGCAATTAAGCAACCGCTGTTGCGGCGACGTGTTGCCGCCGCAGTCCAGGACGATTTCGATTTATGCGGCGCGGTGGAAGGGGCGGGACGATTAGTGAGCAGGCCGAATGTAAAGGCAGCAGTGAATATGGTGGACCAGTTATGACTTTATTGTCCCGGGTGTTTTTTGGTGACGTCCATGGAGCAGGTGTTGCCGCAACAAATGATGATGACGCAGGCGAATGTCCCCGGAACTGGCGTTGCGCCTTCAACGATGGTATCCATTCCCACCACCGCACAGGATTGTGGTGAATCAATCCCCATTCAGCTTTTGCAGTCTCATCAAAGCCAGCAAACGGGCGTTGTTTCAGTCCGAACATCTGATAAAGACATTTGCGAATCAACTTGCTGCCAACTTTCATTCTGCCATAATAATCGTCCTTGCTTTCAAGTTGGAGCAAGGACAGCTCTTTCGGAAATGAAAGCCATTTTCCATCAGGAAAAAATAATTCTTTCCGGTAGCGCTAACGCGGTTTGGTGATCGTATTTGCATTTACCAATACAAATACCAATTGCCGAAAAAACGCGGTAATAACCGCAAAATGCCCTGTAAGTACTGGTTGCCGATGTGGCGGAATTGGCAGACGCGCTAGACTCAAAATCTAGTATCCGTGAGGATGTGTGGGTTCGACCCCCTCCGTCGGCACCATCTTTTATTGGGGATTTTGAAAGGAAATTGACTTTCCTGACAGAGTCCTGACAATTGCGGTGTGAAATCAACCGCATTTCCGAAAATTGTGAGGGTTGGCCAAACCAAGGCCACCATCTACAAGACCCCCTCGCGCGGCTACGTGGCCTACACGGTTGTTTGGTTTGAAGGAGCCACGCGGAAACGAAAAGTCTTTTCATCTTTTGAGGAGGCTGAACTTCACGCCAGCAGCATGGTCAACAGCCTCTCCAAAGGAGAGGCGGACATCTTGCGCCTGACCGGAGAGGAACGATTAGAATATGTTCGTGCTAAAACCGTCCTGGCAGAATTCGGCCTCTCTTTGGATTCAATAGCCGTAGAGTACCGTGATGCCAAACGCTTGGTAAAAGGTGCCCCCCTGACCGATGCCGGCCGCTATTTTGCCCAACACAAGTTGCGCGATGTTACTGAAAAAACAGTTTCGGAGGTTTATGAAGAAATGATCAAGGCAAAACGGGGGGAGGGGCTAAGCGAACTGTACATCCATGATCTGAAAATGCGTGCTGGCAAATTTGCTCAGGATTTCCAATGCAAATTGATGAATGTGCAGATGAGCCAAATCCGGGACTGGCTCCAAGCAATGGACATAGCAAACCGGACCCGGAACAATTTTCGAGTGGCCATTCAAACCCTGTATGCATTTGCAAAATCACAAAAATATTTACCTTCCGATTGGAATGAATTCGAAGCATTGCCGGTCTGGAAGGTCAAAAAGGATAACGTTGAGATATTTACGAGCGGGGAATTAAAGAGACTGCTGGATGCAGCGCCCGCAAATCTAGTCCCGTTTTTAACCATTGGCGCGTTCGCAGGGTTGCGGACGGCAGAAATCGAGCGGTTGGACTGGACGAAGGTGAATTTGAATACCGGCTACATCACAATTGATGCAAGCATTGCGAAAACCAATTCGCGCCGTGTTGTCCCAATTCAGGAAAATCTCAAGGCTTGGCTCAAACCCCATGTTAAATCGGAAGGAAAAGTGGTCGAGAGGTGACTTCGCTTTTTCGGGCCACTCAATTTGTTAGTCTGGGCGCAACGAAAGGACCAGACCATGAAAGGCAAACGGTATACGACGGAAGATAAGATTCGCATTTTGCGGGAAGTGGATTGCGGT
>TBL_comb47_HYPODRAFT_10002003_pt1 | contig 25722 bp, 25 predicted proteins | sample TroBogypolimnion_40_FD_10682 | JGI IMG/M metagenome (IMG submission 10682)
ATCGGAATAATCAATACGACATGATTTTCATGGACCTTCAGATGCCGGTAATGGGCGGTTTGGCGGCCACTGCCGAAATCAGGAAAATTGAGCAGGGAACCGGTCNCCACGTGCCGATTATCGCAATGACGGCAAATGCCATGAAGGAAGACCGCGAGGCATGTATGAGCGCCGGAATGGATGACTTCATTACCAAACCGGTCAAGAAAGATATTCTCTACGAAAAGGTAACTAAGTACCTTTCCGCAGAGAATACTCCGTAAACAATCACATTTTTTTAGTTTTTTATGGATTTAGATTTGAATTTCTGCTTTTTTCAAGCATATTTCTAACCCTGTAACAATTACTTGTTATGTGCGCCCATAGCTCAGTTGGTAGAGCAAATGACTCTTAATCATTGGGTCGGAGGTTCGAGTCCTCCTGGGCGTACCATTTTCTACCTGATTTTAGATTTTTTACCACTATGCTTCAGTAACCCAACAATCGCAAAATTAAGCGTTGGTGCTTACAAAAGTTGAAAGCTACGGGAAAGATTAATCACAAGAAACTGCATTGCTCAGCGGTTTATGGAACTGTCTGCCGGATGTTTTTTCAATAAGGTTCTGCTGGTCCGGTTGATGAGTATAGCGCCTAGCGGCGAGGTAAGAATGATGCTGAGCACCGCGATTGCCAGAATTGTCTCTCCTGATTTCACTCCATAAGCCAGCGGGATGGCGCCGATTGCCGCCTGAACGGTGGCTTTGGGAAAGTAGGCCAGCACGCAGAAAAGTTTTTCATGCGAGTTGAGTTTTGAGCGAAAAAGAGCCAGCCACACGCCGATACTTCTGCCGGCAAGGCCGATTACGATAATCAATCCGCCGATGAGTCCGGCATTCAGCGCGACACTGACATTTACCTGAGCTCCAATCAGTACGAACAGCAGAATTTCGGCAAATACCCAGACTTTGCCGAATTTTGACGCCAGCCGGTTGGCAATCTCATTATTTCTTTCGAGCAGGACAAAGCCCATTGCCATGACGCCAAGCAGGCTGGCTACCGGCAGAATGTTTTTGATGTTTTTAAAACTTTCCAGACTGTTCAGCAGAATAGCCGCCACCAGAAAGACAATCACTTTCTTGGTGTCGCGCATTTCAAATCTCTTAAACAACCCGGAAAGGAGATAACCGGCCAGCAAGCCTAACGCTAGCCCGGCGATTATTCCAAGCGGAAGCTTCACGGCAATACTCATAATGCTCTGTCCGGTGTTGCTGAACAGGCTCAGGAAAACCCCGAAAATAGTGATGGCAAAAATATTGTCCAGCGATGCTCCGGCCAGCAGCAGCGTCGGGACTTCGCGGTTTTGACCGAAACCGTGTTTTTTAAGTTCAAGCATTTGCGGGACTACCACCGCAGGCGAAACCGCCGCGATGATAAAGCCCATCATCCCGGCTTCCAGCCACGGCAGCGCCAGCAGATGATGCGCCGCCAGCATGACGGTCAATCCTTCCAGGATGCCTGGAATGCAGCTCATTTTCAACGCGGGAACGCCGATTTTATTGAGGGTTTCGCGGTTGATGCCCAGTCCAGCCCGGATCAGGATTACAATCAGCGCGGCAGTGCGCAGTTCGGCGGAAATATTCAGCAGCAGCGGAGATATGAAGTTCAGGCAGTAAGGTCCGAGAATAATCCCGGTCAGGATCATGCCCAGCAACCCGGGAATTTTGATAAATTCAAAAATCCGGTTCATCAGTAATGCGGCAATGGTTATAATTGCCAAATTGAACAACATCTGTCAACCTCTTTTTCACTAGCCTTGCTCTAAAAAAAAACAGCCCGAAAAGTTATTTCGGGCTATGTAATTGCAGATTATTCATTATGCGATCAGGACATGGTTCTGGTCATGTTGTCCATTTCCTGGAGCATGATGCCGGTGCCTTTTACCACAGCCTTCAACGGATCTTCGGCAACAAATACCGGCAACCCGGTTTCTTCAACAATCAGACGGTCAAGGCCGGTCAGGAGAGCGCCGCCGCCGGCAAGCATAATGCCGCGGTCAATCAAGTCGGCAGCCAGTTCCGGCGGACAACGTTCGAGAGTGGTTCTTACCGCCTCAATGATGCTGGTAATCGGTTCCTGCAGCGCCATTCTGATTTCGCCGGCGGTGATACGGATAGTTTTCGGAAGTCCGGAAACCAAATCGCGGCCTTTTACTTCCATGCTGGCGTCATCATTGGTCGGATAAGCGCTGCCGATATCCATCTTGATTTTTTCGGAGGTGCGTTCACCGATCATCAAGTTATAAACACGCTTCATGTGCTGACAGATCGCGGCGTCAAGCTCATCGCCGCCGACGCGCACGCTTCTTGCCCAGACAATACCGGAAAGCGAGATAACCGCGACTTCAGTGGTGCCGCCGCCGATATCAACAATCATGCTGCCTGACGGCTCACTGACCGGAAGTCCCACACCGATAGCTGCCGCCATCGGCTCTTCGACAAGTACGACATCGCCGGCGCCGGCGCGTTTGGCGCTGTCTTTGACCGCGCGATTTTCCACTTCAGTAATTCCTGACGGTACCGCAACCAGCACTCTCGGCTGGAGAAGGCGCTGCCGCCACGGCACATGGGTCATGGCTTTCTGGATGAAATAGCGCAGCATATGTTCGGTAATTTCGAAATCAGCGATAACGCCGTCTTTCATCGGCCGTACGGCGCGGATATTGCCAGGAGTTCTGCCAAGCATTTTTTTGGCGTCGGTGCCGACCGCGAGCACTTCCTTGGTGTTTTCAGTAATCGCAACAACAGAAGGTTCCTGCAGAACTATTCCTTTGTCTTTTACGAAAACAAGACAGTTTGCAGTACCTAAGTCGATACCGATATCACTTCTAAAAAACCTGGATAACTTCTGATAATTAAACATTACTCTAAAACCCCATCTGTTATATTTACCGTCGCCTCAAGATGCCGACAGAGTTAATCTACGATTTAAAAGTAAATATTCAAAATATTTTTTCAAAAAAAATCAAATACTGACAGGAAAAAGGGCTCCGGAGGTGTTTTTTCCGGAGCCGAAGGGTGTTTTTCACTAATTCCAGTGGGGATTTTCCGGCAATGACTTATCAAATTCCGCCATCAGGCTGTCCTGATACTGGCCGGCAAAGGCGCCGGCAAAGAAACGGTCAAGCCCTTCTTCGTTGAGTTTTGCCCAATACAGTTCTTCATGGCCCGGAATAATCGGGAAAAACAGTACGCCATTCTTTTGCGCTGCTTTCAAGTCGCCGGGAGCATCACCGATCATCAATACCTTATCGGGTGAATATTTGCCGCTGGTGACATATTTCAGATGCTCGGTCTTAGTGCCGTGTTCCTGTCCGCAGATCATTCCGAGATAATGATCTATTTTGTTTTCTTCCCACTCTCTGGTAAGCGCCTCCAGCGGCGTCTGGGAAACAACGATCATGTCGGCTTTGGGATGTCCCTTGGCCAGGACTTCTTTTACGCCGGGAAACGGCGGAATGCCATGAACCATTTCAGCAATGTCTTCGTTTACTTCGAGACTCCAATCAAGAATCATGCCGAGTTCTTTGCTGTTAGTGGCGGCGACTTTGGCTTTGAGCGTAGGATTGCCAAGTTTGCTTTCTTCTTTAAGCCAGATGTCAAGTTCGCTCAATACCGGAACGGCAATGCCTCTTGCCGCGAATTCTCTGCGTTCGCGAATCAGTTCAATCGCACGCTGGACCGCCAGGAAACGATTGCAGCCGCGGGTCTTGCTGTAAAGATTGACAAATTCCCATACTTCACGCGCATATTTGCTGGCGGCCTGCATTCCGAAGTGCTTGATAAAATTCGGACAGAAGCATTCTTTCTGCTTGACCTCCATAGTGTCGAAAATACAACCGTCACTGTCGAATCCGATGAAAAACTCATGTTTCTTCGGCAGATTCTGCATTTGTGCAATATAATCCATCAGTTTGCTCCATTTTTTATGGTTATTAAAGTTTATGCTATCGTTGGCGAACTTTGTTAAATCATTAAACTAACTCATTTTTGCAAAATCGCAATCACTAAAATAAAAAAATCCGCTATGGATTTAGAGTGTTTTGTCGTTTGCTTATCAATTTCGCCTGTCAATCGAGGTTCTCTAAAGCAATGTTCTTAAAATGAAAAAGGCCGGAGAATATACCCCGGCCTTCAATATTTCAGAATCAGGCTGCTCTTTGAGCCACCGCGATTATTTTGCCTGAAGACTTGATATAATCATAAAGAATATTTATTGATTCATCAATCAGGAAATCAGTTTCTTCCGGCTTGTCTTTCTTCGAATCGCTTTTTTCTTCCTGAGGAAGCAACTTTTCCTGCTCTTCTAAAATGTTTTTTTCCTTCAAATATTCCGCCCATCGTTTTTCTTCATTGAGGGAGACGGTTGTACGGTCTTTATATTTATTGAAAAGATCAATATTCTCTTTAAGCTGTTTGTATTTGACATCGTTTTTGATTCTGGCGGCAGAATTTTTCTTCAAGTCCGGCAGCTCTTTTTCCATGTTTTTATCATAGATATCGTGGGGCAATTCTTTAATGGCATCCCACGGCAGGTGATTTTCGTTAAAAAGCTCCCCGACTTTCATGTATTCTGTGATTGACGGGAAAATAATGTCGGGAGTGACTCCGAGCTGCTGGGTGGATGAGCCGTTTATCCGGTAGAATACCGCGCTTTCATACTTTATTGAGCCTGCCGGGAAATCCTGATTTACATAATTCAGCAGCTTTTTAAGCGCGACGACATCCAGCACGGTTCCCTTGCCGTAGGTCCTGGAATCTCCGATAATTATGGCGCGTTTGTAATCTTTCATCGCTCCGGCAAAGATTTCCGCCGCGGAAGAGGTCAGCTTATTGACCAGAACAATCATCGGCCCCCGGTAGTGAATTTCCGGATCCGTGTCATATTTGACCGATACGTCAATGCGGTTGCTCTGGCGAACCTGAACAATCGGGCCTTTTTCGATGAACAAACCAGAAAGCGAGATTGCTTCAGCCAGACTGCCGCCGCCGTTTGAACGCACATCCACAATCAGTCCGTCAATATCTTCTTTATTAAATCCATCCAGAATTTTATTGACGTCACGGGTTGAACTCCTGTAGTTGGCTTCTCCGTTCTGAGCACCCTCAAAGTCCATGTAAAAACTGGGAAGCGTAATGATTCCGACTTTACCGGAAGTTCCGTCACTGTGCTTTACGGCTTTAATGAATCCGCTGGCTTCTCCGCTTTTCAGTTCAACGATATCCCGCACCAGAGTAATATTCTGAGGGATGGCGCTGCCCCCTTTCTTGCCTGAAAGTACTGTCAGAGTCACTTTGCTGCTTTGCGGGCCGCGGATGATTTTAACTACGTTGCTTAATGACATGTCAATAATATCCACCGGGTCGGCGCCTTCCTGGGCGACGGCGATGATTTTATCTTCTTCATTGAGTCTGCCGTCTTTGGCCGCCGGGCCGCCGGGAACGATTTTGACGATTTTAGTATAACCGTCGTCGCTGGTCAATACCGCGCCGATACCGCAAAGCGAAAGTTTCATGTGGATATTGAAATCTTCCTCGTCTCTGGGCGAAAAATAACTCGAATGCGGGCCGTAAGTCTGTGCCATACAGGTCAGGAAAATACCCAGAATATCGTTTTTATCTTTCTGCTCCACTTCATTGGCGATATCCCGCAGGCGACGCTTAATCTTTTCTTCCGGACTGTGGGTATCCAGAACCTTTGGAGTATCCTTAATGTCTTTCTTCGCGTCTTTGCCGGCTTTGCTTTCTTCGGCCATTGACCGTTTCATCAGACGGAAATAAAGCAGATCGTTTTTAAGTTTCTTGTTCCATACCTCATGAAGTTCCTGGATATTGGCCGGACGCGGAACCTTCGCGCGGTCAATCATAAAAGAATCGTCCTGAGTAAAATCAAAACCTTCGGCAAGCTTCTTTTCGCAGTATTGACGGTACATGGAAAGCCGCTTTACATATAACTCATAGACATTGAACGCAAATTCATTATTGCCGGCCTCTACCAGAACATTAAGATAAAGCCGGTACTTCTCGAAACTTTTAATATCGTCCTGGGTAAAGTACATTTTGGCAGGATCCAGAAATTTGAAGTATTCATCAAAAATCTGTGAAGAAATCTGGTTGTCGAGCGGGTGCTGCCGGTAATGATTATGGGATATTATGTTCGCCGTCAGCCGTGTAATTAAAGAGAGTTTTTCATCCTCGCTAAGATCTTTAGCCTGGCTTACTGCCGGCAAAACGGCAATCGTCAGGGAAAAAATTAAAATCAGTAAATTCATCAATCTATTTTTTTTCATCGGCATTTTGTTCCATTCTCTAAAATTTTTGGTAATTTCCAGCATAAACGTTTTTTCCGTAAAGCTAATTGCTTACAAACTTTTAATATTGCATGGATTTGTTTTAAATCCAAATATGATTCCTTTCTCATAGACCCATTTTTTTATAATTTGTTCCTGTTGATTCATTTGATTAAAGCTTTTGGAATGATTTTGTCATTTGTGCGGAAAGAATCTTAATCCTTCTTAAAACCGGCAAACTGCGAAAGTATTTGAAAAAAATGGTGAAATTATTACAAATACGGTTTGAAATATCGGAAAAGAAAAGTATTTTTAAAGCTCACCATTTAAAACTGGTGGGTTGATAGCTCAGTCGGTAGAGCATCGCCCTTTTAAGGCGGTGGTCCGGGGTTCGAATCCCCGTCAACCCACCACTATTTTTAATATGTAGTTTAAACTTTTAACATATTCAGCCGGACCGAAGCTCAAAAAAAGGCCGGCAGTTGGAGATCGAGAAAATGAGTAATGTATGTCAAATTTGCGGCAAGAAGAAAGTTAGCGGCGGAAACATCACCCGTAAGGGTCTTGCAATCAAAGCCGGCGGTATCGGTATGCATGTTGTTAAAAACAACAAACGTACTTTCTATCCCAACATTCAGGAAATTCGCGTTAAGACCGAACAGGGCAACAAGCGGATGAAAGTTTGTACTTCCTGTATCAGGACTGGAAATTTCGAAAAAGCCTGATTGCTGTTTCGACCGTTTTATTCAAGCCGGACCTTCAGGTTCGGCTTTTTTGTTTTTATGCCATTGTTTTTATTTCCGGATAAGTTATTAGTATGACGCGTGACAAGATAAGGATAACAATTTATGGCTTATATTCAATATAAAGCAGGTTCCGCCAGGAAATTCTACCAGTGTCCTGACCGGATGGTTATTTTCGGGCGAGGAGAACATTGCGACTTTCAACTTCTGGACAAAGAAATCAGCCGGGAGCATTTTGCGATTCAGCGCGAAGACAACGGCGATTATGCCGTTATTGATCTGGGCGCCAGAAACGGCACCTTCCACAACGAACGCAAACTGCTTAATGAACTTAGCATTCTCAAAGACGGCGATAGCATTTATGCAGGCGGCCACCGCTTTGTATTCCTGACCAAACTGCCGGTAAAAACTACTCAGGACATTGTTGATGAAGTGCTGGATACCGTTCAGGATGAAGGCAAGGGTTTCCGCACCGCCATGGTCGAAATCATCTCCCAGGCTTCCGGCAAAAAATCATCCTGAGTTTTCAAAATTGAGTTCATTCTCATTTAATGAACTGCCTCAAAAGAACCTCTGTCTTTCACCGTTCCCAAATTTTACGGCGCAGTATTTTTTTCTGCCGCATCGGGATTATTCTGGTCAGTTTTCATGAATTGATTGATTGCATCCTGCATTGCGGCATCTGTGGTCATCGTCAGCGCGGATTCTCCAGCAAAGTTTTTCAGATCAGGTTTCGCGCCGTTTTTGAGCAGTAACTTGACGGTGTCCAAGCGTCCGCGGGCGGATGCCCACATCAGCGCGGTACAGTTTAACGAATCTCTGGCATTAATGTCCGCTTTAGATTCAAGCAATAATTTTACCAGCCGGGAATTGCCTTTTTGCGCAGCTAAGATTATTGCCGGGGTTCCTTTATTGTTGACGGAGTCAGGGCTGGTTCCGCTTTTCAATGTATCCGCGGCTGCATTATAATCGCCTTTTTTTACCGCCTCGATCAGCTTCAAACTATCCGGTTTCTCAGGCGGCGGGGCGACCGGCTGCGGCGCAATATTTTCGGCGTTTTCAGTTGTTGGTTTATTACTGTTATCCGTCACGGTACTGGGGGTTTCGGGTTGGGCGGCCGGCGCGGGGTTGCGATGCGCATTTCGCTCTTCAGGGTGCGGTTTTTCAGCGACCGGCGGGTTCACGGCGGATTCCGCCGGCGAGCTGTTCAAGAACGCACTGTAAACCACGATGCAAACGCCGAGGAATATGCAGGCCAGCAAGCCGACAAGCGCCAGTCTGCCTCGCCGCACCCCTTTTGTCGGTTCCTCGCCGGACCGCAAAAGACTGTTCGCGATACCGTTCGCCGGTATCTGGAAAAGAATGAATCCGGCAATAATCCACATCCAGCGACAGGCTTCGGAATCGCAGACGAAAAGTCCGAACGACGCCAAGCCGAGCGAAAACGCGGAAGCAAAGCCGATCACTGCCCAATGGGTACGAACCCCGCGCCGGGGCTTTTCCTTTATCGGCGACTTCGGATTTGCGGCAAATGGCACGGACGATACGTCCTCAACATCAAACTTCCCCCCCTGGATATCTTTGATAAGCCACGTGGCGTCGCAATTCCCGCACCTGATTGAACCGGACAGGACGGAATATGGCATGGTCTGCCAGTAATCAGTTTTCGAGAAAACCGCCTTGCAATGCGGACATTGCCACAGTGTTGCCATTTTCGACCCTCCTCTATCCGAACAGTTTATCCGTCTCTGGATGTTATACTCTATAAGGTCGCTGAAAATTGCCTGATATAATCTAACAGCGGCGCTTCGAAATTCAAGGAGGGGTAAAAAGCTCCTAATTAGCCGATTCGATAATTTAATGATTCTGATAGATAAACAGTTTGCAGAATTTACACGGAATGGTAAATTAACCAGATAGATTGTTAAATGATTTAACAAAGTTAATATAATCGTATAAACATTTAAGGATATTGAATAATGATTAAAGTACCGGGTTTTATAGATATTCAGGTCAACGGCTTTATGGGAATAGATTTTTCCAACACCGATTTGAATGAAAAGACGTTTATCAACGCCTGCACAATGCTTCTGGAACGCGGCACCGCCGGCTTTCTGGCAACCGTCATCACATCCCCGGCGGAAACTTACCGGCAGAATCTGCAAATTATAGCTAAAGCCATGCGGTTGCCGGAATTGAAAGGCAGACTGCTCGGCATTCACGCTGAAGGGCCGTTTCTCAGCTCCCAGCCCGGCGCGGTCGGCGCCCATAACCCGGCGTGGGTAAAGAAACCAGACGTTGATTTCTTCAAGCAAATGCAGGATTGGGCGGAAGGCAATATCAAACTGCTGACACTCGCCGCCGAAAATCCGGGTTCCGAAAAGCTTACTGAATACGCCTCCAAAAATGGAGTAACTGTTTCGCTTGGTCACCAACTGGCATTGTCCCCCGACCTGAAGAAATGCGCCGATGCGGGCGCCAAACTCCTCACGCATCTGGGTAACGGCCTGCCGAATGAAATCAACCGCCATCATAATCCGATTTTCTCCGGAATCGCGGAAGACCGGCTGACGGCAATGATTATCACCGATGGGCACCATCTGCCCCCTGCCCTGATCAAAACATTCATCCGCGCCAAAGGCGCCGACAAAATCATTATCACCAGCGATGCGTCGCCGATCGCGGGAATGCCGCCCGGCACCTACCATGTGCTCGGCAATCTGGCCGTGCTGGAGGAATCCGGACTGCTGCACAATCCGGAAAAGAAGTGTCTGGTCGGCTCCTCCGCCACCATGCTTACCTGCGTGAATTATCTGGCGTCTTTGAATCTGCTTTCTCCTGAAGATCTGATTAAAGTTTCGTTCACCAATCCACTGAAAGCGATCAACCTGACTCCGGACGCGATCCAGTCAGACCGCGAATATGCCTGGAACGCTGAAGAGAATAAGTTTGTCCGTGTTTAAAATCGTATAGTGAGTTATGGTGTCCTCACCCAGGACGGACTCATTTGAACACCCAATATCCAACACTCAATTTCCAACCCAGGAAGGATTGGAATGAACTTGGACATTGGATATTCCTTGTTCGTTATTGGATATTCAGTTCAAAAATCCTTACCTAGCCTATTCTTCAAAAGACGCTGACGCTCCTTTCTCGACATTTTGGAGAGACTTTGAGCAGATGTCCTCTTCTGGGAAGTATGGGAAGTATGGGAAGTATGGGAAGTATGGGATAGGCCAGACAACTCCGAGACTTTGGAGTCCCGGTGAACGGAAGTTTCAGCGGATTTTCCGACGACACCCCCATTATTCTCATTATTCCCATTATTCCCATTATTCCCATTATTCCCATCGTCTTCCGGCGACTCCGAGACTTTGGAGTCCCGGCGTGCGGAAGTTTCAGCGGATTTTCCGGCGCCCACAGTATTCCCAGTATTCTCAGTCCTCCCAGTCTTCCCATCGTCTTCCGGCAACTCCGAGACTTTGGAGTGCCGTTGAGCACAACGCTTTTGGAAAAATCTTTCCGCTGTAGGACCCTCTCTCTGAGAGGGGATTTTAAAAACACCCGTCCGAGACGGACGGCACTACAATAAAAACCCGACTCCGAGACTTTGGAGTCCAGTTGAGCATAATGTTTTTCAATATTCCCAACCACTCCGAGACTTTGGAGTACCGTTGAGCACAACGCTTTTGGAAAAATCTTTCCGGTGTAGGACCTTCTCTCTGAGAGGGTGGATTTTAAAACACCCGTCCGAGACGGACGGCGCTACAACAAAACCACATTTCCGTGCTTTTAGAGAGTCATTGAACACAACCGCTTTTAATTTTCAAACAACTTTGGGAAACCATTTTTAACCACAAAGACATTTACCCGCCGGAGGCGTGGCAAAGACACAGAGATTTACCCGCCGGAGGCGTGAAATCCTTTTAAAATTATTTTTTAACGTTTCGTCTTTTATCTTAAAACGTTCTCTTTGTACTATTGGTAATTTTGTCAACTCAAACAGTGACAACATGCTCAAATAACCCGTTAAACGTCAGTTTTCAAGTATGGCGGTTTTGCCAAAACCGCCTGTCTTGCCAGTTTCGGCGAAACTGGCATACTTTCCCGTTTTTTTTGTTGATTTTTACCCTGTTGCATAAAAGCAGTGTCTTTTTACTATTAGTAATTTTGTCAACATAAATTTTGTAAATAAGCTCAAATAATGCCATGAAATGCATTTTGCAAAGTCAGGGTTTTTACGGCAGAAATCTGGTTAACCGCGAATGGACGCCAATGAACGCTAATATGGGAAAGCGGGAAATACACTTTTACCACAAAAAGCTCGAAACACACGAAAATTAAAAAAAAGAAGTCAGCGCATGAATTTAAACCTTAATTTTAACGCAAAGGCGCAAAATCGCTAAGAAGAGCAAAAAGGGGAAAAGTCTTTTTAAAATTTGGCATAGCATAGCCAAACTTTAAAAAAATCTCTTCTTCGCGCCTTCGCGTCTTTGCGTTAAATTTTTCAGTCTTTCACTGTTCATACGGCAAAACAAAACGGCAGTACAAAAACAGGCCTCGCACGGAGACGCGAAGACACGGAGAATACACTTTTACCACGAAAAGCTCGAAACACACGAAAATTGAAAAAAAGAAGTCAGCGCATGGTTGCGATGTCCGCATTCATGCGCTGACTTGGATTTATCTTTCGTGCTTTTTCGTGCTTTTCGTGGTTAACCCTGCATCTGTTGTTATGCCACTGCGAAAACAAGCGGTTTGATCTGTGAAAAAACTTCCTGCTTTTCATGCGCAAGATGCCAAAGATCATAGTTGGCCTGAAGATTCAGCCACAACTGCGGAGTCGTTTTCGTAGCCATTGACAAACGCATCGCCATCTCCGGCGTGACGGATTTATGACAGTTTACGATCGCGGAAACCGCTTTGCGGGATACTCCGATCTTTTCGGCAAACTCGCTGATGCTGATTGACGAACCGGATAAATACAATCCCTTTAATATTTCGCCAGGGTGCGAAGGGCAGACCGCGCGCATAGTTGCGTCTAAAACCTTCTCTTTTTCCGTATTCATGTTTTTCTCCATTCCGTTAAATTATGCTTAATGATAGTCTTTATAATCAACAACATAAACATTGTTATCCTCAAATTTAAACACTACCCGCCAATTTCCGGATACTGTTATCGACCATATATTATCTTTTTTGGGTTCCAGCGGATGCAACCGTGAACCGGAAAAATCAACATCATCAATAATTGTCGCGGCGTTCAGCAAATCAAGAATTAATCTTAACTTGTGCGCATGTTGATGTTGAATTCCGCGCCAGTCATTCTGTTCCCAATACCGTTTTAAACCCTTATGCTTAAAACTTTTTATCATTGCCAACCCTTCTCATTTATACTATATAAATGTAACCCCAGGTGTTACACAAATCAAGGATGATATGAAAAAAAAATCAAACTTTTTTATAAAAAACAGCACAGAGGACACGGAGAATATACTTTTACCACGAAAAGCTCGAAACACACGAAAATTAAAAAAAAGAAGTCAGCGCACGAATTTAAACCTTAATTTTAACGCAAAGGCGCAAAATCGCTAAGAAGAGCAGAAAGGGGAAAAGTCTTTTTAAAATTTGGCATAGCCAAACTTTAAAAAAATCTCTTCTTCGCGCCTTCGCGTCTTTGCGTTAAATTTTTCAGTCTTTCACTGTTCAACGAACCGAAATATCGAGTACAAACTTTAGCTTTTGTGTTTTTGATGCTTGTGAATAAGTTATTTCAGTACTTTTTGAGAGAATTTTTGCAATAGTATTGAAATCAAATTCTGTATTGCTGATGCTTGCAAATATTACCTATCCGGCTATATTTCAGTTCGAATGAAACGTTGTTGGGAGTTGAAAAAAAGAGTAGAAAGATGCGGAAAATTGATGAACTATTGCACGAACACAAAAGCTAAAGTTTGACCCCGATGACAATTGAAAAATTCGAGGAAATGATTATGGGATTAGTCAAAAAATTATTACAAGTTATAGTTTGCTTTACAGTAGTAAACATGCAAGGGGCCGAGATTCAGATTTTAAAGGAAGAAATAATTAAAAGTTTTAATAGCAGCTTCTTGACGAGTTTAAGTAATGATACGCAGAAATTGGCCTTTTTAGGATGTCTAAATCTGGCGAAGAAAAAACAACAGGAGTTCGTTTTGGAATTAAATAAACTTGAGGAACAAAAGTTTAAGCAGTTGACCAATGAAAAAGGCATAGATAGAGAATCTCAAAAAAAACTTATAAGAGAAATTATCGAATTGAAAATGGTTAAAAGCCATGAGATTGAATATAAGATAGAAGCAGCAATTAAAGAAATTAATATTCAAAAATCGATTGCACAACAGATCTTTAAAAGAACTCTTGAGGATACAACTGATAAGAAGGATGGCGTCAAAAACTGTTGCAAAATGATAGGAACAATTTCTGATGAGCAAAGGAGTACAAAAGAAAATTCATTGACGTTTTATCTGCCAGAAACATTAGATAGCAATTCTTCGATACTAGTCTTAGCATTCGTCGTCAAACAAATGTTAAATGAGAAGCAGATTGCCGCAAAAGTATTTATCTCTTTTGTCTCCGGCAGCAATGATACAGTTGTTGAAGTAATTGTACAAAGAGATTCAAAAAGAATAATTTTGGAGAAAAACACTGATCTATCAATAATGATAGAAAATATCATGGTAAATTTTTTACCTATTGTTTCAAAAACATAGGGGTTTTTGAATGAAAATAACCAGATCTACTTTCATCCATCTTAGAATACCTTTTTCCTATTATCTGATGCCTGTTTTTTTTCTGGCGTCCTTACTTGCCCCTGTGATTGACTGGAGCAATTGGATAATATCTTTCACGGTAATCCATCTGCTACTATATCCCGCCAGTAATGCCTTTAATTCTTTTTACGACCGGGACACGTCAAGCATCGGGGGCCTGAAGCATCCGCCGACGGTAGAGAATGCGCTGCTGCCGGTTTCCCTTCTCCTCGATCTGGCGGCGGTATTGGCTGGATTCCTGATCTCCTGGCATTTCGCCGTGTCGGTTTTTTTCTACGGGATCTGTTCAAAACTCTACAGTTACGACAAAATCAGGCTCAAACGCCGGCCGGTGATCAGTTGGTTGGGGACATCTCTGGTGCAAGGGGGATTCATTTTTCTGGTGGTGAATTTTGCGGTGGAACCGGGCGGACAGGCTCACCTTCCCTCCCTGAAAGCGCTTCTCGGCGCAGGCATTGCCTGCATTTTCCTGATGGGTTACTATCCCATCACCCAAATCTACCAGCACGAAGAGGACAGGAAACGCGGGGATAGAACGATGAGCATGCTGCTCGGCACCAACGGCACCTTCATTTTTTCGGGAGTGATCCTGTCTGTCGCCGCAGTTCTCCTCGGCGCCTTTCTGGAATATTTCTACGGGGAGAAGCTCCTGTTGCTGTTCTTGCTGCTTCAGGTTCCAACCATTGTCTATTTCGTTAAATGGCACAGGTCATATCAAAGCGGCCAATGCCAGGCGGATTATGACCATGCCATGCGTCTGAGTCTTATCGGGGCCAGCGGAATGAATCTTTTCTGTATTGCATCATATCTCTCTTGAAACTCTTTTTAACCACGAAAAGCACGAACTAACACGAAAAAACAAATACCCTTCACCATGAAGAGCATGAAGGAAATGAAGATAAAGCCTGGGAGCGCCGGTCGTCTGACCGGCTTTAATGAGTAAAACCCAAAATCGCTAAGGCCGGTCAGACGACCGGCGCTCCCAGGCTAAATCATTTCGCCGTTGGCGAACAATCCCGCAGTCGCTGGAGGGTTGTCCTCCGTGACAACCGTTCCCATGCAACATTTATGGAACCGTAAAACCGTGGAACATGGTTATGACGGAGCATAACCCTTCAAATTAACTTCTAACTCCTTGAAAAAGCTATTATGATATTTATATTTACTTGGGCTACGATTGGGGAATTTGCGGCAAAGCGATTAAAGCGATTGCGGAGGATTGAATGGATTTCACGACATTATCCAGAATGCAGTTTGGCGTTACGATAGGATTTCACTATCTTTTCGCGCTTTCTACTTTGGGTTTGACGGTTTACATCTTGTTGTTTGAATCCCTGTATCTGATAAAAGCTGAAATCGAGTATAGAAGAATTTCAGATTTTCTGATCAGGCTGCTCGCGGTAATTTTTGTCTTCGGGGTCGCCACCGGGTTTATGATGCCCTTTGCCTTCGGCGGCAACTGGTCCCGGTTCTCCAATTTTGCCGGTTCTGTTTTCGGCATTCAACTGGTTTTTGAAAGCATTACCTCGTTTGCGCTGGAGGCAATTGCGCTCGGAATCCTGATTTTCGGCAGGGACCAGGTTTCAAAGAAAATTTTCTGGCTGTCCGCCTTGCTGGTTTTTGTCGGTTCGCATCTTTCAGCGTTCTGGATAGTTTCGGCCAACTCCTGGATGCAAACCCCCGCCGGTTATGCCATCGTGGACGGCAGGGTTGTCCTTACCGGCTTTTGGGAAGCAATTTTGAATGCCACGACCGTGATCAGGTTCCTGCATGTGGTGGTCGCCACCTGGATAGCCGGAACTTTCCTGGCGGCGGGAATATCCGCTTACCATCTATTGAAACATTCACATGAGAAGCTGTTCCGCCGTTTACTCCGAATAAGCATTGTGCCGATGCTGATCCTGACCCTTTTTCAGGCTTTTTCCGGACATCTCCATCTCTTGAAACTGATTAAACACTATCCGGAAAAGGATGCCGCCTATGAAGGCATTTTTCACACCGTAAAAGGGGCCCCGTTATATGCTTTGGGGATTCCGGACGCCGCCAACGAAACGATCCATTTTGCTTTCGGCCTCCCTTACATGCTGAGTTTTCTGGAGAGCGGGAGTTTCACCTCGGAAGTAAAAGGGCTGGATGAGTTTCCCAGAGAGTTATGGCCGCCGGTAAATGTGATATTCACGACATTTCATCTCATGGTGATGTTCGGCGTGGCCATGATTATCATCGGCGCAGTCGGCAATTACCTGAAGATCAAGAAAAAACTTTTTACTCAACGATGGTATTTTTTAATCCTCCTGTATGCAATTCCGCTGCCGTATCTGGCTAACGAGCTGGGCTGGATAGGAACTGAAATGGGCAGGCAACCGTGGGTCATCTATAATCTGTTGCGAACTGAAAACGCTTCCACGATCTGCTTGCCGGCGTCACAGGTCGCAATATCTCTTTCTTTCATTGCCGTTTTTTACTTGATCCTGTCGGTGATTTTTCTGAAAAAATTCATCGGGGTAATCAAAACCGGGCCCGCCGGGGCCGACGTGGAGGTTTGACATGGATATCATCACCTTCTGGCAGATAATGGCGTTCTCCTGTATAATTTTCATGATGTTCATGTATTCCATCCTGGACGGGTTCGACCTGGGCATAGGCATATTGATCGGATTGGTTACCGAAAACGACGAGGAGAAGAAAAAGCTTTTCGCCGCCATTACCCCATACTGGGACGGCAATGAAGTGTGGCTGGTAATTGCGGTATCGACCCTGTTCGCGGCGTTTCCCGCGGCCTATTCCACCATGTTGCCGTCATTTTACCTTCCTTTTCTCGGCATCATCATCCTTTTTATCTGCCGGGCAATTTCCCTGGATTTTACCTATGGCGGCAGCCGGATATCGAAAATTCCGCTGGCGGTATTTTCCATCACCAGCTTCCTCGCACCCTTGTTCGGCATATTTTTTCTGACGGTTATTGTCTCTGGAATTACCATTGACGGAACCGGCGCATTCCGGGTTACCGCCGGGAACATACTCAGCCCCGGCCCCATTGTCTTTACCGCGGCCTGGCTGCTGCTGCTGCTGCTGCACACCATCTCCTACCTGGCCTGTAAAAGCGACGGAATGCTGAAGGAACGTCTCCTGAGATGCGCGAAAAGACTTTGGACAGTCAACATGGCGCTCTTTCCGGTGGCCTTTGTTCTGCTATGCCAGGGCCTGCCGGGAATTTGGGAAAAACCGGTGATCTGGCTGGGAGCCGCCATAACGATTTCCGGCATGGGCCTGCACCGGATCGCCCGGAAACCGCATCTGGAAAAATTCATGTTCCCGCTTTCCACCTTAGCCATGGGCGGAATGTGGCTGATCATCGCGGGGGCCCTTTTTCCCAACATCGTAAACCCGGCGCAGCAAGGAAACGCGCTGATGACCATATACAACAGCTCCGCGCCTTTAAACACTTTAAAACTGGTGGTGCTGTTCGCCATGGCAGGTATGGCGGCAATCATCGCCTTCGTTTTATTTACTTATGGAATATTGGGGAAAAAACGCAAAAAAAGCAGTGAGGTATTATTATGAATTTGATGGAAATTTTTGTCCCGAAAGATCCGGTCATTTGTAAATCATGCGGCTATATTATGGGAAAGGCCAGGCTGAGAGACAAATGCCCCGCCTGCGGGGTTCCGGCCAACATGTTCGAGCCCTATCAGGAGAGAATATCGCCATTCAGAAAATTGATCCTTGGCCTTTCCATTCATCCGGTGCTGGTGCATTTTCCCCAGGCATTCACCTTTACGATTCTGGCGCTTGCCGCATGGTGTTTTTTTTCCTGTGAAAATTCGCCGGGCAGTGTTCTTTTGGCAACCCTGAAAACGTTGTCAGTCTGCCTTCCGTTCACGGTGATAATTTCCGCTGCCGCCGGCCTTTTTGACGCTAAAATCCGTTTCCGCAAAGTAACTACGCAGTTGCTGAAATATAAGATTTTCATAAGTTCTTTATTCATTGTTTTTTCGTCCGTCAACCTGTATCTTGCCCTGCTTGCTCCTCTTTCAAGCGGCATTCTGGAGGGAATGCTGATTCTGGCATTTGCCTGTTTTATCTGCTCCTTCCTGCTGGGACTCATCGGGGCAAGACTTTTGGAATCAAAATTCCCGGGATGATTAAAAAAAAGCATATTTGTATAATCGCATTTAAAACTCTATATTTTCAGTTATTATGATCGGAATTTCCAAATTATACTGTAATACAAGCGAAGCCTCGGATAACATACGATATCAGCACGGCGCAAAAACCCATGCTGAGCGGAAGCCTGTCGTCGTCTGGAACTGTACCAGCGCCTGCAACCTGTCCTGCGTACACTGCTATGCGCATTCAAGCGCCGGGCAAAACAATTCCGAGCTGACTACTGAAGAAGGTAAAATGCTGATTGGGCAATTAGCTGATTTCGGCTGCCCGGCCATCCTCTTTTCCGGGGGGGAACCGCTGCTCCGCAAAGACCTTGCCGAACTTGCGGAATTCGCAGCCGGCAAGGGTCTGCATACCGTTATCTCCACCAACGGAACCCTCATCGATGCCGATACGGCGCAACAATTGAAAAATGCCAGACTGGGTTACGTCGGCATCAGCATTGACGGTCTGGCCGGGACGCATGATAAGTTTCGGAACCGGAAAGGAGCTTTTCAGGAAGCATTAGCAGGAATCCGGCATTGCCGCCAGGCCGGTTTGAAAGTCGGACTGCGCTGCACCATCAATACCGCCAATGTTGCTGAAATCCCCGGTATTTTTGACTTGGCTCTTGAAGAAAATATCTCCCGGATATGCTTTTATCATCTGGTCTGTTCCGGACGGGGCTCTGAAATAAGGCAGGCGATGTTATCCGGGGAACAGACCCGCCAGGCAGTCGATGTAATTATTGATTATACCGCCAAACTGCATTCAGCAGGGCAGAAAATGGAGGTACTGACCGTGGATAATATTGCCGACGGCCCTTATCTTTATCTCCGGATGCTGAGGGAAAACCATCCCGGAGCGGAACGGGCGTTTGAGCTGCTGCAGCGGACCGGCGGCGGAAGCAGCGGGGTCAGTATTGCCGCTGTGGGCTGGAACGGTGAGGTCTACCCTGACCAATTCTGGCGGAACCATGCCCTGGGCAATATCCGGGAAAGAACTTTCGGTGAAATTTGGACCGACCTGACTAATCCGTTTATGGCCCAACTTAAAGAAAAATCAAAATACCTCAAAGGGCGCTGCGCCCAATGCCGGTTCCTGGGGCTTTGCGGAGGAAATTTCCGGGCGCGAGCCGAAGCATTGACCGGCGATGTGTGGGCATCAGATCCGGGATGCTACCTTTCAGATGAAGAGACAGGTTTAAAATGAGAAAAACTCGAGACTTAAATTAATATGCACGCTCTACAACAAGAAATAAATCCTTTTCCTCTCCGCATCGTTGCCTGGGAGGCAACCCGGCGTTGCAGCCTGAATTGCAGGCATTGCCGGGCCAATGCCGCTGATTCCGAATTCACGGGCGAGCTTTCCACCATGGACGCAAAAAAAATGCTGGACGGACTGGCTTCATTTGCCCAACCGATGCTGATCCTTACCGGCGGCGAACCAATGCTCCGCAAAGACATCTATGAACTTGCGGCCTATGCCGGTAAGTTAGGCATGAAAGTAGTGCTGGCTTCCTGCGGGGCGCTGGTCAACTCCGGAACTGCGGCCAAGATGAAGGATTCAGGAATCCAGGCGATCAGTATCAGCATTGACGGCATGGACGCGGAAACCCACGATGCTTTCCGCGGTGTTCACGGGGCCTTTGAGACCGCCCTGACCGCCATGGGCCACGCTAAAGCCGCCGGGCTGCCTTTCCAGATAAATACGACCGTCTCTAAACTTAATGTCAGCCAACTCCGGCAAATCTATAACCTGGCGGTCGGACAGGGAGCGGCGATCCTGGATTTCTTTTTCCTGGTTCCAACCGGGCGCGGCGCCGGATTAAAGGATTTTGGAATTGATCCTGAGACATACGAAAAAACCCTCGACTGGATCTATGACCTGAGTCAGGATTCACCAATCGGGATAAAAACTACCTGTGCCCCTCATTATGCCAGAATCCAACAGCAACGGGCCGGGGATGACTACGAAAAAATTCCTCCGCGTTTCCGGGCCAGAAACTGTATGGCCGGGAAAGGATTTATTTTTATTTCACACCGCGGAATTGTCCAGCCATGCGGTTTTCTTGACCTGGCTTGCGGCAACCTGAAAAAAGAAAATTTTGACTTGAGGAAAATATACGCCGAATCGGCGGTTTTTAACGATTTACGCAGTATTGAAAAATACAGGGGAATCTGCGGGAAGTGCCGGTTTGTTAAAATCTGCGGCGGCTGCCGGGCCAGGGCGTTCGCCGAAAATGGCGACTATTTGGGACCTGAACCAGGCTGTGTCCGGGGAACTGCAAACAACAATTTTTAACAATACTTTTATGATTGATCAAACAAAAAACGACAAATTAATTTACCTGCTGCAAAGAGGGCTGCCTTTGGTGTCACATCCTTTTGCGGAAACAGCCCGGCTGCTGGAACTGTCTGAAACTGAAGTTATTGCCGAAATTAAAAAGTTTCAGCAGGCTGGTCTGGTGCGCCGGTTCGGCGGGGTTTTTAATTCCGCCGGCTTGGGTTTCCAGACTTGTCTGTGCGCGGTAAATATCCCTGAATCAGACCTGGAAAGGGTAAATTCTCTGATCAGCCCGAACCCCGGCGTGACTCATTGTTACCTCCGTGACGAAGTACCCAATCTCTGGTTCACTATTACTATTCATAAAACACAATATAATGAAGCTATGGAAAAACTCAGGCATTTGTTGCTTCCTGATCGTTTATTGACTTTTCCAGCAGTAAAGGCGTTTAAGATCCAGGTGATATTTGACAAGACCGATTCCGGTCAACCTGTTCCAGTTTCCGCTTTGCCGGGAGAAACCGTGAAATTGTCCGACCGGGAAAAGCAAGTTGTCCGCCGCCTGCAAGGGGATGTGCCAATTTCAACAACGCCTTTCAGCCATATCGCTGAAACGGTTGCCTTATCGGAAAAGGATCTGCTCCAATTGCTCAAAAAATGGCGGCAGTCAGGAGTTTTAAAAAGAATTTCCTGCATCATCCGGCACCAGCGATTCGGATTCAAAGGTAACGCCATGTGCGTTTGGAACTTACCTGAAGAACAGCTTGAAGAGGCTGGAGCAAAACTTGCTGAACATTCCTTTGTAACCCATTGCTATCAACGGGAAATTAATGCAGACTTTCCTTTCAACCTTTATGCCATGGTTCACGCTGAAAGCAAGGAAAAAGTAAGGGAAAAATTTCAGGAACTGGAAAAACTTGAAAATTTNAAAAACGGCCGTATGCTTTTCAGTGTCAAAGAATTAAAAAAGACCAGCCCGGTTTATTTTTGAACAATTGAGCCAATGCGCAAAAGTCTGAAAATTCAGACGCAACCGCACCCCATCATTGAGATCCGCAGGCTCGAAGCATATCACCTATTCAGCTTAAATAAACTGCCTTAAAAAAATAGCTATAAGCATGGTTTTATACTAGATTATTTTCTATATTTATACTTAAAAATATTATATAATTGAGTCAGCCCGAACGAAACCCTTTTTTTGTGCTAAATAAGGTTACCAATTGGGCTGATGATAAAATTTACTTTTTCTTTGTCCTTATTTGCCACAATATAAAGTCAACCTTCTTCAAGTCTGTTATTCTATCTACTATATCTTTTGGTAGGATTTTGTTAAAAGTTTGTACATACAATTTACCGTCGTCTGATTTTAAAAAGCCATCATACCAATTTTCAATTGATCGATATGCCGCCTTTGTTAATGCAATTTTATTCTTATCTGCAGATAAAGGCGCGCGATGCCCTGTATTTTGGATTATCCATCTATCCCATATTGGTTTATTAGGGTTAATTGTAGCTACAAGTTTACTCGAAAATGATGCTTCACATCTGCCCGTCTTTTCGGATATATAGTCAAGTACATTATCGAAAGATATATCATTATTGACTTTATTATTTTCGAGATGGGAAAAATAAACTTTACACCACTCATCATTACGACGTACGCGATAAAATCCTTTATAAAGTTTCTGAAATATTAAGCATTCAGAGACATTAACTTTGCCTAACACGCCCATAATTTCTATATATTTGAGTATTCCTTTGCTAGCCTCTTTTATTGCCGCTTTAATTTCTTCCTGTGTCATATATTCCTCCATTTTTTATTTTAATTTTGGAACTTGGTTATTTTATAAAATGTCTATTTATCCATAGGTCATAGAGTTTGTAACTTAGAGTAATCCCAAATACATTTTTCTCGTAGCCATGCAATAGGGGCGTTGGAACTGGAGGTTCACCATCGCAACCTCCAACTTGAATTCCGACGCAGGCAATCTCTGCTCGCCAGCATGCTGGGGCAGTACTCTTTTTATTGTTGCGATACTTCTTGCTCATTATCTATCTTTTTTAAAAGTTCAATTGCTTTCTTATGATCTTTTTCAGCTGCTTTTTGCAACCACTCTTTTGCCTTTCCCAAATCTTTTGAGACACCTTTTCCGGTGTAATAGCAATACCCTAGTCGTTCTTGTGCCGCGACATCTCCTTGATTGGCTGACAAAGTAAATAGTTTTACAGCTTGTTCATAATTCTCTTCTTTGTAATATATTTGTGCTAAATAAAATTGCCCGGCTGCGGAACCGTTTTCAGCTGCTTTTTGCAACCACTCTTTTGCCTTTCCCAAATCTTTTGAGATACCTTTTCCGGTGTAATAGCAATACCCTAGCCGTTCTTGTGCCGCGATATTACCTTGATTGGCTGACAAGGTAAATAGTTGTACAGCTTGTTCATAATTTTCTTCTTTGTAATATATTTGTGCTAAATTAGATTGCCCGGCTGCATAACCGTTCTTAGCTGCTTTTTGCCACCACTCTTTTGCCATTCCCAAATCTTTTGAGACACCTTTTCCGGTGTAATAGCAAACACCTAACATATTTTCAGCTTCTGCACTCCCCAAATTTGCAGCTAGTCTAAAGCATTCTATTGTGTCAACATAATCTTTATTAGAATAAGAACTTAACCCTTTCTTGTAAATATCGTTCGCGCTCATAGTTTTTTTGACTTGACTCTGTTGCACATCCGGTAAAGTTCCCTTGACGGTATCGTTCGCGCTCATAGGCTTCTTGACATTGAGTAATACTCGTTTGTCACAGATATCGCTAGCACGATTAATAGGATAAAAACAATAGATGCAGTATACAGTGGATATTACAATCTCGATTGTTAATACAATCCAAAAATATATTTTATCCCATTTGCGCAAAGATTTAATCATGGTTGTCCTTCCAACAGCATCCGTATTTTTAAAATCTGCTCGATAACAATCCAAACCAGCACGATAACAAATAGGAGCTAGTATTCCAACAAGCAATAATCCCCCACCCCACCACCACGGACTTTTTAGATAACTGTCTGGGTCTGGTGATTTATATGCTAAAATTAATCCGGCAATCAGACCAACGATAGGAACTGTTGCGAGAGTAAATGCTTTAAACATACGACTAATAATCGACGGCGGATCGCCATAAATTCCTCCCTCTACTGCATCTTGTACAATTACATACATTTCGTCATCCCATTTGTAACAAAATATCCAAAATGGAATAAGTATTTTTTCTGTTGTTTTAGTATATTTTGACGAAACACTCAAGCGGGCATGAGTGTCTCCAGGGACTTGATCACTACACCTTTTTTCTATTGCATAATCTAGCGGTTCTTGGATATAACGCACAAAAACATCTTCGTCCTTCTTGTCGTAAGGCAACCATGTTTTGCCTGACAACAATTCCGGTTCAAAATGTTCAGCTAATTCAAATGGTAAATTATCTGCTAAATTAATCACCATTTCATCTAACTTCTTCTCTTCTATTGTTTTTGAGCCTGGTCCGCAGTAAGTAGAAACACCAATAGTTTCCCCACTAACTGGACGATACTCAGTATAATATTCAGTTTCCGTTTTTTTGGTTGAACTATTATATCTTTCACGGCTCATTCTATAACCAGCGTCTGCACTCCATTTAGCAGTCCAGTCTATGTTATACTTGAACATTGGTAAATAACACATATATAATTCAGTTTGTTCTAACGAATCATATAGTTCATCTGGGGTATCCACATCATCGCACAAATGCGCCTTTATATCCTCCATAAATTTGTTTTTGTCAATTTTGTCCTCGAATATATAATCAACGGGCGTCATATTATGAGGAATGACATCTTTGCTGACAGTAATTACGGCACCGCACCACAAACATTTACCAACTCTAATTGTTGGATCAATCTCGATCTTTGAACCACACCCGTTACAAACAATCTGAATAACTTTGAACGCCATTTTAGTTTATCCTTTTATTGTTGAACCACAATAACTACAAGAACTTATTCTTATAGGCTGTGGTAGGTTTTACATTTGATTGGGATCGATTTAGACGCCATACATCCCTCATCGCGTAAGCTTTGTTAGTCTTTCTCTTTCTGAAATTATTTGATCCAACTGCCCGAGCTGATCAGAAAGAATTTTAATAGGCTCCAATAATAAAAAATCATTATTATTATTTAATTTTAAATTTTCTATAGATTTGATGGATGTCTGTATTTCTGCAAGATGATTGCTTAGGCGGATATTAATGTCTTTTGTCTCATCTAAATACTCCGAGGTTGAATACCTTATATCCTCCTTTATTTTCTCCATATGAACTTTGACTGTTTGAAGTTCTGGATATTCAATCAAATTCAATCTATCGTAAATTTGATTGAATTGTTCTTTCATTTCTATGTAAGGCTGTTTTTGATCGGTACGCGTTTCCGCAATATCAGAAATAAACAATTTACCTATGAAAGCAAATCCCGACAAAAATACAAGAAAAAGAAGTATTATAAGATGTATTGCAAGTAGAAGACTGAATGCGATATTTGTTGTCGCGATATATGAAAGAATTAGCGTTGCCAAACCGTAAAACCAAAATATTATGTATCCCCCTAAAACCAAAGGAGTATTCACATTCGTTAATTTAGAAAAAACAGGATAGCCAAATATAAATGACTCTGCTATCAATATTGATATTAAGGATATGTAAAACTTCCCATTTCTATTATCTGGTTGTATAATAAGCAAAGCAACTGTGACAGTTATTATTATCGTTACAATCCACAATAGAACATACACTAATGTATATTTTTTACTGTTGTCTATCGCTGACATTTTACTTATTCTCCTTTTATCTCTTTTTGAATAGTACCACAATCTGGGCAAAATTTTGTATTCATTGCTATATTTTTACCACATTTACATTTTATAAAAAGTTCCTTACCACATTCTGAACAAAATTTCACCTGTCTGTCAATTTCTTTGCCACAAAATGGACATTTACAAGACATTAATGCTCCGCACTTAATACAGTTTTCTGCGCCTTCTGGATTATCCGCATTACATTTTTTACAACCGTTATATACATCCCCACAGTTAGGACAGAACTTCGCTCCTGTATTATATTTTTCTTTGCATTTATCACATTCTATAAAATCATTTGCAAGCTGATTATTTATTTGACCCTGTGTTAATGATTTTCCGCAGAAGAGACAAAATTTTCCATTCTCTGGATTTTTTGTGTTGCAAGCAGGACAAGTAATATTTCCGGAAGTTTGAAGATTTTGACTGATTTGTCCCATCATTCCCCCCATTGGAGCTCCGAGTCCCAAACCCATGCCGAGACCAATTCCAGCACCCATTACGCCACTCTGCGACGATCCGGTATTA
>TBL_comb47_HYPODRAFT_10002006_pt1 | contig 25684 bp, 24 predicted proteins | sample TroBogypolimnion_40_FD_10682 | JGI IMG/M metagenome (IMG submission 10682)
TAGAAGTGGGCGCCTTGGCAAAATCAGGGCAGTCTTTCATGAGGGGGCTTGCTCCGACACCATGGAGACTGACGGTATTTTTATGATGGCGAACAACTATCGCTACACCATGGATTTACTCGATATCCTCAAAAGGCGCGCACAATCATTTAATTGTCTACTATAGTAAGTAGAATTATTACATCCGATTTCTACCGGATATAACGAACTCTTTAGTAGCTATAAGTCAATCTTGATTAGCTGACTAATTATTAGAAAAAATCTAAGCAATAATTCTCTATATCATGATCTAGACCAATCCCAAACCCCTTTCAACCGCACCACAAATAGAGTGACCTATCAAAATATGAGCCTCTTGTATGCGTGCTGTAACATCACTAGAAACTATTATGGAGACATCACAAATTGCCTTAAGGCGCCCTCCATCACGACCGATCAGACCAATTGTTGAAACGTTCATTTCTTTTGCGAGATTTATTGCATTAATAACATTTTCAGAGTTTCCAGATGTAGAGATGCCCATTAAACAATCCCCAGGCTGAGCTAAAGCGCCAACTTGACGACTAAAGATATCGGCAAATGAGTAATCATTGCCGATACATGTCAATGCGGATGAATCTACAGAAAGTGCCATAGCGGCTATCGGAGGTCTATCCTTCACAAATCGTCCAGTAAATTCTGCAGCAATATGTTGACTATCAGCGGCAGAACCCCCGTTACCACAAATCATTAATTTCTTCGAATTTATTAAGGTGGAAACAATTAATTCAACAGCGAGATTAACTGATGGATCTAAATGATGAAGATTTTTAAATAACTCTTGATGCTCCTTGATATTTTGCAAAAATAAACTCATAAAAACTCCAAAAGAGAAATTGCAACTTACAATTATTCTAATATAAGTTAAAATTCAAAAATTTAAAATTAAAAACCGGGGGTAAATCTTTTTTCTATCCATTTATATTCAGATTTAGAGAGCCAACTTTTAGAAAAAAGATCATGTTTAATTTTCAAAAGAATTCCAAGATGATAGGTAAAGGTATCAAAAGTCACAATTGAATAGCAATTCGGGTTTACAAACATTGAGGGCAATTGATGCCATTTAGTTTTCCCTCGTAAATCTATATCAGTTAATCCCTCAAGCTGACATTCTAGTTGTGATTTTTTCAAACCAATCTGCCCAATAGATACAATAGAGTAACCTTTTATTTTGTATTGGTGGACCTTGGAAATAAATTCACCGTAAACTTTAGATGGTGAAGGATAAATTCCTATAGCTCGAGAATTTATAGATGGAGAAATAATAATATGATTTACATCAATTAATGGAACAATACTCGCACGAATCATCTTGTCAAAAAATATTTTTCTGAAGGACTCCAAGCTTGAATGATAATTTTCGCCTGGGAGGAACTTTTTATACAATGATTCAGCGATGGGAATATCGGATAAAGAGTAGAAATTAATTAATCCGGGATCACCAATACGCTGACGCAAAAAAGGGGAATAAGATCTACCTATACAAAATCCGCCAACCGAAACTTCATTAAGTCCAAAAAGTAATTTATACATCCCATAGTTATCAGTAACATTAACTAAATATCCCTTCTGTATTAAGCCCATTATAAGCGGCCCAAACAAAATAGTATCTCCGAGGTGATTACATGAGTCGCTCAGATCTATGTTAACTATAGAACTATCAATCACAGCTGTCTTATTATTATTTTTTTTAAAAATAGAAATATAGTCAGTGAATTTGTTTACATTGGAGTAATTTATTAACAATTACCAATCTCCTTAAATCAAAAGATAGCATCCTTTATATGCCTTAACAGCACTTTTAGAAAGCGCGCAAATAGAGCTAGCAAAATCAAAAATCTATGTTGAAATACTACAAATAAAGCCCTTCTTTTTTGGAAACCAGCACTACTAGAAGTATTATAATGACGCCTATAAAGAATTAAAGGATTACGGCACAGCCTAACTTTAAAAAAAATCTCAGCCAATAATCCAATCCATGCATCATGGGCTACAGATATTCGTGGAAAAGGTAGTGCAACCTCTAAAACTCTTCTATGAAAGCACATGCAACAACCAAGAAAACTATTTTTATAAAAATTAAAGAAAATTCCTTTTGAAGACTTATTCAATAAAAAATATGAATTATTAATAATATTCAAGTTAGAGTCAGTAACAGAACAATCTGATAAAACTAAATCGTAACCCTCAAGATCTTTAACCATAGTTGAGATCTTCTCGGGGAGCCAAAAATCGTCTTGATCTGCTAAAAAAATAACATCTCCAGTTGCATGCCTAAGAGCATTTTCAAAGTTTTGAGATATTCTTTGCATAATAGTTAAACCCGGTTTTAAATCAAATTGAAATATACTTATTAAAGGGGATTTAATATTATTTATTACTTCAAGTGTAGAATCAGTTGAATTTGAATCTGAAATTATGATTTCATGGGGGGATATCGACTGACCTAGGATGCTATTAAGTAGTTCAAGTATATATTTTTCACCATTATAAGTAGCAATACAAACTGATATTTTCATTATTTTACTTGTTTATCTAAAATATTTTTATAGATTTCTAAATCGTCAGAGTGTTCATAAAAAAGAATATTTCTATATGGTACAAATACAGATTCAGTAACGGGAACTTGAAGCACTCTATAAAATCTAAAGCAAAAAAAGAAAAATATAAATATTATTAAAAATAATAGATATTTGGTATTTTTTAATAAATATTTCTGAAATATTATTACCATCAAAAAGGCAGTTCCAAATTGAAACATATAAGCAAATCTATCTGCAACTTCTTTTATGTTAAATACAATATAAATATAAATTGTTAATAGAAATAAATTAACAAAATATATTGATAAAATTGACATTTTATTAAGATTTTTCCAGTTGAAATATACGAATATTAATATACCCATATATATAAGGAATGATAACCCCAAACCACCCGATGGATATTCTATCAAATAGTTTTGAAACTTTTCTGAATAAAAAGGAATATGTGGAATTATAAAACCTAATATACCAGCATCAGAAAAATAATTAAATAATTGTGATATTGGTAATAAAAATATTGCTGCAATAATTACTTTTTTGTTAAATATAGATTTTGTAAAAAAATAAAACGGAATTAAAAAAATCGCACTAAAATGTATCAAGGAAAGTAAAATTATCGATAATAAATACTTTGCAAAAGATTTATTATATCGATACAATAAAAAAACAGATGCATAAGTAACAATCGATTGTCGCAATACATCTACATCACGAAAAAAATTCAATGCAATCGCTATGAATATAAATAAATTTTTATATCTTATTTCTGGTGTTCTTTTGGCTATATAAAATAGACATAAGTAGTTTGTCGCAGATATTAATAAAGTAAGACCTGCTAATTGAAAGTCAGGATCTAAGGATATAGTTTTAAAAAAACTCATCAGGAATATAAATCCATATTCAAATTGAATAAGGTCTGGGTTTTTAATTTCCTGAGCAGAAAAAAGGGATGGAACATCCCTCATATACAATTCATAGCTATACCAATCATTTCCAATCTTATACCTCAAACCGACAAATATTATAATTATAATAAATGATATTAATAGAAGATATTTTGAATTCGTTTTTTTATAAAATAATTCGCCTATGAAGACAAAGTATAGGCTAGTTAAAAATAAAAAATAGGGAAACATAACTATTTCACAATAAAATCAAATAATTTACTGGCCAAATGTAAAGTGCTTTCATTATTATGAGCAGTCGCCAAGGACTTTGAAAAAGTAACCCCCTTTATAACTGATTGAATTGATTCAGCAAGCGAATTTTCAGAGTTAGAATCATAGCAACTGCCATCAACATATCCAGATTCTATATATTCCTTAAAGGAGCCGGTGTTACTTGCAATAACGGGGCACCCAAAAGCAGCAGCAGTCATCAAAACCCCACTTTGCGTTGAGTCTGAATAAGGGCATATTAAGGCGTCAGCTACATTAAAAAGTGACCCAATATCAGTTGCATCTATATATTCGTTTATGATTTTTAAATTATTGCCCAATGAGGATGGAATAATGAAATCAGCGTCTCCAGACCCTGCGATGATAATGCTAAAATCCATACCCCTTTTTGTTAGAATGTCACATGAATTTAAAAACTTTTGAATTCCCTTATACTTTGATATTCTTCCAAAAAATAAAATTGTCGGTTTATCCTTTTTTAAATTCCATTTATGTGAATTTTTATTTGCTAACTTCTTATATATTCGATATACAGCTAATTTCACTGTTAGCAATCTTTTAGGTTTTGGATACAAACCTAAATACTGACTTTCAGAATAATCTGAAAAAAATATTAGACCATCAAATTTTTTCCTTATATATGAAATAAGATAAAAATAATAGCTACTCTCTCCTGTATGTGGTAAGGGGTCGTGTACAGTTAAAAAAGATTTTACTTTTCTAGATAAAATTAAAGCCGGGAAATATATTGCTTTTGGAATATCATCAAACAATAATATATTATATTTATTTTGATAGATTTTTATTAGAAATTTATACTGAAATATTATAAATTCAAAACTAATTTTCTTTGGACTTACAACTATATAAATATTCTTTATTTTATTGAAATAACTTGAAATAACTTCATAGTTCTTTATATATTCTTTAAATTCCTCAATTGGATATATTCCAATATCAAAGTTATTATTATATAGATTTATAGATGTCGCCCCTAAGGAGCCTTTTGAGAGAATAATAAATAGATCACTATTTGCTTTTTCGCTGATAAATGGTATGTACTCTATAAAATTGTCAAATAATGTTGCCGGACAAAATATTGCAATTTTTTTATTGCTCATAGCTTCCACCCATCTACAATAGCTATGAAATATTTATTTTTAATATTCCAGAGTACCTTTATATGTTTGAAAAAGAAAAGGGTAAGATATATTGTGCAGACAGAGGCATAGAATTTATTCTTATTTTTTCTTAAAAAATAAATTCTATTTCTATTAAGCAATCGAATAGAAAATTCGCTCCAATTTCCACCGGTTGTTTGGCTGACTTTGTGATCAATTATTATATTGGGATCATAAAAAATTCTAACTCCTTTTTTTGTACATCTTTCTACGAAGTCGGTATCATCAAAATATACAAAATACTTATCGTCCATTAAACCAACATTTTCAAATATATTTTTATGAATAATCATAAAGCATGTTGGTGCATAATTAGTTAGACCAATAGCATCACACTGTCCCCTATCGTTTTCATTATCGCCATTATGAACAGTTATGCCCCTAATATAATCAATATATCCGCCACCATACCATATTATATTTGTACCATAATAATAAATTTTAGGCACGTATATCTTTGAATTATCTCTATATGCCAATTTTAATAAATCATTAACTACATTAGTTTTTTTAATATTAATATCATAATTTGATAAAAGAACAAAATCACATCCATCACTTATAGCTCGTCTTATCCCTATATTATTACCCCCTGCTACACCCAAATTATTATTGTTATATATTAAATCGATATTAAATCCATATTTTTTATTTAATTCGAATGTTTTTTCATAGGCATTTCTATTGCTACTATTATCAATGAAATATATTTTAAATTCTTTAATATTTTGATTATTTATTGATTCAAAAAAATCATCTAGAAGATTTTCTTGGTTATATAAAACAGTCACTATTCCGAGCATTTTTTTATTTAATTAAAAAGTTTTTTAAAAATTAATAAACTAATTGTTTTTCAATGCAAAATATGCAGTAAAAGGTACAATAAATAGTAAGGGCATTATTATTGAAGTGAATGCGAACCTCCATGGTTTGGGGGTTAAGTCAGGAGTTTTATGAGTATTCAATATAAGTGTTCCAGCAACTCCGACAATAGATCCCACAATAGTTCCGAAGGCAACACCAATGGCGCCCCATCTTACCCCTAGCAAGATTGATGCGACGACATTCGCAACCCCCTCAAGGACTGCACTCAGTAGCGCCCTCTTGTTCAATCCTGTACCCACTAACATCAAGGCATATGGAGCGGCTATATTTCTTAAGCAATATCCGCAAATCAATATTGCCAGCAATGGTCCAACTTTACTCACCATCGCCTCACCCAACCATACGCGTACTATAAAAGGATAAAATATGGTTACTACAGTCGCAATTGCACCGAGGAAAATGGTTAAGATAAGCGTTGTTTTGCCTAATAAATGCGGTAGCTTTTCTTTTGCATTATCATTCGCATACATTGCAGCAACAGTTGTCATAAGCGGAGACAATATGGCACCTATGAAGCCAACCAATACTGTTGCAGCGGTCATGGCAACAGCATATGGTCCGGCCATTATGAAATCATTATGCCCAACAATTAATATCCCAACGGAATTAACAAGTAGCATAGATATTGACCATACCGATAATGTAGAACAGTATTGTAAAAGTTCTTTTCTCCGTGCCTTATTTAATTCAACTTTTTCTACTTGATTTGTCCAAGGCAGCTTTCTTTTTGTTAACCAGCGCATTAATGGATACTGAAGACACATTGCAGAGGTCATCAAGCAAGCAAAATAAACCAAGGGTGCATTTATAAGCGCTCCATACCAAACAGCACATAATGTTATGCAACGTACAATAGTTTGTATTCCAACAAACACACTATTGCGATGCAGGCCCTGAAATATGCCCATGTCTGTTTGCGCAAGAATTTGCGAAATCGCTGCAAAACCAAAGAGAAGGGTTGTTACACGAAAATCATCAACTAAAGTTGGATTAACACCTGGGAAAAGCCTAGGATAAAAAATTGCTAATACCAATACTGAACAAAATCCAACTATAGAAGCCCAACAGGAAATATTTCTGGCTGCACAAACTATTTCTACTAAAACTTTATTCCCACCATGGCTCTTGTCGGCCTCGTGAGCTATAGAGCGCGCCGTAGCGCTTTGCAAACCTAGGCTGAGAAGACTTACATATGCAATGACCTGAAGGGATAAATTCCATACTGAGAATGCTTCCGAACTTAGGTGACGAACTACTAACGAGGGCAGCAATAGGCTTACCAATGCAGAAGCAATCCCACCCATAAGATTAACGAGTGAATTGCTAAACCAGCGTCTCCTAAGATCACTCATCATTAGCTCTAATCCTACCCGCCAGAAGATTTATAAGTTATATCTTCTTTAGTTACCCTATCCCATTGCCTTGTATCAAAATTAAACCTTGAAAATACACGAGCGGGTGATCCAATTGCCACGGAGTAATCTGGTATGTCAGAATTTACGATCGAACCAGCCCCTATGACACAACCCTTTCCGATCCGAACATTTGGAAGAATGATGGACCTGATTCCTACAAAAGTTCCCGCCCCTATGTGAACATAAGTTCTTTCGGTGGGTAATCGATCGCCAATTTTTGGAAGAACATCAGGAGAACCATACGGATGATAAGTGTCAACAATTGCGCAATAAGGAGTAATAGAAACATCATCCTCAATAATTACTTCGCATTGACAGATAATATGAACGCCTTGCTCAATATTTACATTATTTCCAACTTTTAAAATCGGTAGCCAACCAAGTTGAGGGCGTGAGATAGTTTCTAGGCGAGCAAAATCACGAATTAGAACCCTATTGCCAAGAAATATCCTGCTTGCACCCTCAATCATCATTGGCGAAAAAATGGTGGTTCGAAACCCCATCGCACCAAACTGCGATTTCCAAAAAGTCTGGGTTATCAGTAGACGCCAGATACGCTTAATTACTGAAGTCATCTAGTGCTTACTGCCTTGAAATACTGCCATTTTTTTTGCCCTAAATCATATTGAGCAATTACTGAAGAGGGGTTACCCGCAACCATTGAATATGGTGGGATAGAGCGTGTAACTACAGCACTTGCGCCAACCACACTATTCGCACCAATCTCCACCCCAGAAAAAATTACCGCGCCACGACCTATAAAACATCCATCACCAATTAAGATGGGGCCTTTTGCAACCAATGGACGATCCATCAAAAGACCATCATCGGGATTTAAACCATGAGAAGAATCGTTAATATAGACATAGTCACTTAATGTACACCCGTTCCCTATATGCACTCCAAGGACCGAGACAATTTCACAGTGAGCACCAATATATACGTCGTTACCAATACATACCTCAGGGGAAAAGCGTTGTTCAAACCATTGCTTTAGAGGCTGAATTCTTAAAAATGCTCCAATAATACATCTATCACCTATCCTTACGGATTCAGGATTCAAACAATGAAAAGGTCGATGAACATAGGTATTAACTCCTAAAATTCTGCTGTGTGGCCTCCAAAAGATAGCAAGTCGAATTCTCCTCAAAACCCCCCTGATCCCATTACCTTGCTGCCTTAAAGCGGCATAGCGATTTTGCACAAGTTGCTCTGCCACAATTACTGAACCCTTGACCCCAGACCAATATTTTCTAGCTCTCTCATAGCTTGCTCTGACCGATCCTCCACTATTGCCTCAGTGTTTACCCACTCACAGAACCGTGATAATCCTGAGCTAATATTTACAAGGGGCTCAAATCCAAGATCAATTCTTGCTTTTGATAGGTCAGCATAACAATGGCGAATATCTCCAACCCTAAAATCACCTGAAACCGACAACTTAGAATTGCTACCCAACAATCCACATAATATTTCTGCAACCTGCATAACTGACGTAGGCACACCAGACCCAACGTTAATTGCATGAAAACCTGATAAGGGCACTTCAAGTGACGACAAAATAGCTTGGACAACATCACTTACATGAACAAAATCGCGACTCTCCTGCCCATCTTCAAATATGTTAATTGGCAAATTTTGCCGCATACGATTTGAAAAAATGGAAAGGATGCCGGTATATGGGTTACGCAGCGACTGACGCTCACCATAAACATTTTGAAAACGCAAAGCCATAACTGTAATTCCATAGGCTTCAGCAAATACCTTACCAAGGGCTTCATTGGCCAGCTTGGTTGCAGCATAAATCGAGGCGGGAAAAGGTGCTGACGTTTCAGGAGTTGCAATGAGTTTCAAGGATTCTCCTTGCGGACCCTTTAACTCAAATTCACCCATCTTCATCTGCTCAACTGAACGTGGGGCAGGAACTGTAATTTCATCCTTTAATTGATATGCCCCCTCTCCATATATTGAGCGACTAGATGCAAGAATGACCCGCTTAATATGTCGATGACGAAGACCGATAGCCTCAAACATTGCAGCTGTTGCCTGTTGATTAACATCATAGTAATGAGCTATTTGATACATCGATTGCCCAGTTCCCGTCTCTGCAGCAAGATGCACCACCGCTTCTACTCGGCTCAATACCTCGTCCATCATAGAATGATTGCGAATGTCGGCACGTATAAATTCAACGTTTTCATTTTTCAACCAGGGCATGCCTGACTGAGGGAGAGCACCATGAATTTGAGGGCTGAGGTTATCCACCACTACTACCTGATGACCATTGGCGACCAGGGCTTCAACGAGCCACGAACCAATAAATCCAGCACCCCCAGTAACAAGAATTTTCATAAGATCATCTTTTTAAAGTTTTTCCACCAATCAATGCGACAAACTACTCCCAAGCGGATTGCTTAGGCGTTGTTAAAACGATCACCGAGATGACATATTTAAATTAATTAAGGCTACTTCACTGCGATAATTGTCATTCCCGTAGGGATTTGCAATTTACCAATCATCCATTCCAGACCTGGAATAGGAAATTTATTTAATAGTCGCCTAATCCTTCCTCCACCCATTGTATAGATGTAGACACTTCGAAACCCAGCTTCTCGAAAGAGAATTTTTACGGCTTTTGGGGTGAAAAAAACGACATGCGCAGGTGGATCAATATAGTACCAGCCGATGCCAGCAATCTTTGCATAAATACTATTGAAATTTCCAGTAGTTAAATATGCACATCCCCCTGGCTTTAATGAATTAAAGATTCCCTCTATAAATTTTCTGGGATGAAGATCATGCTCAATGACTTCGGTCGCAATTACTGAATCGAAACGATTTGCAACCAATTTAAAAATGGCATCATCATAAATTTTTCCAGTGTGGGATACCGCACCCTTATTTTTAAGTGCAAGACTGGCGTCCTTTGAAACTTCCACAGCCTCGTAATTTAAATTTACTCGCGTTTGTTTGAGGTAGTTATATACAGCAGCAGATGGGCCAGGTCCGATTTCCAAACAATTAGCATGACTTGCCTTTAAATAATTATCGATCCACCATCTTCTACCTTGATCAATACTGTCACTCTCATTTTGAGAAAAGGATGCTTTACTTCCCGAGAAATAGGAGTGATCGTAGAAATTCTCAATATCCGCTTCGGTTACATTGGTTTCCCCAAAGCCACAATTAATACATTTTGTTACTCGATAGTTTTTGCTTACGCCATAAAACCTTACATCAGATCCACAAACATAACATGTAGCATTTTGCATATTGGCCATAGATAATTTTCTACCACCTAATTAGAAAAAACAGATTCTGGCACGCTAATGCCCGATCTCGAGCTTTAGCTTGCCTCATGATTTCGCGCATCACCTCACACTGCCACTTTTAATGTTGGCCCACACGCGTTGTCCTAGCAGCACTAAGAGCATCAAGAAAAACGCTGCTGCTAAACCCCCAGCAGCACTCTTGATCATGCCCCGTTTTTTAGTGGTCGGCGCGGTGTTAGCCTCTAATCCCTTAGTAAAGCGGGCAGAAATTTGCAGGAGCTGGGCATGCAATTGATCCAAAATCTCTTGGCTATTGCTATCGTCTTTAGATAATTTGGATCGCAATTGGGCCTCAATCTTGAGCAATTCCTCATCGAGCAAGAGACCATCAAATATTTTTTCTGCCAACGGGCTAGCCTCGTCTAAGAAGGTCTTGATAAGGGCAATTTGCACTAAGCGAGCGCGCAGACGAGCTAGGACTTCTTTAGATTGATTAATATCATTATTGACCGCAATAATTTGGGTGCTAATGGGCAGGTATTTGGCGCCCGAGTCTTTGGGATCCACTACCTGCTGACCCACGCTGGCGTTACCCGGAAAGCGCTTATGTAAGTCTTCTAGTTGCCGGGCACGCTCTTGTTGGTAAGTCATCTCCACTTGCGTAGTGGTAATTTTTTTCGCAATATCAGCCACGGTACTAATCGTCTCACCCTCGTAGCTATTGAGTACATTGCGTAGCTGCAGATAGGCGCCACCGGTGCGCAAGAACTTGGCTGCGGCGCGTACATTATCCAAAGAGGCCTCTTTTGTATTACCAGCGGCAGTGACAGTTAAGCTCAAAATGGTCGTGGAAGCCGCATCCAAGTCCTTACCAATGCCTGCCAGGTCCTTGGTATCGGCCTTGGAAATGGCATAGCTGGGGGAGATATTTTTTTGCCACCATTGCTCATCTGACAGACTTCTATATAAGGACTCTTGCCCCTGCGGGATAGCGCCTTCTGCGAGCACCTGCGCCGCTAAATTAGGCAAACTCTTTTGAATAGTTTTCCAAGNNACNAANTCTAGTGCATAGGTGTTGGTGTTGGTGTTGGTGTTGGTGTTGTTTAGCAAGATATATTCTGCAGAATATTGTCCCAAGGTAAACCAACCGGTCAGACCTAAAACAGCGCCGACTATTGCAGCTAGCGCGAGCTTTTTCCAAGCAGACCGCAGGAATTTAACAATGTCTAACAGGGAGATTTCGGAATCATCCTCAATCTCTTTTAGTTCTCGCTCAGCCATTGACACATCCGCTCATTTGTTTAGCCTTCATCGTTTAGCACTCATTGATTCCGTTTGAACTTAGTAGTCACAATAGCAACAGCCCTTTATTTCACCGAAATAGAAAGGACCTTTATAAATCACCATTAATTATTATAAGTGACTACTTATGACGGGAGTAATAATCGTCTAGCACTGGATCTGCTCTAATTGAGCCCTGATTGCCTGCCCTGCCTTGATATAAGAGTGTTGTTCACGTAGATAGGCAGCGGCATTCTTGCCTAATTGCTCCCTAAGGGCGCTATCAGTCACCATTTGCCGCATCTTTTCAGCAGCCACCCCAATATCCGGCTCGGCCCACATCTGGTCTTTTCCATTGGGATAGGCACCGCTGGGAACTGGAACCAGCGTATAGGGGACTAACATCGAGTTAGTGGAATTCATAAACTCGGTATTGCCCGAGTATCCGGTAGCAATCGTGGGCTTTCCTAGATACATCGCTTCTGCCAAACCCAAGCCCAGCCCTTCGGCCCTGTGCAAAGAAATATAACAATCGCTTGAATGGATTAAGCCCCGCATTTCATCTTGGGTGAGGTACCCATCCCGAATTTCAATTCGGGGGTCTTGATCAATTAATGCTTCAAGATTTTTTCTCAATGGTGAATAGTGACTACTATTCATGGTTTTGAGAATTAATCTCGCAGAATGATCGCCTTGGGGAAATGCCTGCTGAAAGGCCTTGATGGTGGCTTCGGGATTTTTTCGCTCAGGCATAGAGTTGAAATCAAAGCTAAAGATAAAAGTAAATTCATTGGGATTTAAGCCAAAGTACTCTTTATTCATCGATTCAGGAGGCAAATCGAACTCCAGTGGAAAAGGAATTTTGACGACTTTCTTGCCGCTTTTTCTCATCGCCTGCGCAATAAATTCAGTGGCTACCCAGATCTCATCGACCAGATGCGTAGCGTACTGCCATGCATCAGGAAAATTCTCCAACTCCCAAAACCAATAGCCGATGTTGTAAGTCTTGGCCCACTCCGGATAAGTCACCCATAAGGGCAGGCGATAGAGCATATCGGGATTTATACAAATCAAATTAATGGGGTACTGACAACGATCACGCACATCTGAATCCAATGCAGTATTCGATTGCTTGCTCGTGATTCTCACCTGAAATTGCCGCACCACCAAAGGAATAAGCGCTGCCTTGGCTGCAAATGCCATGGAGCGCATAGCTTGGCCCAAACCCAACTCCCCTTTGGAATAGCCAATAAAATTGATGCCCAACACTTGACCTGCTAACTTTGGCCTAGTGCGCGGCATCATGGAAAAACCCACATTCGCCAAGCGATAGCCCACAGGCTCCAACGCTGTTTTGATTTTCTTCAAAAAAGATCGCACCCGAGACTTCATCTTAAAGATCGTCTTTTTAAAATCAGTCGCATGGGTACTGCAGTAATCCATTTCATGGGCAGTCAGACCTTTCCTACCAGCGCTGCTAGAAAGAAGCCCACATTATTTATGATGGTTTGACGATATACCCCACTTTGCTTCAGACCCACTAAGCGCGGCACTAGGGATAGCTTTCGCGCTGCTGCAAACTGCGTAAAGATCTTTTGATTATCAAGAGTCAATCGATGTTGCATGGGACCTAATGCGGCAATATGGCGCTCATTCCAATTGGCAAAGCGTCCACCGAACAGTTTTTTAATTCGCATCACCTGAGACTTTAAGCTGGTATTCATCCCCCACAGATTATTGGGGTGCTGGCGATACCGAACACTGGGAGTCTGATCAAATAACACTGGACCCCCCATCCCGGTAACGAGCATATAGGTCCACCAATCATGCAGATCAATGTCCACTTCAGGACCAGCTTGTACTAAAAGCTTACGCGCCGCCTCGTTAAACACCATCGTATTGCCACTAGCGATATTCTGTACTAATGCATTGGCAAATACCGCTGGCCTTGCATACGGCAGGGATAAGCCCAAAGGGTGATTATCTCGGTCCACATACTGCGTACGAGAGCAATAGAGCGCTGGTATATCGCTTGGCACTGAAGTGAAGAATCGGGCTGCGCGCGCTAACTTATCATCTAGCCAAATATCATCTTGATCACAGTAAGCATAGGCATCTGCTTTTAAATTCGGATGGCAAACCATCGAGAGAAAATTACGGGCAAAACCTTGTTGGGGGCCTTTGATTTGTTGAACCTTACTCCTGCCGACCTTGCTTGCAAAAGCATCAATCATGGCTAAGGTGTCATCACTGGAGCCATCATCTGATGCCAATACCGTCCAATCGATATGGCTTTGTCTTTTGATCGAATCAAGCTGCTCTTGTAGGTAAGCGGCGCCGTTATAGGTTGCCAACAAAATTGCGATCTGCATCTCTTAGGTGATCTCTATCGCAGGGTGTATTGCTTGTTGCCTAGAACAAGTGGGCTTTACTCCCCTGCACAGGGATTGGGCAAGGCTCACTGATGCTCCCTGTAATTTACTCAAATTCACTGGCGAGGCAATTGTGCTCGGTGTAAAAAATCCGCATAGGCGCAAGTCAAGCCCGCTTCTAAATTCACCAACGGTTTCCAGCCCAAGCGATTGAGCTTTCCCGAGTCCATCCACTTGCGGGGAGAGCCATCGGGCTTGCTAATATCAAAACGAATCTTACCTTCGTAGCCCACCGCTTTTCCGACCGCATGCGCCAAATCAGCAATCGTCACATCGGAGCCATAACCTACATTAATGTGGTTTTGCATCGGTAGCGTTTGCTCATCAAAAATGGCTTTGTCCAATTGCATCACAAAAACCGAGGCAGCGGCCATGTCATCGACATACAAAAACTCCCGCTTAGGTGTGCCCGTTCCCCAAATCACCACTTCGGGCGCATGGGCTAGCTTGGCTTCATGAAATCTTCGAATCAGCGCCGGTATGACATGGCTATTTTCAGGGTGATAGTTATCGCCAGGGCCATAGAGATTCGTTGGCATGACTGAGCGGTAGTCAATGCCATGCGAGCTTCCATATTGGCGGTTATAGCTTTCACACATTTTGATTCCGGCAATCTTTGCTACCGCATAAGGCTCATTGGTGGGCTCTAACTTGCCCATCAGCAGCGCTTCTTCGGTCATCGGCTGGGGAGCCAGTTTAGGGTAAATACAGCTGGACCCTAAAAACAAGAGCTTTTTTACCCCATGCATAAATGCTTGATGAATCACATTGTTTTGCACCATCAGATTGTCGTAAATAAACTCTGCTGGAAAGGTATTGTTGGCATAAATACCGCCGACTCGGGCCGCTGCCAAATAGACATGGTCTGGCTTTTCTGTGGCAAAAAAATTTGTCACAGCAGTTTGATTGGTTAAATCCAATTCGGCTCGGGTTTTACCAATAATATTGGTAAAACCTTGCGCTCTTAAAGCGCGCTCAATGCTTGAACCCACCATCCCGCGATGGCCTGCAATATAGATCTTTGGGTTGAAGAAATCGGTCATCGGGCTTTGGTCTTATTGATGTTTCATCGTTTAATGTGTATTTTGAACGGTTTAGTTTTCTTTACCGACCGCTACAGCGTAACCATGATTTTGCAATAAGGCATGTTGTTTAGCCAGGTCGAGATCGTTGGCAACCATCTCCACAATCATTTGATCTAAAGTAATTTCAGGAACCCAGCCCAGTTTTTCTTTGGCTTTGGTCGGATCACCTAAAAGGGTCTCTACTTCGGTAGGGCGATAGTAGCGCGGATCGATTTGCATAATCACATCGCCTACTTTTAAAGCTGGAGCCTTATCGCCTTCGATACTGGCAACAATGGCTTTTTCATTCTCAGCCACACCTTCAAACTGGAGCGTAATACCTAACTGTTTAGCGCTACGGGTGATAAATTCACGTACCGTGAACTGCACGCCAGTGGCGATGACAAAATCATCTGGCTGGTCTTGTTGAAGCATGAGCCACTGCATGCGCACATAGTCTTTAGCATGACCCCAGTCCCGCAAGGCATCGATATTACCCATGAAGAGACGCTTTTCTAAACCTTGGGCGATATTGGCTAAACCACGGGTGACTTTACGCGTGACAAAAGTCTCGCCACGGCGTTTAGATTCATGATTAAACAGAATGCCATTACACGCATACATGCCATAGGCTTCACGGTAGTTCACCGTAATCCAATAGGCATACATCTTGGCCACCGCATACGGGCTACGGGGATAAAACGGCGTGGTTTCTTTTTGGGGAATTTCTTGCACCAGGCCATAGAGCTCGGAAGTCGAGGCTTGATAAAAACGGGTTTTCTTTTCTAAACCCAAAATACGAATGGCTTCTAACATCCGCAAAGGACCCATCGCATCAACATCGGCCGTGTACTCGGGCGACTCAAATGACACCGCCACATGAGACTGCGCCCCCAGGTTATAAATCTCATCAGGCTGGCACTCTTGAATAATGCGCACTAAATTGCTGGTATCGGTTAAATCCCCATAATGCAAAATCAGATCAGGATGGTTGACGTGGGGATCTTGATACAAATGATCAATTCTGCCGGTATTAAAGGAGGAGGCGCGGCGTTTAATACCGTGAACGATATAGCCCTTCTCTAATAGGAACTCCGCCAGGTAAGAGCCATCTTGGCCCGTAATGCCGGTGATTAAAGCGACTTTTTGCGTATTTTTCATCATGATTGAATTATATGGACTTAGATGGGTTCAAACATCTTTTCAACGACCTGAGTACCGATTGTTGAGGGTCGCCAACCCAAGGTTTGGCTAATCTTATCAATACTGGCCGTACTCACCAGTAAATCCGTTGGACGCATCAAAGCGGGATCTTGAACCACATAGGCGCGCCAGTCTAAATTGACCCGCTTAAAAGCGGCCTCTACAAAATCCATCAAGGTCATGGTAGTACCCGTGGCAATCACAAAATCTTGCGGGGTCTCTTGCTGAAGCATGAGCCACATGGCTTCTACATATTCTGGCGCCCAACCCCAATCCCTTGCAATGTCTAAACGGCCCAAGCTCAGTTGAGATTGACGACCAGCAGCAATTTCCTTGGCAGCCTGCACTATCTTTTGGGTCACAAAATGCGCAGGGCGCAAAGGGGACTCATGGTTAAAGAGCATGCCTGAGCAAGCATATAAATCATATGAATGGCGGTACTGCTTTACTAAGGAGCATGCGGCTGTTTTAGCAATGGCATAAGGGCTCAGTGGGGTCAAAGGCGTAGATTCAGTAACAGGAACACCCCCCGTATTTCCAAAACACTCTGCAGAGCCGGCATTAAATAATTTAATCTTTTTTTTGCTCTGTTTGCAAGCCTCTAGAAAATTGAGCGTTCCAAAAATAACCCCTTGTAGCGTCATTGTAGGTTCAGCAAATGAGATGGCAACTGAGGATTCGCCCGCTAAAAAGTAGATTTCATCTGGGTTAACCTCACACACTACACGCAAGACCTCTTCAAGCTTCTCAGGTTGTATGCAAACCACCTTCACCTGATCTTGAATACCTAATTTAACCAAATTGCCAATAGGGACATCTGGAGAATGCCGGGTAGTGCCAATAACATCGTATTGCTTAGACAGCAGCAACCTGGCCAGATAACTGCCGTCCTGACCACCGACTCCACAGATGAGCGCTGTTTTTTCCATAAAGTGAAACTACGCCCTATCGTCCATAAACATCCTCAAAGCGCACAATATCGTCTTCGCCCAGATAGCTGCCTGACTGCACTTCAATAATCTCCAATGGCTCGGTTCCCGGATTGGCCAAACGATGGGTTTGTCCTTGGGGAATATAGGTACTTTGATTTTCAGTTAAGGTCAGCACTTGCTCCCCATTGGTGATTTCAGCAGTGCCTTTCACCACAATCCAGTGCTCGGCGCGATGGTGGTGCATCTGTAAGGACAAACTGGCGCCAGGCTTGACCTGAATCCGCTTGACCTTAAAACGCTCCCCTTCATCCACGCTATCGTACCAACCCCATGGGCGGGAGACTTTGCGATGCAAATGCTTTTCTTCACGCTGACGCTGCTCTAACTGCCCCACCAGATGCTTCACATCTTGGCTCTTAGAGCGGGTGGTCACTAAGACGGCATCGGCCGTTTCAATGATGACCAGATTTTCCACCCCCACCGCGCTCACCAAACGGCTACTCGCGTGCACTAAAGAGTTCTTGGTATCACTCATCAAAATATCACCATGAATGACATTACCATCGAGGTCTTGCTGGCCCACTTGCCAAACGGCATCCCAGGCGCCTAAATCATTCCAACCGGCATCAAGCTCGACCATCTGGATAGGAAAATGCGATCCGGGACATTTCTCAATCACGGCATAGTCAATCGATTCATTGGGAATCTGATTAAAAGTGGCCTTATCAGGACGAACAAAGTGTGCCCCAGTGGAATCGTCCACGCTTTTACCCAAGTAAGCTGCTTGCGTAGCATCCAAGATGTCAGGGCGATATTCTTTGATAGCAGCCAACCAAACACTGGCTTTGAGAACAAACATGCCGCCGTTCCAAAAGTAGCCACCCTCTTCTAGATATTGCTGGGCAGTTTGCGCATCGGGCTTTTCTACAAAGCGCTCCACCACATATGCGCCTTTGGTCAACTGCGCATCGGTTGATTTTCTTTGTGTGTGGATGTAACCATAGCCCGTCTCGGGGGCGGTGGGCGTAATACCCAAAATCGCAATAGCGCCAGACTGGGCAATGGCTACGCTTTGCTTGAGCGCCTTGGTGAAGGCGGCGTTATCTTGAATCGTTTGGTCTGCTGGAGTCACTACCAAAATGGGATCACTATCGTGATCTTTCGCTTGCTCTTGGGCATACAGCGCAGCCAAGGTCAGTGCAGGAGCGGTATTTCTGCCAGAGGGTTCTAACAATAAATCGGCCTGGATATTTTTTAATTCTCGCAATTGATCTAAAGCCAAAAAGCGATGCTCTTCATTGGTGACCACAATGGTCTTGCCTAAGGTCGTTTGATCACCCCCAATGGAGTTGGCTCGCTCTATTGCCAGTTGGAATAGGCTTTGATTGGAGTCATCACCAGAAAGTACCAAAAATTGCTTGGGGTAAGTAGAGCGGGAAAGGGGCCACAGCCGAGTTCCTGATCCACCACAAAGAATCACTGGTACCACTAAAGCCATATACAGATATCCAATTCCAAATAAGGGTTAATGCAGAACCTAAATGGGGTCTGAGAAAACAACCCAAAACCCCTACAGTTCTAATAATTAGCAGTGATTTTAGCGTAAATCCCCCCCGATAAGCCGATAAAGGGGTTTGCCCTATTGGCACCAATCAATTGATTTATTTATTCGCTTCACTGATTGGCCCATTAATGCCATGAGCATTATGTATTAATACGCATTTTTATGAATGAGGCCACGCCATGGGGTATAAAAAATAATCTTTAAATCCAGCATTAATGACCAATTATCGATATAAAACAAATCATGCTCAATGCGGGTCTGCAAATCGGTATCGCCACGCCAGCCATGGATTTGGGCCCAACCGGTAATGCCGGCTTTGACAAGGTGCTTTTTCATATAGCCAGGAATTTCGTCCTTAAACTGCTCGACAAATTCGGGGCGTTCGGGCCGAGGACCCACAATTGACATATCCCCCTTGAGCACATTAAAAAACTGGGGTAATTCATCCAAGCTCGCTTTTCGGATCCAAGCGCAAAAGAGACTATTGGCCGCTTTTTTGGCTGAATTCCCCCAAATGAGCCCTTCTTTTTCGGTATTTACCGGCATGGTGCGAAATTTCAAGATGTCAAAATGCGCACCATTCCACCCTACCCGCTTTTGCCGATAGAGCACCGGGCCTGGGGAGCTCAATTTGACCATGATGGCCAAAAAGAGAAATACCGGCGAGAGCAAAATAATGAGGAGGAGTGAAATGACAAAATCCTCTGCTGCTTTGAGATAAAGATTAGCGCCATTCATCGGTGTGCCATAGAGGTCCACCATCTCAATTCCCAAGACTTCGGAAACGCCATGGTTAATTAATCGATAAGAAAACCAATCAGGCACAAAGCGTACATTGGCAGTGCTATTTTTCAAGCCCTCCATTAATGCCGGGATCTGATCATGATCGCTCATCCCCAAGGCTAGCCAGATTTCATCTAAAGGCTCTTTAGCCAAATCTTGCAATTGCGCCTCACTTGGCGCCACTAAATATTGAGAAACCCGAAAGCCGGACCAAGGCGATCGCTCAATTCTTTGCTGCAATTCTTTGGCAGTGCTACTAGAGCCAATAATCGCCACATGCTTTAAATTAATACCGCGCGCGCGTAATCGAGCCAAAATCAGATGGACAATGTAACGCGCCATCAGAAGACCAGAGAAGGTATAGATGGCCCACATTAAAATCCAGGCCCTGGAGTAAAAATCATTGGTCTTACTAAAGAGCAGCCAAAAAACAATGAGCACCCACGTTTGAACAACAACAGTGCCAACCGCTTGAATCAGCTTAAAAAAGCCCTCACTTCTCCACGAGCGATATAGCTGACTATTGAGTAAGATGAAAATCAAAGCGCCCATCAAGATGAGTGAGAAGTAGCGCTGACTATCTAGATCGCTCGGTCGCACAATCCGATAGCTATAAAAAGCCAACACTCCCGCAATCACGAATGCCGACACATCGATCAAGCGGGCAATAGTGGCAGGAAGGAGATTGCGTGAGCTCATGAATACACTGGTTGAGGAATCATTTACTTGAACAATGATTGACGCTGTAGTTCAAACTTCCAAGCAGACTCACACATCTCCTTCAAGGTACGTTTAGCCTCCCATTGCAAGATCACTTTAGCCTTATCGGCGCATGCATAATAAATGGGCAAGTCTCCTTGTCTGCGAGGACCTATTTTCATCGGGATAGATTGACCGGTGGCTTTTTCAAAAGTTTGGATCATCTCTAAAACACTATAGGGCTGACCCGCGCCTAAATTGAGGGTATGCAAACCAGCTGATTTTTGTATCAAGCGCAAAGCGGCGACATGCCCCTCTGCCAAATCCATGACGTGGATATAGTCACGCTCACCAGTACCATCCTTGGTGTCGTAATCATTGCCAAATACGGTTAAAAAGGGTCTTTGTTTTGACGCCACCTGATTGATATAAGGCATTAAATTATTGGGCTGATCATTAGGCAGCTCGCCAATGGTGTAGCTTGGGTGAGCGCCAATGGGATTGAAATACCGCAGAGACGCGATTGCCCAACGCTTATCTGAGACAGCTAAATCAGCCAGGATTTCTTCCGCTTGTAATTTAGTGCGCCCATAAGGATTGATTGGACAAGTGGGGTGCACTTCATCATAGGGAAGGTATTGTGGAATACCGTAGACGGTAGCGCTCGAGCTAAAAATAAATTGATAAATACCGTGCTGCTGCATCGCTTGAAGGAGCGTAATGGTTCCGCCCACATTATTATCAAAATACAAGAGTGGATCTGTTGCTGATTGGGCAACTGACTTCAAGCCCGCAAAATGCATTACGGCGGCAATAGGGTGTTTTGAAAAAATGGTGGCCAATATTGCGTTATCGCGCACATCACCCTCATAAAAGGGAATTGGCTTAGCACAAAGTAGCTCCAGTTGCCTGGCAACGCTCGCTTGGCTATTACACAGATTATCTAAAATCACGACATCATGCCCATGTTCAAGCAATGAAGCCGCCACGTGACTTCCAATAAAGCCCAGGCCACCAGTAAGTAATATAGACATCCACTCATGTTACCCGTAAAACTGAAGTCTATTTTTAAAATGTATAGCCAAGCTATCTCGCATTCTTGACTGATTATATTTTTACTTTAGAGGATTGCTGCGCCCCCTCATGGTGTCAGAGTCTTTATATTCATAACTCAGGAGCAAGGCGACCATCAAGGCGATCAAGTAACACAAGATCTCAATAGCATGCTGATTACTCAGCTCGCCTACCGTATAAAGCATGATCAACCCTAAAGAAAGAAAACTGGCCAGATCTTTAAATAAGCTTTTTGAGCCTAGGCTCAAAAAGACGATGGCGATCAAGGATCCCAGCATCAGGAAAAGGCCAGGGTAACCATAAGCAAGCCCTATTTCCACCCAGGCGCTATGGGTAGAAGGCATATTCTGGCCACTATGAGGGTATTTTTCATAAAGTAGAAATGTAAAGGGGCCTTTGAGTACACCCACACCTAAAGGATTTTCTGGCATGAAAATCTGCAATCCTGCTACACCCCAGGCTATACGCTCGTAGTTATTAATATTGACTGTTTGACCAGAAGCATTCTTGGGGTAACCCATTTCCTGGGGATTTTGCCACTGAGGGTATTTTTCTACCTGAACAGCGACCTGAGCATCTTCCCACACAGAGAACCAGCCCCGATTATGTTGAGCATGCTCTGCTCCAAGCCAAGTAAGCGTAGTCACAAGCCCGATGACAACAAAAATTAATATAGCCCGTCCTTTGCTGGCAATACCGCCAAAACGAGGCACCTTAAAGACATCCCACATTAACTTAAAACATAAGATCGATAGCAGGATCACTGCTAGGGCAATGCCATTGCGCGTATCCAGAATAAATACGTAGCCATATAAGACGGCGGCAACTGCCACAAGACAGAAGAGGCCAACAAATACCGCTAGCAACCACTGCTCACGCCGGACAGTATCTGCTAAGGCGCCACACAGACCTGCAATCAATATCGTGCCGGCCAAAACCCCGCTGATTTTTCCATAAAAGATGTAATTGAAATAATCGGGCGCAAAAAGACTGCTTGCTGCCATTGCCTTAGGGATGTACTGATAAAAAAGATACCCGAAGCTAGCTACCATACCCAACCAAAGTAGACTCATTGCATGGGGCCTCTTTTGAAGAGCCAAACCCGTTGCCAACCCTAGCATTACTGCCAACCCACCTCTCAACCAGGTACTAGTTAATTCATGGAACTGAAGGCCAGGAAAACGGGAGAAAAATACATAATGGGTGATCACCCAACAAAACATGAGGCCCAATAAAATCAGAGGCATCCAAAATTTAAGGGGAATTTTTTCATGATAGTTTTTGAGGAATTGATAGATATATTTTATTGATATCAGGGCGCCGATTCCGAGCAGAGTATTTCGTAAGGCAATCGTACCCTTAACAGCCCAGATACCCAGAAGCACACTGCTGATAAAAATTAATATCCACCCCAAGACGTCCCTCTTGGCATCTTTATCGTTAACATTCAAAAACTTTAGCATTTGCAGATTCAATTAGCACAAACCTTTGGCGCATAAATTAACAATTCTTGTATATGGGGCATGAAATACTCTTCCTCAGGAACGCTCAAATGCTCATAAAGAACAAATCCCTCCGGTGGAATCCTATTGGCATATTCCCCTTGACCTGCAGAGTCAAGAATGACAAACCTTACACCTTTAGAGATTGCTGAACCAGAATCAATATCTGCCCTCAATGCAGCTATGTTTACACCAGCTCCAAAAGGAGCTATTTGCAATTGAGGGATAGGACTAATCACCTTAAATAAGGAATTACGCGTGTTGTTAATCTGATAATCAATCGAGCATGGTTTTTGTTGTAACTCAGTAAGTGTACGCACAATAGTTTGATAATAATGCGCCATCTGAGGGCTCCAGCGCTGACCGCGAAGCACTTCTGGTGTAGGTATTGCCTGGGCATTAATCACCGTGTACCAAGTGGGGTAAAAATAATTACCTCGATTTCCATAAGTTGCCGTCAAGCCCATCCACAAGGTAAAGAAAATAAAAAAGGTTTTTAGCTTTCCAGTTGATTGCAAAAAAGCAAAGAGCACAATGATTCCTACCGAACTCCCCGTAGCGATTCTGAATGTTTCTGCCAGATGTAGAGAGCTAGAGACTAACAGCAGACTTGCTAAAGCAATCTTGGCAACGCCTGGCGTGACATAGTCTTTTCGTTTCCCCAATAGTGCCAATATAAAAATCCATAAACTACTGAGCAAGATGAAACTTGTCAAAATCCAACGCACATCTCCATGCCGGTAGCCAGTATAAATTTCTTTAAAAAGCGCCTGGAATGGAAAGCTTTTAATATAACTAAAAGTCGTATTAGCGTAAATTGCGGGAAGATCGATGGAGAGATTAACCCAATAATCCAATAAATGATTGCTAGCAAGGTAGCTAAAGAAAATTCCGATAGGTAATGAAAGGCCTAGAGCAGTGATCAATAAAGAGAGGATTGTTTTTTTGTATTCCCTGCCTTGAATCAGATCATAAGAAAAAGACAGCAAGATCAACAACACAACTGCTAGCGCTAGGCCCTCCCTTGCCAGAATGGCTAATCCAAAAGCCAAGCCCGCTAAAAATAACTTTAACAACGTTATTTTCTTGAACTGTGACTGCCAACTTTGCGTCGCCAAAACATAAATCCCGCACATCAAAAATGGGAAGGCGATGTAATTTGACCAAGGGTACATGGCCAAAGGGTGAAACAAAACCAGCGTGATCAGCACATACAGAGCTATCGTTTTACTCTTAAGAATATGTAGTGCGCTAGCGTAAACCAGCAATATGCCAATGGCATAACAAATACTCGTAATGACAATAATGGAAAGCATGTTCTTCCCAATGCCGAAGGCAAGCGCCTGCAGAATTGTTGTCAAAATACCATACTGAATAAAGATATCTTTATAGGGAGCCTGGCCCTCATACAGATCTTTGGCATTGCTGAGCATTAAACCCCAATGGTGCGGATCAATGTCGTAAGCACCCTGCCAGACAGAAAAAAGCACCACAATAATGGGGCTAAGAATCAAAAATAGGCGTGAGTACTTTTCCATTTAGCTCAAGCGGCGCCTTGAGTGAGATCTGGATCCACTGCAAAAAATGACGGGTAATATTTTGGTCACCGCTTTCTTTTTATCGCTTGTTTACTCTTGATTTACTCTTTAAATAGTTAATATAAATTTTATAGTCTTTCTCATTGATTAAAAATTTATTAAAATCTTTCAAGGAGCAACATCAACAGTTTTAAGAAATCCCTACAGGAGTCAAAATGACGTCAGGCAATATCCCAAAAATCAATGTTCGCAATTCTGTTTCAGAATGCACCCAGTCACTGCGCAAGGAAAATGCCGGTAAATATCAAAATTACAGCATTAAAGACTGTATCGCCTCAATTGCTGCATCCAAAATTCAGTAATTAACTATTGTTATAAGTTTCAGGTCTTTTTAAGCCATCTTAAGCCTAAAAGACCTTATTTCATGCTTTAAAACTATCTTGCAGGGTGATTGGGGTACTGTTTACCGGTCATATTGCTATATATCGCCCCGGCTATCACCAGCAAAATGGAGTCCACCATGACTGGAAAAAAGGCGTAGCGGTAGTTCATCACTTGGCCCAATACTGCAATTAATGCTACAGCGGCGGCTGGGGGATGCAGACACCGCAATACGAACATCCCCAAAATGGAAGCAGCAGCAGCAATTGGCATCGCCAGTAATGGTTCTCTAATAAGATTGGCAGCAGTAATGCCGATCAACGCCGACAAGGTATTGCCAGCAATCACCGCCCATGGCTGGGCCATCGGGCTGCCTGGCAAGGCAAATACCAAGAGAGCACTTGCCCCTAGGGAAGCCATCAACCATTCATCGAGTCCGCTGATTTCACCTAGGTACTTAGCGATAGTAAGTACTAACATCAACCCAACAAATGTGCCACAACTAGAACGAAAACGCTCAGCCCAAGTCACTGGCGGTTGATCGCCACCAAGATAAAAGGAATATCGCTTAATTAAGTATTTGGCTGCGTGTCTCATCTTTTATTTCTTTAATCGAAATTTAATTATTGGTTGCTTTTAGCTATCAAGCCAATACAAAAATATGATTATTCGATACCCTTGTTTTGTACATAATAACCCCGTGGTGAGTGGTTTT
>TBL_comb47_HYPODRAFT_10002008_pt1 | contig 25663 bp, 18 predicted proteins | sample TroBogypolimnion_40_FD_10682 | JGI IMG/M metagenome (IMG submission 10682)
ATAATCGTATGTTTCGCCATCATCATCATACAAAAGAAAATTACCGGCAACAGTACCATAATAACGAACTTCTAACGGAAGCAGCTCACCATTTTTAGGAGTATGCAACCTTGAAGCAATCATTGGGATAATCCCTCCATCTTTCACATACAAAGGTATTTCATCAAGTTTAGTATCCACATCAATAATCTCATTCTCTCCTATATATTTACCTGTATAAAAGTCGTACCATTTACCTTTAGGCAATATTACCTTACGGGATTGTTGACCTGTAAAGACAGGAGCAACCAATATAGATTCACCAAACATATACTGATCCTTAATATCTTTTCTCTTTGCAATATTATAAGGATTCTTGGTGTCGTCATCCAGAATGCCTGTAATTATACCCTTTTGGGGAATAAAGCCATCTGTCAGAACCATAGGACGTATGGGAGGAGTTCCATCAAAATGATATTGAGCAAAAGTAGTNTATATATAAGGTATCAACTGCATACGCAACAACGCAACCTTTTTTACNGCTTCAAATACATCGGGATACGACCAAGGCTTAGTTCCACTCGACCACGCATTAATCATNGCCATAGGCGAAAAACAAACAGATTGCGTACGTCTTAACCATTCTTCACCGNTAGCAGAACTTCTNACTTCGGGAGTCCACAACACACCCGNAAANCCTGAATTAATAAGAGCAGTTATAAAGTCTTCGTGATTGTAATAATCATTATAGATAACGAANGGAAAACGCGAAGCACCAGCATTTGACGCTCTAACCAAACCATAAGTTCTTTTGTTTATTTTGTGATATTCTTCNGTTATCATTTCCTGNAATAACANCCCATAAATCTGTCGCATCTGTTCAGCATCNACNCCNGATGGAAANGTNGCTACNTCAGGCCATAACCAGTTGTCAAAACCATCGCATTCATCAATTTTAAAACCAGATACACCTTTATTTAAAATACCTTTATTAATGTAATCAGTAAATACCTTTCGGGCTTTATCTAAAGTATAATCAGGCACAATACCATTCCATACCGTATGAGAACCTGCATAAGGCAACATAGGTGAATATATTTCAGCTTTTGGAGCAATATAAGGGTTCATCCACAGATTAGTTCTAACGCTATTATTAAGTAATGTTTTAACAAATTCAGCAGGTTTCGGAAATCTTCCATTATCCCATTTATAAGAGCAAGGATATGAAATACCCATCCACCCGGGTTCAAGCCCAATAAAATCAAGAGGGAAACCATGCTCTTCAAATGCTTTTACTTCATTTATAACATTTGTGTCAGCAAACATAGTATGCGTACGATACGTAAAGCCTAAACCCCATTTAGGAGGCAAACATCCTCCACCATTATAAAGATTGTATTTTTGAACTACTTCAAGAGGCGATTTGCCACCAAATATAATTATTTCAGCTTCATCAACAGGTATCAGTATTTCAACAGCATCAGAAGTCGGCTGGGCATCCCAGTCTTTATCTATATTTCTGTTGTAAACTTTAGGTGGATTTGCACTATTTACCCTTACAGCCGAGCCAACATAAACAGTAATATATCTAGCTGAATTAATAAGAACCCCATATCCTTTACTTGATACGTAAAATGGTACAGGAGCATGTGTTCTGCCATTATCTACACCTCCATAATGATCCACATGAAGATTATATATCTGTCCCCTCCTATTAACTTGTTTAAATTGTAAACCGAGCCCATATATCTCTTCATCCTTCTCTAAAGGAAAACGCAGGTAAAGTTTACCATTCTGTTTTATAATGTTAATGGAGTCTTTATTTAAAGGAAAAGAAGTATCCTCAAATTCATTTAACCTTTTTAGGTTTGGAATAGCTTTTGCAGCATCTAGAAGATTCGTTTTTTCTTTATTGGTATATTCATATTTCCATACACCTTTTGCCAATACTGTCCATTGATTATGGTCTTTTTTACATTTAATACTTATTAATATTATTATTAATAGTAATAGTAGTAATTTAATTCTTCTTAAAATATTCATTCCTTCTTGCTTTAAATTGAAAAATACTATATCCTTTTGGGAAAATAAAAAGTCTTTAAATATATTTTGTAAAAATAAGAAATATATTTAAATATTAAAGCAACATAATTAAAAATACTTAATCAGGGAAGTATTCTCTAAAAGTTCTATCTGAATAAAAGATTACTATTTTTTCAATAGCTTTTTTATTTACTGTCTCTGGCTTTATTTCTTCTTTGTTTTCAGTAACTTTATCTTCTGAAACCAGATCTTTTTCCTTCTCTACAGCATCATATAAAGTTTCGTTTTTATTTTGAGATGAAATATCCACTGTATGGGGAGTTATAGTCGGCTCTTCAATTTTTGATTCCAATTCTTCTTCCTCTACTTCCTGAGGTATTATATCCGGTAATTCTTCTTCAACTGGCATACTAAACAAATCTGGCTCATCAGATTGTAAACTACTATATGATTTATCTGAAACAGCGTTATTACTATCTCTATACATTGGACCTTTACCAAAAATCAACCAATCAGAGTTTAAATCAGGAAAACGCTTTAAGATTTTAGTAACAAATTCAAGACTGGCATTGTTCCTTCCAGATAAAATATGAGATATACTCGAACGTTGAACACCTATTTCATCAGCAAACTGAGATGAAGATAAATCTTGTGTTTTTAAGATTAAAATTATTCGATCAACCATAATTCACATTGTTAATTTGTGTTTAAATTCAGTTTACAAAAGTACAAATTATTTAATTAACATATGTAACTTTATTAGATTTACAATTGTAATCTTACATGTCTTTCAATAATTACATTATATTTTAACTATTATAAAGCTATATTACAATTATATAAACAATACTATATAAACACTTATATATTTACACAATTCTTCTAATATTTATTTAATTATTTATTTAGATAAATTAATATATATACTGAATTCTATTGATATATGTATAATTATAATAATTTTATTGATTAATATATTATAAAAAGAAGAATTTAACATATTATACATCTTAATTTATATTTGTCATGTGCTATTTAGTATTTACTTTTGTAATTACATTTGTAAACTGTATAGCAATTTACAAATGTAACTTAAAATTATCTTCTTTTATTTGAATTATTTTATGTAATTTTATAACCAAATTATAATTATAAATTACCATGGATTTATCATACATAATCAATCAACTAGGAGAAGAAAGAAGTAATTATTATAACGCTATATCCCCTCCTATTATCAAGACAAGTAATTTTTGTTTCAAAACTGTACAGAAATTGAGGAATAATATAGATAGAGAATTCAATGTTCCCTTTTATACCAGAGGTTACAACCCAACAGTAGCTATATTACGTAAGAAAATAGCAGCTTTAGAGTATGTTGAAGATTCATTGATTACTTCCAGTGGTTGTGCAGCTATATCATCAGCTGTAATTGCAAATATCAAAGCGGATGATCATGTAATATGTATAAATTCTGTTTATAGCTGGACAAATGTATTATTTAATACATTATTAAAGAAGTTTAATGTTAAAACAACAATGGTTGAAGGAACAGATATTGAAGATTTTGAGAAAGTAATTCTTCCTGAAACGAAATTAATCTATTTAGAAAGTCCTTCATCATTTACATTTGAAATACAAGATATCGAACAGATAGTTAAACTAGCAAAGAAGCATAATATTCTTACTATTCTTGATAATAGTTATTCATCTCCCCTATTTCAATCACCAATAAAGCTCGGTGTTGATATTGTAGTACATTCAGCATCTAAATACCTTAATGGCCATAGTGATGTTATTGCAGGAGTTATATGTAGTAATAGAAAAATGATAAAGAAAATATTCTCAACCGAATTAATGACTTTGGGTGGGATAATAACACCGGATGATGCATGGTTAATGATAAGAGGATTAAGAACATTACCTATTAGAATGGAAAGAGTGACAGAAACTACTCAAAAAGTTATAGCTTATATGGAATCAAATCCTAAAATTGAGAAAGTTATTTATCCATTTTCAAAAACTCATCCTCAATACTTACTAGCAAAGAAACAGATGCAAAACTCAGGTGGAATGTTTTCTTTTATACTAAAAACTAATGATATTGCAAAAGTCGATTTGTTTTGTAATACTTTAAAACGTTTTCTGATTGCTTGTTCATGGGGTGGTTATGAATCGCTAATATATCCAGCCTGTGTATTATATAATAATAAAAAGAAAGAAAAACCACGTTTACCTTTCAACTTAATAAGAATGTATATTGGATTAGAAGATGCAGATGTATTAATAAAGGATATTGAAACTGCATTAAAAGTAATTTAAAATTATCTATTATATCGTTTTCCGAAATGAATACTTAGGTAGACTGTTAAAAAATAATTAGGGTATTTATTATAAGCCATCATTGGTATTTCAGCAAAGTAATAATCAAAGATAGTTCCAACTTCTAATGCACGAATGCTTTCGTCATATTCTCCAAATTCAAAGTTAAAGCCAAACTTTGCATATATGCCAGGGTAAGGTTTTATGGACTCAAAACCTTTAAATAATGGCCCTCCTCCATAGATATTACTCAAATCGTGTTTGGCAGGATCGTATCTTTCTAAAGTTAAATAATAAGAGTCGTTAGGTTTTACTATTGAACTGTAATTAATAATCTCAAGATATTTAGGTCTAGCTAAAGCTAAAGAGCCACCAAAATAATAATAATAACTAACTTGAACTCCACCCCAATAAGGCTTATCATTTAACATCCTTTTATAACCTATGCCTCCTCTTAAGATATATACACTATTGATTTGACCATACACAAAACTATTAGCATCACCAAAAAGAGTATTATCAGTTTTGGCTTCTTTAGGATGACTCATATCTACAAATTCAAGTTCCCATAATCTAGTTGATTTGTAGCTTTTATGGATGCCTTTTCTATACCCTATACCCCATCCTTCGTTGTGTAATACAAAGAAGAAATCCTTTTCTTTAGTATAAAGAATTTTACCATCAATATTTGTTGGAGAAGGAGCTGACGATGATTGTGAAAAAGATTTTAATGTTGATAATTCAAACATTAAAAACACTAATACCAACAATATTTTTCTCAATATCGCCATAAGAAAATTATTATAGAACCAAGAATTGATTCTGATTTAATACAATTAATACCTCATATTATCTTGCTTGTCTCTATGACGAGAACTATAAGCATCGCATTTATGGTGAGTTGCACAAGAGCTAAGCATAATAATTACTATTACTAAAGAGGCTATTATTATTCCGATTTTTTTCATACTTTTACAAACTTAAATTTATTATAAATTGTTACAAAAATACAAATAATACTAATACGATTAGTAATTATTATTGTATTTTATTAACAATCTAATGTAGAAAACGTTTTATTTAACTTTAAATTGCTTTAAATGTCTAATATTAATCCGGAAATTGAAGAAAGTTGGAAACAATTACTTCTACAAGAGTTTGAATCAGATTATTTTGCTAACCTAAAAGATTTTTTAATTGAAGATAAGAAGAAATATATTATCTATCCTCCAGGCAAACAAATTTTTTCAGCTTTTAATCTTACTCCTTTTCATAAAGTTAAGGTGGTAATATTAGGTCAGGATCCATATCATGGTGAAGGGCAAGCTCATGGTTTATGTTTTTCGGTTCAGAATGGAGTTAAACCACCTCCTTCCTTACTTAATATTTATAAAGAGATAGAAGAGGATTTAGGTATTAAAATGAATTCATCAAAAGGAAATCTTGAACATTGGGCGAAACAAGGACTATTATTATTAAATGCGACTCTAACTGTAAGAGCAAATATGGCAGGATCTCATCAAAATAAAGGATGGGAGAATTTTACAGATTATGTTATTAAAGCTTTATCAGAACAACAAAAAGGATTAGTATTTATTTTGTGGGGCAATTTTGCTCAGGCTAAAGCAACTTTAATTGATACTTCAAAACATTTTATTCTTAAATCAGTTCATCCTTCTCCTTTATCTGTATATAGAGGTTTTTTTGGTTGTCGACATTTTTCTAAAACCAATGAGATTCTAAAATCTATAGGTAAAGATGAAATTGATTGGAGAATTGAATAATAATTCTCGAAATAAACTTCTATTTTTATAAATAACCATTTGAATTATAATGGATACCAAAGTTATTAACAATTGTTAATAACTTTGGTTAATTGATTGTGCATAAATATTAGGCAAAAACACTTGACAAACGAATGAGAATGTTGTAAATTTGCAATATCAAATGAGGGATAAAGGGCAAGTTTTAAAAAGCGAATCTGAAAAGCGACAAAATCTGAAAGGAAAAAAGCAAAGTAAGAGATGATTCCTGAAGGCTGAATCCGAAAGGAAAAAGTAAATGGGAATGAAATTTTGAAAAACAAAGTTTGAGAAGGGGGAGATACGAAAGGAAATAACCGTTCAAAAAACGAAATATCAAAGGGAAATTCCGAAAGGAAAAGAACAGAGATGTTAAGCCGTAATAACAGTAATTTGACATCTTTTAAGGGCTATGGCTGTTAAAGGATGAAATGGGAGTCAGTTCAACAAGAATAGGCTCCCATTTTGTTTTACACTTATTAATAACAGGTAGTGAATTAAATATAGCTTTATATTAAATATATTTTATCAGAGAATATATTTAATTCTTTTGCAAATTTAACAATTCTATTCATGTATTGTGTATTTTTCTGTTTTGTGTAAAAACAAAAAATCATTGCAAGGTATGGAAGCTTTATTTAATGTGGGCTATCTTTTTTTAAAAAAAAGATGATTCCCGAAGACCTTTCAACTTTTCGCGGAGACTATTTTATTTTATGCCGAGACTGCTAATTTTATGCGAAGGCTGTTTAACTTTCCCCGAAGACCCTTTTAATGATCGCCAAGAGCATTTTACTTTTCGCGGATAGCTTTAGGAGTTCGCGGAGACTATTTTCATTTACGCCAAGACCATTTATATTTACGCTAAGACCGCTGGCTTTCCCCGAAGACCTTAATAATTTTTTCTTATATGATAATAATTTTTTCCAAGACCTTTTTGGAAAACGATTAGACCTTTTATTTTTACGCTAAGTATTAAAAATATTATGCGAAGACTTAAAATATTTATGCAAAACCTAAAATACTTTACGCCAAGACCATTTTTATTTACGATAAGACTTAAAATATTTACGCGAGAACTTATTATTTTGTTGTATTAGGCTTAAATTTAATTTTCAATATATTAGTTTTGTTTCTTCTTACATATATATATTGAATAAAAGTACTCAGAAACGCTCTTGTTGGGGTTTCGAGGTTTAACTTACATTTTTAAACGATTCCATAATATATCACTACTTCGTTATAAAGTATGTATTGTTTATAATTTAGATACTTATGAGCTTATCTTAAAATAAACATTAAAAATAAGAATGGAATGAAACTTATTATTTAGTTTCTTTAATTTCTTTAAATATACAATCTGAGTATAACGATTCACTTTTCTTATCTAATGTTTTAAATGCAACCCTTTTACTATGCAATAAAGATTATGAAAAAGCATATAATCTAAACCATTATAATTGCCCAATATCCCATCCTCTTTTCCTAGCTGAACTTTCTTTTTCTGATGAAATTTATAAGAAGAAGACCAACCTGTACCTTTGGGATTACTCCCATTTCCATAATTATATGGACCATTTATAGGAGCTTTACTCAATTGATCAAATGCCTTTTCGATGTACTTTGATTTTAACTTATGATTGTCGTGTAAAACTTTCCATAATAATAAATAAAAAGCATCCCAATCTTGATAAGCAGTTTTATTTGATATCCCAAATCTAGATGTATTAACATGAAAAACAAGACCTAAAACAGGTATTGTTGCCCTCCAAGAATCACCTATAATAGCAAGCGTTGTGATCATAGTATTATTATCCGGATTAGGCCCGGGTATAAATTGCCCTGTTTGGAAAAATAATTCTTGAATATATCGGGTAAATTTATTAAAAAGATTATCATTCTTTATATCAAAGAAAGTTGCAGATTTCATAAACCCATGAGCATAGAAAAAGCTAAAACCACCTTCACGAAGTTTAAACTTATCTCCATTAGGCTTATAAATATTCCAACGCAAAGAAAATGGCCTACCATATTTATAGGAAGAATTCCTTATATAATTTATAACATTGTATGCAATTTGCTGTGATAATATTTTTTCATTAGAACTATCTGGCATACATCTATAAACTAAAGCTAATCCTAACAACAAACCTATTGCTTCATCTTGACTAAATATTTGTGGCAATGTATCACATTCAGAAACTTTATCAACCCATGCTGGATGACCTGGAGTGAGATCCTTAAAAGTTCTGCTTACAGGATCAAAAGTATCGTTTGGTTTAAGTCCTTTATTAAAATATTCTTTATTTATAGTATCTTGCAAAAAATCACACGGAATATTATACCTTATAAAGAACCCATCTATAGTATCTTTACAGTTCTTATAAAGCAAATGCTCACATTTATCTAAATAATTAACAAACTGAAATAAAGCAAGGTCTAATTCATTTTTCGTTAGCTGCGAATGAAAAGTATCATTTGAATTTTGTAATAGTTTAAATTCAGTTGCCAACATTCCTAAATAATATCCGAAATAAATAGAATGCTGTCCGAAATTTATATCATTAGCACCAAAATCCATCCTGTTTCTAATATCCACTATCTGACTTTCGCCACGTAATTGTCCGGGCTTCACAAAATACTCTAGTCTTTTACGATAGCTCCAATACTTAAGCATATTAAGAGAATTGTTTTGAGCAAAAGTATCGAAAACTAATAGAAAAAACAGAAAAAAGAACAATCCTCTTTTAATTTTATTATAAAAAAAAATATTTTTATAATGGGACTTAAGTAATTTAGAAACTAATATTTTAAGCATATATGCATTTAATAAGTTGCAAAATTATCAAAAAAATCAACAATAATAGCCATATCATTATTATCTTTGCAAACTGAAAAGGAGAAATGCCAGAGTGGTTGAACGGGACTGTCTCGAAAACAGTTGAACCCATTGCGCGGTTCCGGGGGTTCGAATCCCTCTTTCTCCGCTTTATGTCCTTATCTTATTAATAAATTTTATTGTACAATTTAATTATCACAAGATTTTGAAAAAAAGTATTACAATAGCCATATTATTTATATTTACTCTCCTCGATTGTTTGATTGCACAAATTAATAACAATACAACATTAAATAATAATCCAAAACTTAATGTAACGAATATTAATGTAATTGATTATGGTGCTATTCCTAATAGCTTTAGTAATTCTGTTGCAGCAATAAGCAAAGCAATTGAAACTGCATCAAAAGTTGAAAATTCTGTTATAATATTTCCTAAAGGCAGATATGATATCTGGCCTGAAGGTGCAACAAATAAAGAATATTTCATTTCAAATACTTCTACTAATGAAGAATGTCCATCCAAGTTTAAAACTATAGGTATCTTCTTAAAGAATATTAAAAATCTTAAGATAGAAGGTTCTGGTTCAACTATTATTTATCATGGTAAAATGATAACTTTTGATTTGGATAGTTGCGAAAATGTTATGATTTCAAATCTTACGATAGATTTTGAAAGACCTACAATGTCTGAAGCTAAGATTGTAAATATTAAAGATAATTATGTGGATTTGGCTGTTCATAAAGATTCTAAATATAAGATAATTGATAAACATGTTGTATGGTATGGAGAAAGTTGGAGTTCAAAATTACTTCATACAATAGAGCTTGATTCATCAACTGAAACAATGCATTATAGTAGTTGGAATAATATTTTTAATAATAGTGAAGTTGAAGAAATAAGTTTTAATTATTTAAGATTTCAAATTCCAAAAGATTTTCGTACAAGTATTGGCAATATAGTTACAGTTAGAGATATTATCCGTGACCAAGTTGGAATGTTTATTTTAAATAGCAAAAACATCACTCTAACTGATGTTAATATGAATTATATGCATGGTTTAGGTATCGTTAGTCAATTTAGTGAAAACATTACTATGAATCATGTGGTATGTGCACCAAATCCATCTTCAGGAAGGATAATAGCTTCTTCTGCAGACTTTATGCATTTCTCTGGATGTAGGGGTTTAATTGATATTAATAATTGTATTTTTAACGGTGCTCATGATGATCCTATTAATATTCATGGTACACATCTTCGTATAATAAAACAATTAGCAGATAATAAGATTATTGTCCGCTTTATGCACGGACAAAGTTATGGTTTTAATGCTTTCTTTAAAGGGGATGAAGTTGATTTTATACATGCTAAAGATCTAACTGTTTTTGGAAGTAATACAGTAAAAGCTATTAATAAATTAAATGATTATGAAATAGAATTAACACTTGAATTACCTTTACTAAAAGGCATCGAAACAAATGATTGTATTGAAAACACTACTTGGACACCCAATGTACATATTCATGATTGTAAGTTCTCGAGAACAAATACAAGAGGAATTCTTTTAACTACTAGACGTAATGTAACTATAGAAAATAATACTTTTTTCCGTTTGGGAATGAATGCAATACTGATTGGAGATGATGCTATGAGTTGGTTTGAATCTGGACTAGTAAAGGATGTATTGATCAAAGGAAATAAATTTATTGATTGTGGTTATAATGGAGGTCCGGGAAATGCAGTGATTGCAATTGCTCCCGAAAATACTATTATAGATATTAATAAACCTGTTCACAAGAATATTCGTATCGAAGATAATATCTTTGAAACTTACGACTACCCTATTCTATTTGCAAAGAGTACAAGAGGATTAACTTTTAAAGGAAACAAAATAATCAGAACGAACCTACTTAAGCCAAGTTCAGATAATAAATTTACATTATCGTTTGATGCTTGTAGTGATGTTAAAATAGAGGGTAACACTTTTGAAGGTGATGTATTAGGTAAGAATATTCATATTGAAAGAATGAAAACAAACGATATTAAAATTAAAAATGACAAAGTCTTTAAATAGCAAGACGTTATTGACTACTAAAAAAACATCTTTTTTTTACAAATCTTCAAAGAGTGAAAGAAGTTTCTTAAGATCTTCAACTTTATCTGGTTTTTCTAAATGATTATAAGAATACACTAAATTATTAATTAAACGTCTGATAATACTTAAGTTTGAGCAAGGAGTATAATAAGTCTTTTCAGGCTCAGTTTTTAATTGATTTAAGAAATTATCGATTTCATTTCTCGAAAAAATGATTCCTTTATTAACGGGATTAATATAAAAAAGCACATCTTCTTCATCGAACTGTCCCAAATCTTTTGTATAAGCTAAAACAAAATTCTGTGGGAGATTAACTCCGTAAATTGGCAACTCCTGACTTTGTGCTAATATAATATATAGTATTCCCAATGAAAGAGCATTGCCTTTTTTTGTTTCTAGAAAAGTATTAATAAAAGAATTTTGTGGGTGATGAATATCTTTTATATTAACAGTAAACTTGTTTATTTCAAACAGCACACGATTAAATACTTTTATCTCTTCAAAAGCAGTAAGATTTTCATTTAATTCGAGCCATATATCACGTTTAAGCTTATTTATTTGTTCAATAATATGCATTTCGTCAAGATCGGGATATTGAAATCTGGAAACAATTATATAAGCCTCTAATAAATTATGTTCATCTTTTTTGACCCAATCTGAAAGATCTTCATATATCTTATCAAACTGTATAACATGCATTATAGATTCAATACGTTCCTGTACTTCTTCATTAAAGGTATTTTCCCAGGTAGATTCTAAAACAGGTAAAACATCAGGACCAAAATCAAGTAACTTGTTTCTAATATCAAGATATATCCTTTCATCAGGTTCGTCCAACAGACTAACTAAAGCTTTTAGTTCACTATTTTTTTTGAGATCTTTCATAGAATATTAAAAACAAACTAAGCAGTATTAGGTTTAAAATAAAATTATTTTATGCTGTAATTCTGTTTAAAATTAAATCAGTTAACTGTTTCATTGCAATTTTATAATTAGTACTAAAGGTCTTAGTAACTCTATTAGCAACCAGAACACAGACAGTTAATGTTTCGTGACCTAACATGGCACCTAAACCATATAATGCAGAAGTTTCCATTTCTAGATTTGCAATTCGCTTATCGTTAAATCTAAAGGATTCAATTTTACTATTAATATCAGGATAAGCTAATTTTAATCGCAACTCTCTACCCTGTGGACCGTAAAAGCCGGGAGCTGTTGCTGTAATACCTTTATTTAACCCCTCTCCTATTTTATTTATTAAAATATCCGATGCTTTAACAATATAAGGAGTCGGCAAATTATCTGCCCATGAAGTGTGTTTTATAAAAGCTTCTGTCATCTCATTTTCAAAGATATTCTTTTCATCCTTATAAAAATGAATCATTCCATCTAATCCCAAACCATATTCAGACATTAAAAAAGAATCGACTTCCAAATCAGGCTGCAATGCTCCTGATGTTCCCATTCTGATAATATTTAAAGTAGTGTGTTGATCTTTAATTTCTCTTTTATCTAAGTCTATATTAAAGATAGCATCCAACTCATTCATTATAATATCAATGTTATCAGGGCCCATACCTGTTGAAATAACACTTACCCTTTTATTATTGTACAATCCAGTATGAGTGCAGATCTCCCTGTTCATCATTTTAAATTCTATTTTTTCGAAATATGATGATATTTCAGGCACTCTCCCAGGGTCACCAACTAAAATAATGTTTTCGCTAACGTTCTCTTGTCGTGCTCTTATATGATAAACTGTATTATTTTCAGTTAAAACTAACTCAGATTCTTTTATTTTTGTCATTTGTAATCTTTTTTTTAGTATTTTTGTTAATTATTACAAAAGTAATAATAAGTCGTATAATAAATAATAAATTTCATATAAATGAACGAGCAAAAAGTAATTTTAGTACCAGTTGATTTTAGTCAGAAGTCCTTAATTGCATTAGAACAGGCTACTCATATTGCTAAGTTAATAAAGCATGATATTATGCTTTTGTATGTACACGAAGAGACCGGAGTTTTTTCAAAACTTTTTTCTGATAACACAGAAGATACTAAAGTTTTTGATAAGATTCAAGAGAAACTTAATGAAGTATCGGCACAGTTTGGGAAAGTTTGTGGTGTTAGAATTAAAACTATGTTGGCTAAAGGACGAGTTTCTTCAAAGATTGTAGAAATAGCAGAAATGCTTAATGCGCATATGATCCTTATGGGAACTAATAGCGAACCAGAGCATGTAAAAACAATCGGAGCTAACACGCATAGAATAGTACGTTGGGCAAAATGTCCGGTAATTACAATAAATGGTTCCGAACATCATGAAGGATGTAGAAGTATCTTGCTTCCTTTAGATATTTCAAATGAAACTCGTCAAAAGGTTACACGTGCTATTGAAATGGCAAAGTATTTTGGTTCAACAATTAAAGTTGTGTCAGCTTTATCACATAAATATAATAAAGCAAATATTATTAAAATAAAATCTCAACTAAATCAAGTTGAGAATTATATTCTTGAGCGAAACATTAGTTGTCATACTGAATTGATAGAAACATCTAAAAAAGAAAAATCTGTTGTGCCTATTATCTTAAAATATGCTGAAGAACAAGGTGACATAGATTTAATTATGATTATGACACAACAAGAAGTTGGTTGGATTGAAAAGTTTATTGACTCTGAAGCTCAGGAAATGATTAGAAACTCAGAGATACCTGTAATGTCGATTGCTCCAAAGGAAATTGGTATTATTGAATCAAAGGGATTTTAAAACAATTTTAATTAATAATACTTTTTAATATATATAGACCTAACAGGTTTTAAAAACCTGTTAGGTCTTTTTAAATAATATAATAACACTTTTTTATGAATGTTGAAATTATTAGTATCGGTGATGAATTACTCATCGGACAGGTTGTAAATACAAATGCATCGTGGATGGCTACTGAGTTAAATCTCTCAGGATTTAATGTAAATAAAATTTCAACTATTTCGGATAAAAAACAAGCTATAATTCAATCAATAGATGAAGCTTTTGCTTCTTCAGATATAATTTTAATTACCGGCGGACTCGGTCCTACAAATGATGACATCACCAAATATACTCTTTGCGAATATTTTGATAGTAAACTTATCTTTAATGAAGAGAGTTATGAAAATATTAATAGATTGTTTGCGACAAGAGGCTTCGTTATTACTGAATTAAATAGAAAACAAGCAGAAGTTCCTGATAAATGTAAAGTGATTATTAATAAAAATGGTACAGCCCCTGGAATGTGGTTCCAAAAGGATGGAAAAGTATTGGTATCAATGCCGGGAGTTCCTTTTGAGATGAAAGCAATGATGTCGGAATCTGTTATACCTGAACTCACCAAAAATAATAAATCTAAAATAGTTCATCATACTATATTAACTACAGGAGCTGGAGAATCTTTTTTAGCTGATTTAATTAAAGATTGGGAGGCAGAGTTGCCTGAACATATTAATCTTGCTTATCTTCCTCAGGCAGGTATTGTAAGGTTAAGACTTTCTGCTTATGGTTTTGATAAAAATAAACTTGAAGAAGAAATTGCATTATATCATCAAAAGTTAAATAAGTTAATACCCGACTTAATTTTTGGTTATGATGATGATACACTACAATCTGTTATTGGGAAGATATTAAAAGCAAAAAGTAAAACTCTTGCAACTGCCGAAAGTTGTACGGGTGGATATATTGCTCATCTTATTACGAGTATTGCAGGGAGTTCTGATTATTTTAAAGGGAGTGTAGTTTCTTATGCTAATGAAATTAAAACGGATGTATTAGGTGTAAAACAAGACACCCTTATTAACTATGGGGCAGTAAGCGAACAGACTGTAGCTGAAATGGCTTTTGGGGCTATTGCTTTGTTAAAGACTGATTATGCTATTGCAATTTCGGGAATAGCCGGGCCTGATGGTGGCACTAACGAAAAACCTGTAGGTACTGTTTGGATTGCTATTGCATATGGACAGAATGTTAGTACTAAGAAGTTTCAATTCGGAAACCATCGTGGCCGAAATATTGAACTGGCAAGTAACGCTGCTTTGAATATATTGAGGAAAGAACTTTTAAAATAGAAAAGATCTTGTAATTTAACCACAGATTTCGTAATTCATAATTTATTCAATTGCTTTCCAACTTTAAAAGGCAATTTTTTGTTAAACCATCTCCTATTGGACTACTTTATATATATCTTTTTATAATTTATAAAAAATTATCTACATCTCTAATACACTCGGTAATCGACAATAATAATTGTTCATGATCTTGCTAAATTGATTGAAACCTTTATTTAAACGTTTTAAACTTTTATCAAACCAAATAAATAAATTACAAATAGCTTAATTCAAGGTTTTGTCACAATAATGTTCGTCTCTGCCACAATGTATTTTGTCTTGGTCACAATAGTGTTTTCTTGAGAAAGGGGAGCCATCGTTTGCCAAAGAAAATACTTTTGTACGATAATGGCGTTATTTGTTCAGGTAATAATATCACTAAATTGCCAAATCACCAAATTCATAACTCATAATTGAATATTAATTAGTACTTTTGCAAAATATTATAATAAAGACAACCTATAATGGATTACTCATCTATACTTTTAAGCTTTAACATCACCGAACTAAACGAAATGCAACAAAAATGCATTGCTGCAATACCTCAGCCTAATGATGTAATATTGATTTCTCCTACCGGATCAGGTAAAACATTAGGGTTTCTGCTCCCTATTTTACAATTATTAAACGAAGAACAAAGCGGTGTTCAGGCATTGATATTGGTGCCTTCGAGAGAACTTTCTATTCAGATAGAAAAGGTATTTAAGCAAATGAACACTAATTATAAAGTCAATTCATGCTATGGCGGACATTCAGTGCGCATTGAAGAAAACAATTTAATAATTCCTCCAAGTGTTTTAGTTGGAACTCCCGGAAGGATAGCACAACATGTACAACAAAAAAGTCTGGATTTAAAACAAGCTCACACTTTAGTGTTGGATGAATTTGATAAATCGTTGGAGTTAGGTTTTAAAACGGAGATGGAATACATAGTAAAACATTGCAAACAACTCAAAAAACGTATTCTTACTTCAGCTACTTCTATAGATGAAATACCTGCTTTTGTGGGATTGAAAAACAGTGTTAACATTAATTTTACCAATGAACATCAGGAATTAAAGTCAGCATTGGTATTAAAAACTGTAAAAACTGAAAGCATAGATAAAGTTAAAGCTTTAATGTTGTTATTAGGTTCGATAAATACCAAGCCTTGTATTGTTTTTTGCAATCATCGCGAAGCTGTCAACAGGATTTCTGATCAGTTATATAGCTATAATATTGAACATAGTTTTTATCATGGAGGACTTGAACAGATTGATCGAGAAAAAGCCCTGATTAAGTTAAGAAATGGGAGTGTTACTATTTTAATAACTACAGATCTTGCATCACGAGGCTTAGACATACCCGAAATTGAAGCTATCATTCATTATCATTTACCGCCTACCGAAGAAATAATGATACATCGTAATGGCCGAACTGCCAGAATGAATGCTAAAGGTACTGCCTATTTTTTAATGGATACTAAAGATTATCTGCCACCATTTATCGACACAAAACATGAAGAAGTAAGTCTGCCTAAACGACAGATTATGCCGGATGCCTCTATTTGGAAAACGCTTTATATTGCAGCTGGCAAAAAAGATAAGATCAGCAAAATGGATATTGTAGGTATGCTTTGTCAGAAAGGGCAATTGCAAAAAGATGATTTAGGAAAGATAGAAGTTCTGGATCATTCATCGTATGCAGCTATTAAAGCTAGCAAAATTCTAAAAACTATTCAGCTTGTAAGAACCGAAAAAATCAAGAACAGAAGGGTAAAAATGGAAATAGCAAGCTAAATTTCCTGTCAGGATTTACTTTGTTAATAAACTTTCTACTTCTATAACTTCACCAGCTTTCATTTCACTTAAATGAAAATCTCCAATCCTAATTCTAAATAAACGAAGAGTTGGGAAGCCAACAGCAGCTGTCATTTTACGTACCTGTCTTTCTTTACCTTCTGTTAGAGTGATAGAAATCCAACAAGTAGGTCCATGTCTATCATCCCTGATTTTACGTATTCTAGGAGGAAAGTTTGGAAACGTTTCTAATCGAAAAGCTTTACAAGGAAGGGTTATATATTTTACATCTCTAATGCCTATTTCCACTCCTGCACAAAGTTTTCCAATAGCTTCTTCGGTAATCAATCCATCTATCTGCGCATAATATTCTTTCTCTATTTTCTTACTTCTTATAATTTCACTCATCATTCCATCAGTAGTTAGGAAAAGCAATCCTTCACTTTCTTCATCCAAACGACCAATTGACATAGTTCCTTGAGGGAAATCATAGATTTCGCATATAAGTTTCTTTTTGGGCAACTCACATACAAACTGACAAAGATAGCCGTAAGGTTTGTGCATTATAAAATGCCTGTGTATTGGTTTAGGATTTGATTCCATTTATATAGAATAGTAAAAACAGATATTAATTTTTTAGATTTATGTTGTCTTTTTTATTTTCTTGTAATATTACATATTAAATCTACACTAACACCAGAAAGTTGTTAAAAGAAATAAATTAAATAATTTCTTACACACTCTCCTCTTAGAAGAGGGCCGTGGTGAGTTCATCTAAACTTAAGCAGTCTTTCTTTCAATTTCTTTCAGGTTATCCATTTTCTTCTTTATCAGGAAGCTTTTAATATCGCAAAGATGTTCTTTAATATTTTTATTACCGAATTCATAAACTTTATCAACCAATCCATCAAGGAAATCACGGTCGTGGGAAACCAATATCAGGGTGCCATCAAAATCTTTCAACGCACTTTTAAGTATCTCTTTTGTTTTAATGTCCAGATGATTTGTAGGCTCATCAAGTATCAATAGATTCACAGGTTCCAACAATAGTTTAATCATAGCCAGGCGGGTACGCTCGCCTCCCGAAAGCACTTTTACTCTTTTATTTATTTCGTCACCACCAAACATAAATGCTCCTAATATATCTCTTATTTTAGTTCGGATATCACCTTTGGCAACATCATCTATAGTTTGGAAAACAGTAAGATTTTCGTCTAAAAGCGAAGCCTGGTTCTGAGCAAAATATCCTATCATAACATTATGCCCCAGATTTACTTTACCATCAAACTCTATCTCACTCATTATAGCTTTCACCAGCGTTGATTTTCCTTCACCATTTTTGCCAACAAAAGCAACTCTTTGAGATCGTTCCAGGGTAAGAGATGCATTTTTAAATACAATATGATCATCATATTTCTTTGAGAGGTCTTCGATTATCAATGGATAATTACCTGAACGTGGCGACGGTGGAAATTTAAGTTTTAACGCTGAATTATCTTCTTCATCAACTTCAACGATGGCTAATTTATCAAGCATCCTGATACGCGATTGCACCTGATTGGTTTTTGAAAATGTTCCTCTAAACGAATCAATGAAACTTTGATTATCAGCAATAAATTTTAGTTGCTCATTGAATTGTTTTTGTTGTTGATCGCGTCTTTCTTTTCTTAATTGAATGTATTTAGTGTAATTTACTTTATAATCATATATCTTACCCATTGAAATCTCTATAGTCCGGGTAGTAATGTTATCAATAAATGCAATATCATGACTTATAACGATTACAGCTTTGGCATTGTTGATTAAAAAATCTTCGAGCCATTGTATTGATTCAATATCCATGTGATTGGTGGGCTCATCCAGCAGAATAAGATCTGGTTTTTGAAGAAGTATCTTCGCCAATTCAATGCGCATACGCCAACCTCCGCTAAATTCACTGGTTGGACGGGTAAAATCTTCGCGCAGAAATCCTAAGCCTAACAATATCTTTTCTATTTCAGCATCATAATTAATCTCTTCAATAGTATAAAACTTCTCGCTTAAAGCTGAAACTTCTTCAATAATAGTATAATATTCTACCGATTCGTAATCAGTACGGGTAGTAAGTTGATGGTTAAGTTCATCAATACGGCTTTGCATATTATTTATCTTTGCAAATGCTTGTGAAGCTTCCTCAAATACTGTTCTGTTATCTTCTGTCATTAAATGCTGTGGAAGATACGCAATTATTGCATCTCCGGGTGCCGAAATATTACCTCTGCTAGGTTTTTTAATACCTGCAAGTATTTTAAGCAGCGTAGATTTGCCTGCACCATTTTTGCCCATAAGGGCTATTCGTTCTTTATCGTTTATTGAAAATGAAATGTCTTTAAAGAGAGTAGTACTTCCAAATTCTACCGTTAGTCCGTCAACTGAAATCATAGATTATTATTAAACTGCAAAAGTACTACTAATTTATGAAAGTATTGCTATTATTAATGGGTCGTCAAGATATCCTCGACTCTGCACTGAATATCGGACACTGTAGAGGAAATGAGAAAAAAAAGAGTCATTATCAACTAAATGATGAAAGTTATTATATTATTTTCTGTGGAGAAGTTGCATACAAAGTCTCTACTTCAGTAATTTATTAACTTATTGAATTTCTTATTTTATAAATTTTGTCAAATTTCTTCAATATTGAAGTGTATTGCTTAGAGTTTGTATTGAATTTCTTGAATATTTTATACTATTTCTTGAAGTTCCTATACAATTTCTTTGAGTTCTGAATGGATTTCTTATAGTTGCTACTCATTTCCTGAGGTTCTTACTCAACTTCTTGGAGTTCTTACTATATTTCTTGGAGTTTGGAAACGATTTCTTTAATATTTTATTCTATAGCTTGGAATTCGATATGGTCCGATTGAAATTCTTTTTATTATTTCCTGGAGTTCTTACTCAATTTCTTGGAGTTTTTACTCGTTAGATCGCATCTAATCAGGTTTTATTGAATTATCTTCATCTTTAGAAAAATAAATTTCATCATTCTCATTTATGCTTTTAAATTTTTCTTTTTTTTGATTACCAACAAAGTATTTATTTTTAGTTTTTTTATGATAATATTCTTCGTAGAGTGTGCCGGTAACCCGACCATATATCCAGTTGAAATTGAACCCTATTTCAACTACTATACATTTAATAGATTATTTTACAATAATTCCATCATATTCTTCATCTACTATTAATTCTGGTTTTTTAAACTGGTTTTTAACCCAGTCGATTTTAACAAATACAGATGGATATTGTGTTAGCTCTGTAATAATGCCATAATAAGTAACATTATGTATTTTACGAGCTACCGGTGTCCATGCTTCTTTTATACTGTAATTCCATGGCATCTGATAGCAGTAATTTTTACTATTACGCCTCCAACATTTAATTTAAAATATCCTGAAAAATAACCTAAATTTTCAATTTCAATAATTTTCCATTTGAACTTAATGAATAACTATTTATTACCATTAAAATTCTTATTAAACGCTATAAATAACTTTTCAACTTCTATAAATCTCATTTAAATACTTATAAATGAATAAGAACTGACCTTAAATACTATTATAAGCTCTATTAATTTTCTATTTAAGTCAATGAATAGATTACAAGTTCCTATAAAATTCTAGCTACACCCGGTAAATATATCACTACGCTCCATTTCTAACTTCAACACCTCATTGATACAATGCCAATGTCAATAAATAACCTAAACCAATGGATAAATAAAGACTAAAATTCCGTCGTTTAACTTTACAAGTCAATCCTTTTAGCAATAATTTCAATTAATAACCAATTAATATATTATATCAGAAACTTACAGTAATGGCTTTACCAATAATTTAGGAATCTAAATATTCATATAAACCTTTTCATCCTATGTGCTTATTTTTTCTCATTTATTTTTTTAAAAAAATATTGTATTAAATAATATTATTGCATTGAATAAAAGCGTACCTTCGTATCCTTATTTTAATACGAATATTTTGCCGTTAAAAAGTATATTACTAAAGTATTGGGGTCATAGCAATTTCCGACCTTTGCAGGAAGAGATCATAAACTCTGTTCTGGATGGGAATGATACGCTTGCTTTGCTGCCAACAGGCGGAGGCAAATCTATTTGTTTTCAGGTACCTGCAATGTACAAGCCCGGAATTTGTGTTGTGATAACTCCTTTAATATCTTTAATGAAAGATCAGGTGGAAGGCCTTAAAAAAAGAGGTATAAAAGCAGTGGCAATCTATTCAGGGATGCATCCTAACGAGATAGAAATTGCTCTTAATAATAGTGTATATGGAGAAGTAAAGTTTCTTTATGTGTCACCCGAAAGACTTGAATCTACCACTTTTAAAGAACATTTACGCAAGATGAAGCTTAATTTATTAGTTGTAGATGAAGCTCATTGCGTCTCTCAATGGGGTTATGATTTTCGACCACCATATCTAAAAATTGCTGAAATAAGAACCCTTGTAAAAGATGTTCCATTATTAGCATTAACTGCAACTGCTACTCCCGAAGTTGTAAACGATATTCAGGACAAATTAGATTTTAAAAAGAAAAATCTATTCCAATATAGCTTCGTTAGAAAGAATCTAACCTATTATATAATTAAAAATGAAGATAAATATGCCCGTACACTAAGGTTAATCAATAAAATAACAGGATCAGGAATCATTTATGTACGAAGTAGAAGAAAGACAATTGAAATAGCAGATATACTATCAAAAAATAAAATAAGTGCTTGCTTTTATCATGCAGGATTAGATCCATTAGTAAGAACACAAGCACAAAATGCATGGATGAATGGCTCCAAAAGAGTTATAGTAGCTACAAATGCATTTGGTATGGGCATCGACAAATCCAATGTGCGTTTTGTAATTCATTTAGACATCCCTGATACTTTAGAAGCTTATTTTCAGGAAGCAGGAAGAGCCGGTCGTGACGGCGAACAAGCAATGTCAATACTATTATATAATAATGCAGATTTACTTTCGTTGGATGAAAACTTTAAAACATCCTATCCTGAACAAAGCTATATAAAGAATGTATATACAGCTTTGGGGAATTATTGCCAATTGCCAATAGGTGGAGGAAAAGATGTTAGTATTGAATTTGATTTAAAAACATTTTGTAATCAATATAATTTTAACCAATTATCAACTTATAGTGCTTTGAAGTTTCTAGAGAAGGATGGTTATATACTTTTATCCGAAGATTTCAATCAACCTTCCCGAATATTCATTAATATAAATAAAGAAGATTTATATAGATTTCAAATTGAAAATCCTTCCTATGATAACTTCATTAAGACATTGTTGAGATCTTATGGGGGGGTATTTACAGATTTTGTAAGGATAAACGAAAAAGAACTTTCTAATAGACTAGATACTGATGTTGATAAAGTAGTTCGTTCGTTACAAGTGTTAAATAAGAATAATGTAATAACATATATTCCTCAAAACACCAAACCTTATATAGTATACACATCAGAACGTATTGATTCGAAGGATATTTTTATATCTAAAGAAAATTATGAGATAAGAAAAGAAAATGCTTTAAAAAGAATTGACGCCATAAAATTCTTTGTTAATTCTAAATCTAAATGTAGAAGCCAGATATTACTGGAATATTTTGGCGAAAACGAAAGTAAAAGATGTGGAAAATGTGATATTTGTTTAAATAGAAATAAAATTGAACTTAGTGAATTGGAATTTGATTTTATTGTAAATCAAATAAAACCAATTATAAAAGACAATAACCTTACTGTAGAAGAAATTGTTACTTTAATAGATGCTGACGAAGATAAGATTATAAAAGTAATTCAATGGCTTATTGAAAATAATAAGATAAAGGAAACAGAAGAAATGAAATATAAATGGGCTTAATGATAGTATCTCTAAGTTTATTAACTTAATTAATCTATTTAATTTCATTTCATTAAGAAAATAATCTTCACTATATGAAGTTTTCTTTAATTTATTTTTAATATTTTGTTAATTTTGCAGACTGTATGATGGAAAAACAAAAAACAATTAGTAAACCGGTAACTGTATCAGGTACAGGTTTACACACAGGGCAAAACGTTACCTTAACATACAAACCGGCACCGGTTAATTTTGGGTATAAGTTTAAAAGAGTAGATATAGAGAACTCTCCATTAGTACCAGCAGATGCTGATTTAGTATGTGATACATCTAGAGGTACAAGTTTGGAATACAAAGGTGTAAAGATAGGAACTGTTGAGCATGTATTAGCTGCAGTTTTTGGTTTGGGTATAGATAATATACTTATTGAAATGGATAGTTCTGAATCTCCTATAATGGATGGAAGTTCAAAACTATTTGTAGATGCATTATTAAGTGCAGGTATCATAGATCAGGAAGAAGATAAGGAATACATTGATATTACTAACAACATTACATATAATAATGCTGAAAAGAAAGTTGAAATGGTTATTATTCCAAGTAAAGAATTTAAAGTTTCGGTACTAATTGATTACGAACTTAAGGTTTTAAATACTCAATTTGCTTCTTTATATAAATTAGAAGAATTCCAAACTGAAATCGCTCCTTGTAGGACTTTTGTGTTTCTTCATGAATTAGAATACCTTTTAAATAATAATCTTATCAAAGGTGGTGATTATAACAATGCAATTGTATTTGTAAACAGAGTCATTTCTAAAGAAGAACTCGAACGATTAGCAGGTTTATTTAAGAAACCATCTGTTGAAGTATTAGAAGAAGGCATTTTAAATAACTTGGAGCTTTATTTTAAAAACGAACCTGCCCGTCATAAATTATTAGATGTAATAGGAGATTTGGCTTTAGTTGGCAAACGTTTTAGAGGACATGTAATTGTTAGTCGTCCTGGACATAGCTCCAATGTTGAATTTGCAAAACTTATAAAGAAACAAATTAAACAGGAGATACTAAAAAAAGAAATACCTCAATTTGATTTAAATAAACCTCCTTTATATGATATTAATCAGATAAAAGAGATATTACCACATCGTCATCCATTTTTATTAATTGATAAGATTATTGAAATGAGTGACAAACATGTTGTAGGATTAAAGAATGTAACGATGAACGAAGACTTTTTTGTCGGTCATTTTCCTAACGAACCTGTTATGCCAGGTGTTTTGCAAATAGAAGCTATGGCTCAAACAGGTGGTATTATGGCCTTGAGTTCTGTAAGTGATCCTAAAAATTACGCAACATACTTTTTAAAAATTGATAATGTTAGATTTAGAAATAAGGTTGTACCAGGTGATACTTTGATATTTAAATTAGATTTATTATCACCTATCCGTAGAGGTTTATGCCACATGAAAGGAATTGCTTATGTTGGCACAAAAATTGTTATGGAAGCCGAAATGCTTGCTCAGATTGTTAAGATAGCTGAATAACGAGCAAATTAATAAACATAAATATTAATAAAAAAATAGAAATGAATCAGCCACTAGCATACGTTAACCCACAGGCAAAAGTTGCAAAAAATGTTGTAATAGAACCTTTTGTTACAATAGATAAAAATGTTGAAATCGGAGAAGGAACTTGGATAGGGCCTAATGTTACTATAATGGAAGGCGCTAGGATTGGGAAGAACTGTAAGATTTTCCCAGGTGCTGTTATATCAGCAATTCCTCAGGATTTAAAATATAAAGGTGAAGAAACAACAGCAATTATAGGTGATAATACTACTATTCGCGAATTTGTTACTATCAATAGAGGTACTAAAGCAAATTGGGAAACTGTTGTAGGAAATAATTGTCTTTTGATGGCTTATGTCCATGTTGCTCATGATTGTGTTATCGGCAACAATTGTATTTTAGGTAATGCAACTACTTTAGCCGGACATATCGTTATTGACGATTGGGCTATTCTTGGTGGCATGACTGCTATTCATCAGTTTGTAAATATTGGTGCACATACTATGACTTCTGGAGGTTCATTAGTTCGTAAAGATGTTCCTCCATATACTAAATGTGCACGCGAACCACTTTCTTATGTGGGTATTAATTCTATTGGCTTACGTCGTCGTGGATTTAGTTCAGAAAAGATAAAAGACATACAAGATATATATCGTATTATATATTTAAAAGGTCTAAATGTAAGTCAGGCTACAGATGTAATAGAAGCTGAAATGGCTGCTACTCCCGAAAGAGATGAAATATTATCGTTCATCGGTCGTTCGAGCCGTGGTATTATGAAAGGTTATTCACGTATTTCGTAAAAATATACGAATTTTAAAATTAAAAGCCTTGTTAATCTTAATTGACAAGGCTTTTTATTTTATATCTACTTTCCTCTTTTTTTTGGACGTGAGGTAAGCATTATTTTAACTTTATCTAACGGACCTTCAACTTCGCACATTATATAACTATTATTCAGAGCTCCCAATCTACCATTTGCAAAAATATCTTTGCAATTTGCGTTAACCATTGGTACTCCTTGCGGTGCAACCGTAACAATATTAAACGAACGCCATATTTTCATCCAGCCTTTACCCCTACAATCAACTTTTACGAATCCATTTTTTGATATCTTAAAATCGTTGATACAAAAGACATTTGTTTCCGGATTAACTATCAATTTTTGATTTTTATTTACAGTATCAGCCGATTTTACATTCT
>TBL_comb47_HYPODRAFT_10002009_pt1 | contig 25647 bp, 35 predicted proteins | sample TroBogypolimnion_40_FD_10682 | JGI IMG/M metagenome (IMG submission 10682)
CCGCAATTTGACGGTGTTGCCCTTGATGTTACCGGACTAGCATTGCCTTTTCGCAACACTCTTGGTGGCAGTTTAATACTGTTTACCACCCATTTTATGTTTATGATATTCAGCAAGAAAAAATTTTAGCCAACGATGTCGAGGGCGAGTTCTCAAATGGTATCTCTCGTTTGAATTGCTTCTTCTAAAGTTCTATGCCATGATGTATGTCTCAAATTGACTTTATTGATACGTAGCATAAAACCATTTTTATAAGCACTAATATGCAGCTGTTTTGTTGTAGTATTTGTGGCCCAACATGTATCTTTGCGATTATTACAGTTTTCTTGTGGTGTAACCCATCTTAAGTTCAAATAATTATTGTTTAACTTATTCCTGTCAATATGATCTATTGATAACTCTTCCCAATTATCACGAGGATTAACAAATGCGAATGCAACAAGACGATGTATTCTAAACCATGTCTTTTTACGATCTCCTAGTTTTCGAAGACCTATTTGTTGATAACCATATTTATCAATTTTTAGAGTCAATAACTTTTTTGTGCTTTTATTGCGTAATTCTCCTTTATCACTTATTTCATACCGATTTTCAAATCCATCGATATCTTTCCACATAGTTATAAAATGACAACCGTGGTTAAATAATAAAAATTCGTTTTACATTAAATGGACGTGTGGTTCTTTCCGACGTCGAACGTTCTTCTCAATACCTTTCTGCGTTCAATTGTGGTCATTTTAACTATGCTTTTTGGTTTCAAAACGAGTTGGTATGCAGCATACTGGGGTGCAATTATACACGACACAATTTCACTTGTTCTGATTCGTGATTTAGTGTAAAAACGAATTTTGAAATTAGAATATAGTTTTAACCCAAATAAAATGTATCGCGTCGCGTATCGTTATCACGCCACGGGATACGTTGGGTATGGTGACTACTGTTTGTCATACACACAAGCTCAAGATTGGGTTGAACGTTTGAATGCGAGACATACCGACATGACTCACTGGATCGAAGGCAAGTAAACCAACTGTTTAGTTTTTTTACTTGCCTCCTCTGGGGATTGAACCCAGGACCTACAGCTTACAAAGCTGGTGCTCTACCACTGAGCTAAGAAGGCTTATTTATAACTATTCTGTTTTATGTAAATGATATATACTCACTTTTCAGAAAAACGACAGCTGTCAGTTGATCAGTTATTTGTATCTATTTTTGATCATAGTGAAATACCATACTATGAAAAAACTGTAATTGATAATAATTCAATTTTAGCAATTGATAAGAATCGAGTCGTGGGGTTTTTACTTTTGTCTCACAGACCAAATGAAGTACATGATTATCAAGTATCATATATAGCAGTTGATAAAGAATATAGAAATCGGGGTATTGCAACAAAAATGTTAGATATGGTAAACTACAATGTTTGGCTTGAAGTTTTAAACTCAAACACTGATGCAGTTGCATTTTACATGAAAAAAAATTTCAAATTGTATGAAACATTTATATGTAGTGACGCATCCTTAGCAAGTATATTTACCCGTAACGGCTGCGCATCTCAGCGTACGTCATCGGAATATCCTTGAACTTTGCAATAGACTTTAGCTGATCGTCGAGCGACATGTTGTTATTGGTCTCTGCAAGCATCTGCTCGCGTGTTACTTTCTCTGGTAGCTCAACAATAGGTGCCGATGTTAATACCTCTACAGCATCTCTAGTGTTTGCCTGATCAATAATCTGGCTAACAGGAGGAGGTACAGGTGTAGGTGGACGAGCATCTATCTTGTGATTGTTCATAAACAGAACAAACTCGTCAAACCCATGGTTTGCAATATATTCAAGTGAACGCATCATAAAAGCATGAGAGCCATCGGAGTGGTGATCTGCATACTTGAGTTTACTGTCAAACTTGTCAATATTCTCATAATCCGATGGGCGATAGTTCTTTAGCCAAGGCCATGCTTCAATCTCATTAGCAGCCTGAATACCATCTTCAAGTTCTGTCTTGAAGTTATCATATCCATACGGAAATGGGAAGCCCTTACGATTAATACGAGAGACGTCCATTTTTTGATGTCTTAACAAAAAAATAATTATTATCCGTTTTACTAAGTTCCTGTAGAACCAAAACCACCATTTCCGCGATTGTCAGGAGCAGGCGGTAGATCATTCAATGAATCAACTAGAACGACTTCTTTCCAAGGCATCCAGTTATGTTGTACAATTTGAAACAGACGAGTTCCTTGCTTAGCATGAAATGAACCATATAGAACATCAACACGAGCAATTAGCTCACCACGGTATCCCATATCTGCAAGACCAATCTGATTTGACATGCGTAGAGGAGTCAAACTAGTAGATGAGCGAGCTAGAAGTAGATAAGGAGCAGGTTGTCCATTATCTGTGAGTGCAGCACAGTGAACTCCTAGTCTCATTTCAGCTCCAAACAATGTATCGCCAGAAACCCAATCGGGACATAGTAGATCACAACCCGAATCGGTAACACGACGCTTCGCCACGTGATCACGCATCATTTGACGTAGAACCGGATCCGTAACATAAATATAAAGACTCATTTTTGATATACGATTGTTACCTGTCATGTTATCCGTTTTTTATGAACAACGTCAATGGTTTGAACACTACAAGTATGAGTGCAATAGCAACACATTGAGATATGATTAGATAAATGGTTTCTGTTTGACCGAGACGTCCCAAGAAGTAACCAATAGTTGTTGTTAGAGGAGAAAAGTATGTTTCACCAACTGATTCACCAATTTTGTATACCGCAAATGTAGCTATTCCCATTGCATACGGATTAGCATGTGTGAAAAAGTGAGTATAGAGTAACACAAGTACTCCGAGAAATTCTACAAAGTATTTGTAGTCCATTATTAAATTATAAATGTTTTAAACATACCACAATATACTTATCAGCTCCTCCCACATCTACCTGATCATCAACCATATCCGTAGTCATTTTCTTAGAATAATGAGCAGGCGTTCCATCTTTACAAATTGAACATAGTGCGCTCAAACATGTAACTTTTGTTGCAAGTGGTATACAGTCCAATAGTTCACCAAATACACATTGAGATGAATCACCATTTAGTCCTATAATAAGTAGACGTTTCTTATGAACAAAGACGAGTGGTTTTATAATATTAAGCAATCCTGTAAAAAACTGAGCTTCTTCGATAACAATACAATCAGCATTTAGCATTTCTTGTACGACATACAAATGAATATTTACATCCCAAATTAGACACGGATGTGACTGTTTGTTATGCGACATGATCACATTCTGCAACGAGTAACGAGTATCAATATTTGGTTTAACAATAACAACCTTCTTACCAATACTTTCCTGTTGTTGAACATATGAAATTGCATATGTTGTCTTTCCAGAAAACATAGGTCCCATAACAATTTCGAATGACATATCTATCTTTTAGATGTAGTTTGTTTTTAAGTAATTAATGGATCAAACAACTACCATGATTATTGCGTTTACAACTTTAATTACTGGATTTTGTTGCTTTGGGCTTAAGTGTAAACATCATAGAATGATGACACGAAAGATAACAAGTGAACCAGTTGTAGTTATTCTAGATGAAGATCCTATAAGTTCACCTTGATAGCAAAACGGATTTTAAATTATCAAAGAAAGTGAATACTACACCGCTCTATCTTTCTGTCTCAAGTTTTCAACTACACACAGAAATGTCGGGCAAGAGTTTCTACCCCGTGAAGAAGACGCAGCCGTGCCGCTTTGGCCCGCACTGCCGATTCGGAACTAAGTGCACTTACCTGCACACGGAGGAGGAGAAGCAGACCTTCGCGGCCATTCAGGCCGAGAAGTATAGGAACATGCGCGCCTGCCACAACGGCTCGCGCTGCACCAACGAGGGCTGTACGCACGGCCACAACGAAGATGTTATCCGGGCCGCCAACAAGGACCTGGGCTTCATCCACGAGATCGAGCCCCGCGTCGCGGAGTTCTACAAGATCGAGGCCAACCTGGCCGAAATCGACGAGATGATCGCCAAGCAGGAGGCCGAGGAGGCCGAGCAGGCCGAGGAGGACGCGGAGAACGCCGAGTACCTCAACGTTGCTGCTGCTTGGTACGCCGAGCAGGAGGCCCTTCGCATTGTCGAGGAGGCCTTTGCGGGCGTAGAGGTGGGTTCCACCACCAACGCAGCAGCACTGTCGTGTTACGGACCCCCAGCGGGGCGCTCCGACAACACGCCCACGTGCAGCGGCATTCTTACCAACGCGGCAGCAGTGTCGCCCAAGAAGACGTACGCGCAGATGGCGACCGAGAAGGTGCCGCCAGCGCCGAAGAAGGGGCTGAAGCCCTTCAACCAGCCCATGAGGGGCTTTGATGAGAAGGGCAACCGCGTCCTGTTCCCCATGCCAGATGGCAATTGGGGCGACTTGGCCGAGTAGGTCTGAGGACCATCAAGAAAAAAAAGAAGAAAAACCGTTTTAAAAGGCGAGGTTTTGTTTCACATCCATACTCTGGGTGAGATTTTTTACTCAAATACCATTCTTGGTACAATATGCATTGCTTCGAGTTCTTGACTCCAAAGCTTCACTGCATAGGGAATCGTCTTCATTTCAAATGATGTACGACTCTTACAGATTCCACAATGGTAAATTTTTTCAACTTCATTCATTACTGCCAAACTACCACATGACTTACAGAACCCAGTAGGGAACGGATCACTCACATCCATGAGTCGTTCTTTAGTGAAACTTGCAATACCATGTGAAATCATACAATCACGTTCCATCTCTCCAACACGCAGACCACCATCTCGTGAACGTCCTTCGCAAGGCTGACGAGTGAGTGAAACAATAGGCCCACGATTGCGCGAATGTTTCTTATCAATAACCATGTGCTTGAGACGCTGATAGAATGTAGGTCCCATGAAAATTTCAGATTTCATCATTTGGCCTGTTTCACCATTATACAAAATCTCATTACCATATGGACTGAGACCCAAATCAAGAAGATGTTCGCGTAACTCTTTTTGCTTTAGGTGAGTATATGGTGTACCATCTCCAACAGTTCCACGCTGAGTGCAAATCTTTCCAAACATAGTTTCCATTAGCTGAGCAATTGTCATACGTGAAGGAACAGCGTGAGGGTTCATGATCAGATCGGGACGAAGACCATCTTTCGTATACGGCATATCTTCTTCATTCAGCATGATACCACATGTTCCCTTCTGCCCGTGACGAGAACTGAACTTATCACCTACTTCAGGAACACGTTCAGAAACTACACGAACTTTAATGAATGGATATCCATCTGAGTTCTTATCCTGCCAAACTCCATCAACGCGACATGATTCAGAATTACGATGTACAGTTGAAGAATCGCGGAATGCATATCCATTTGGATCACTTTTGATTGTAGTTACTTTGCCAATAACAACATCATTCTCCTTAATTTCAGTATGAAGAATGGGTAGACCATTTTCTTGAACAGCATATTTTGCAGATGTTTTGTATCCACGCGTTGTCTCACGGGATGGTTTAGTAAAACGTTCTTCCTTTCCTGATGTAATATTGCGATGTTCTTCATCCTTATAGATAGTATAATACAAGCAACGAAATAGACCACGTGCTACAGAACTACGATTTAGAATAACCGAATCTTCTTGGTTATACCCACCATAAGTTCCAATAGCAACAATGATGTTGTCACCAGTTGGCATTTCGTGTGATTTGAGAATATTGTGAATACGAGTTTCAACAAATGGTCTCATAGGAGAACATAGAACGTATCCATTCTTATCAAGACGCTTAGCATAATTGCGAGCAAAGATTCCAATTGACTGTTTACCCATAGCAGATTGATACGTATTACGAGGCGACTGATTATGATCAGAGAATGGAATACTAGCTGCCATATGTCCTAGAATGAGGGATGGATGAATTTCACAGTGAGTATGATTGATCGTAATATCGGCAGGAGTCATAGCAACTCGAACCGTTTCACTCTGTAGAGGATCTACAAACTCAATACAAGACTTCACCCAATCATTCCATACAAATGGTTTTGATGGTGCATCTACAATCTTACCATTTACAACTCGAAATAGCGGACGAGCAAACCGTCCACCATCAGTTTCTACAGTAATACTATTTTGCATTGTATCCCAACAAATGCTAGTATGCGGATGAAGATGGAATAACTGTTTCGCAATTTTTAGCTTTTGAGTAATATCAACTGGATTTGTTGTATATGCAATGATTACGCCATTTAGAGTAATTGGAGTTCCAGAGTATTTCTCGCTGACAGACTGAATCCATACAATATTGTTCATTTGCTGAAGCATTGTAATCACTAGGATCGAAGGTGTATGTTGAGTAATTGCAGTCATCATTGTGATTGTTTTTACAATACCAACTGAATGACCTTCAGGAGTCTCTACGGGACATACATAGCCCCAACTAGTACCATGTAGCTTACGAGGAGCAAGTAGCTTACCAGACTTCTCAATTGGAGTCTGAATACGACGAAGGTGGCTAATTGTAGCAGAGTATGATAGACGATTGAGTACTTGAGAAACACCTACCTTTGTTGCATTCGAAAGTGCAGTTGAATTAGAAGTACCTAGTCCTTGTACAGTAAAGTTACCAGTAGCAAGAGCCTGTTTTAGTTTTCCTTCAATCGTTGATACTTTTAGAATTTTGTACAAATTATTGATGTTTAGAACTTCAAGGGGGCGAGATGTATCACCTCTCTTCCAAGTGTCATTATTCACTTCCTGTACAAACTTACCACGAATATCTTTTGATACTTTTTGAAAGAGCTGACGGAATAGATGAGTTAGTAGAGCACCAGTGGTAACAATTCTCTTATTCGGATATGCATCGCGATCATCAATCGGAAGAACGCCCTGATTTGTCAAAATAAGACGCTTTACCATTGTAGCAATCATTACGCATTTGCGACTTTCGATTACAGACTTAGTAAGTTTTTCACCCGCAAATTTTACATGAGGTAGACATTCTGTTTCAAGAAGAGCACGTACATATGCACATTTATCTTCTAGAGTTGTTGAATACTGTAGGTGGTTTGATAGATATTCAACAGCCTCTTCGCGCGTATAGATCTTCAAGTCAGAACATTCTTTGAATGATGCAGCCAACATATCAGCATATGAACTATTCGAGTCCCAAAGCAGGTTAGCAATTTCTTCATCTGTTTCTAGACCAAGTGCACGAAACATTACCATAAGTGGAACATCTTCGCGAAATCGAGGAAGGCAGAGTGTCAGTGGATAACCTAGTCCGTTGAACTTTGACTGAACACGAATTTCTAGTTTTTTAGGAGGTGAAGTGAATGACTCATGAATTGATTTGATTTCAACAGAATGAGTGAATTTTGACGATGCTTTCTTATTATAGAATACCATCATGCGGTTATCTGCTACTTTCTCCTGTGATAGAATCGTTCGTTCCGTTCCATGAATGATAAAGTAACCAAACGGATCATAAGGACATTCTCCGAGCTCTTCTTTGCTGAGAGGATAATCCTTCATCAAACAAAGTGACGAACCAAGCATTACCGGAATCTTTCCGAATGAAACACCTTCAAAGATTTTTACATCCTCATCATAGTTCTCCGGAGTTCGGTGAGTTCTAGCTACAAAACGTACATCACAGAACATCTGTGCTGAGTACGTAAAGTTACGAATACGAGCCTCTTGAGGAAACATTGGTTTAATTCTTCCACTAGCCTCCTGAATACGAGGCTTCATATACGTGATGTTCTCAAACGATAGACGAAATTCATATTTATACTTCTTAGTTTCAGGATCCTGCTCGTGCCAAACAACGATATGCGGAGTCGATGCCACAATAAGAGGAATCTTATTGCGAACAAAGTCCTCAAATGACTCAATCTGGTGATCAACTAGTTTTGCAATACCCTGCGTTTCGAAATACGATTGAATAGAATCCCAGTCCATCGTATATAAATTAAAACATTCTGGCCGTAAATCTAATCTTGATTCGTTTTTAATAGAGAGATGTCTGAAAAAGTTACCATTACAAAAATGGGAAGTGAAGCTCCAAAAAAAGTAGGAACGTATAAAGTTCTACCTAGAAGCATTCTAAAAACTGCCAAAGTTAGGCCTACATCCAATCCCTCAAAATCCCCACCGGTTAAGAAATCTATGCGAAAGCATACAATCCGTCTTCTTACTGACAAGGGTTCTAAACGCCATCGCAAGACGTTGCGTCGTAAGATTGCTAAAATGTCAGATGAAAAGATCAAAGATATTGCCTCTAAAAGCGGATTGCTGAAAAATCCAAATACTCCTGTTGCAGTTCTTCGTCAAATGGTAGAAGGCGGAGCTATTGCTGGTTTTCTTTCCGTCTAATAATTAATTCGTCGCAATGACAAGTTTTTGGGGGCCACTCGGATGGATGAATCTTCATTCTATTTCATGTTTATATCCCGATAACCCAACAGAAGCAGATAAGCAAATTCTAAGTAAATACCTAACGTTGTTTCAAGATACAATTTCATGTCCTAGATGTCAGGGACATTTTTCTTCAATGCTGACTATGTATAAGAAAACTTACCCAAAATGGTTAGACAGTCGTTATGATTTTTTTCTGTTTGTTTGTCGTGCACATAATAATGTAAATAAACGTTTAGACAAACCTGTGCTTCCTACTCTATATGAGTGTCTAAAAACATTTCAGTCAAATGTTAAAGTTACATCAGCAAAGCAGTATCGTCAAAGTTACTTACATTACTTAACAAGAAATTGGTCAAGAGAGCAATCAGGTGAATCATTCATGAGATTAACATCTGTTCGTGAAATGAGGAAAATTCATGAACAATATTGGGATCCTCGTGAAGTTGATGTAAATACAGTTGTATTTTTAGCTGATGCCGATGTTACGCAAAGTATTCAGCCAGATCCAGCACATTACTCGCCATCGCCAAGTATTCCTGTATTTGCAAATAATCCAAATTTACACATCGGCTTTAAAAACGGCAAACTGAAGTTAGGTGGTCGTTAGGATTCCACGGAAGTGAAATTTGAGGATCTGTCTCCCATTCATGTCGTTTGAGCCATGGAGCTCTTGTTTCTGTATAAATTTCATCTTTGAAAACTCTAATCTTTTTTGCTTCACGCAAAGATTTAGATGGCAAAATAAACTGGAGTTGATTTGTAATTGTATAATTCAACTCTCTGTTTTCTACTTCTAATGATTCATCATATTTCATGATATCTGTAATCAATGGTGCTTCGGGGTATGGATAATACCAAGACCAGTTATTAGGAAGTCCATTCATAAAATATGAAAGAGTCCAATGAAATGTTTTCCAATATGCATCTACAACTGGTTCCATATCAGTAACCCCGTCAAGAACATGTAGTCCATATTTTCTAGAAAAATTCGACTGCTCCTTTCCAAGAACTGCTTTCTCCTCAGGTCGTCTTCTACGTGTAATCATATCTTTCAAAATTTCAATTTCTTTCGATGCACAATATTCTAGAAACGCAGAACGTCCTTCAAATGAAAAAAGATCAGGATTTCCGGATTCTTTATAAAATTGAAGAGCTCTTTCATAACCTCCTTCACGCAATGAAAATATTCCCAAATGAGGCATAAAATCATTTCCAAAACATAGTATTGAAAGAGCAATATACTGATCAATTTGTAGTGGAAGTTGTTTTAGTAGAGTTTTAATATTCAAACATGCAAATTCAGCACTTGCTACTTTAGGATCATTAAATTCGGAACTTTCACGAAGTAGACTCATTTGGGTTGAAAGATAACATTTTTGTAGGCAAATAAGAATTAGATCAGCATCGAGACCATAGATACAAACTGTGTTACGTTCATTTTCTGGTAGCTCTTTTATGCTCAAAAAGAGTTTATGTTCACCTTCTCCAGGTAGCATCGTCGAACTAAGTTTCGCAAATGGAAACCGTGATTTCAAGGCAGACTCCAAATCTTTCATATACGGCGTTCCAGGTGAAATTTGATTACGATCAAATGATTCAACAGTATCTTTAGATCGCATACGACGGTAACGTTGTTGAACTATCTTTGCATAAGGGACTAAGCCATCCATAGCTATCAAGACCTTTTTAGTTTTACAAATGTGAGTCAATATATGATCAAGAGCAGAAAGAATCGAGCCGATTGGATCTTCTTCTTTCAAATAACGATGAATTAAACAATTGAAATCAATTCCCAAAACATCAACTTCCAATGCAGAATCTTTTTTAACTGTTTGTACAATTCCGGCATGTGATTTGAGCAAGCTAACAAAATAAAAAGGAATTCCCATTAAAAATTATAATCATTCTATCTTAAAACTTCTACATGCGACAATCTCGACAAACACAGTTGCCGTGATCTGATCGTTCGTCATCCTCAGGATTCACAACAGGCGACGCCGGAAGAGGTTCCTCTACACTGTCAAGACCTGGCATCTCCGGATCAACATGCTGTAGCCACTTCGGAACTCCAAAGGGATAGAAGTGTAGCCACATAGTGCTCCAGCCGTCTCTCGTAGTGATTGAAACTCGAAAGCGTTCTCCAGCATTCTCGTTGAACATTCTGGAGACATGGTAGAGAACACTCTGATTATTAATCAGATCTCCTCGTGTGACCCACATATTACCGGCCTTGCCGATGATTAGATGTGGATTAAAATCAAAGATAGAAACCTTCAAATCGTTCGGACTGCTATGCTCACGACAGATGTCGACTAGGCGTTTGGAAATATCTCCAGCCTTGAAGACTTCGCTCAACTCTGACAGAACACTGCCCATGTGCATCTCTACATGCTCACGCTTAAGATCTGTCCGACGAGCGCGAGCAGCATCAGCTGCAGCAAATACGTCATCTTGCGAAAATGAGAACATCATTTTATTACAATTCGCAATGATTCGAGATAATTAATCCGTTTTCAACATAAATGTGGTATCTTTGGATCATTCCAATTCTTCTTGCAATTGCATATGCATATTCAGTGTCTTCTAGTATTAAGGTAGCAAAGCCATGCAACTCTTGTCCTAAACAAGAATCTCCTCCACTGTATTAATAAATGAGTTCTTGTGGTTCAGGAAAATTATTTGGAGGTAGAAAGACTATGCGTCGTCACAGATGGAAGGGTCCTGGTATCGGTCATCTCAAGAAGGGGTCTTTAACTAAACTAGGATATTCTGAGATGCGTTCAAAGACAGCACGTCATTCTTCACTCAAGAAGGCTGTTAATAAGTTTGGACCTCTATCTACGTTTCGTAAGCTAAATGCAGTAGGTACATACACGAAGCGTACATCCAAGGGCAAAAGTAAGCGATTTATTGATGATCGCAACTGGGTGAAGAAAACATATATGTAAATTATAAATGGACTTCGTAGCTGTTCTACTATCGGTTCTTCTGTTTGCAGCGTTTGTTCCTGGTGTTCTAGTAACTCTACCCAAGAGCGGTAGTAAGGCTACTGTTCTACTTGTTCACGGTGTACTCTTTGCAGTAGTCACTCATTTTGTAATGCACTATTATTGGACGTACCGTGAGAGCATGTCTAATTATGGTGGCGTATGTCCAAATGGTTACGTGGTAGGTCTATCAAAGACTGGTGCCGAAGATTGTGTTCCTGCTGGTCACCCTACGTATGGCCCTGGTGCGCCTAAAGCAAAAACTGAGTAAGTAATAAATGTGGGTAGCTATTCTCCTAAAGGTAATTCTATTTATGCTATTTGTACCTGGTGTACACTTTAGTATTCCTCCTGGTGGTTCTCTACGTGAACAAGCTGTTCTACATGGTCTCGTATTTGCAGTAGTTAATTACTATGTGTACCTATATGTTCGTCCTATGCTAGAAGGATTTGAAAATCCAGACACTCGTGTTACAAGTCCTTGCCCTCCTGGTTACAAACAGTGCCAATCTGGAGACTGCATTTTAGCTACAGATCGCCATAGCCAGTGCCCTGGAAGTTCTTCGGAAGAGATGTAAAATGGATTTGCGTTATATTTGTTACCAGAATACTAAAAATGTGGCGTTATGATTTTGATGGCACTGTAATCATGGATTGTGAAGATGATGACGACGAGTAAGTTAATTTAGCCTTTTCTAAAATTTTTTCTGTTTCTTTTAATTCTTCCAAAGCTCTATCTAACGATTCTTTCACCAGAAAGTTAGATTGTGCTCGAATTAGATGTACGGACATTTGTTTTGTTTGTAGCGTTGCCTGTGAAATCAGGGTGAAAATGGAAGCTTTCTTCATGAATTAAGTCTGAGAATTATTTTTAAACCGGTTTTACAATGGGACAGACACGCCGTAGAACTGGTGGTGCATTTTTAGGAGAAGGTGTTCAGGGGAAGACGTATGATATGGGCTGTGATACAGAAGGTGAATCAATGTGTACAATGTTAGAAAAAAATAATGTATCCGAAATTAAATTAGAACTTGATAACGGTGAGTTTGTTGCGTTAAAAACAAAAGAAGATATTGAAGAGTTTATTCAGTTTTTACATACTGTTACCGGTAAAATTGCAAAAATGTTTAAACCTGCTAAGTTGTTTTCTATGAAAACATTACAGAGTAAACTAGATGAAGAAGTTGATTTCAATAAAACTATAAATAAAATTTATGGACGAACAGCAAAACGTTATTTAACATCTGACCCTGTAAAAGGATTTCGTAAATTATCAATTGTAGGTGCAGTTGTTACAGTGAACGGTACGCCTTTACTATTTGTAGTATTCGGAACAAAGTGTACGAATGTGTATGATATGGATATGTCTCATTTTATTACAGATATTCTTTCGAGTTTAGTTAAATTACAAGCGGTTGGTTATTCGCACAATGATATCAAATTAGATAATATTGTAAGATGCTCTGACCGCTACAAGTTAATTGATTGGGGAAAGTTAAGTAATACAGATAAAAAATTTGGAACAACAATTTTTACAAACCCTATTAAATGGTACTTGCTTGGTTATTCAAAAATTTTGTCTAAAAATATATATCGGTTGTCAAAGCATAAAGTTGTAAGAGATCACCCATTATTTAAAGCAAATAACAAACGTATTGTTGAAGAATTTAATGAAGTTGTAAAAACACATACACGTGATGAATTAACAGAAATATTTAAAGGTACATATGATACATTTATGTTTGGTAATACTATACTGCAAGCTGTTATTATCTATAATCTTGAATATGAAAAATATAGACTGCTAGTAGAATCTTTGACGTCGTTAAATAATCCACTAAATGCTGAACAAGCTTTAAAGCTTGTAAAAAAAATAAAAACGAATCTTTGAGTTTTATAAGCAATTAATTATATACTATGCTAAGTAATGAAGAAACAATTAGACTAAATAACATCTTCAACGAACTCTATAAAAAAAAGACTCCAATGGAGTTACTAGAGATCTTAGCGATAATAAATAATTATCTACATAAAGAAAGTGCTATTATAAGACGACTATCATTTCACGATGAACATTGGAAATTTAGAGCGGAACAAAAACTAAGAAGAGACGCTGTTTTATCCGAAATTCGTAAACGCTAGTCTAGCAAAACGGATTATTTTTAATCAGTATTTTAGATTGCACCGACACACTGTAAACACAGTCTGTCAACATGGACGCTTGGAACGAGTGCTTTTGGGACGATCCATTGGAGGCGAACCCGAAGACGTTACTCGATTTTAACAACCTCAAGAGTTACCCCATCGACGAGCTACACAAGTTTCTCGAGCGGCTGACGCGGATGGAGCAGCTTTTAAAGGCTGTAATTGCCACCCAGAACACGGTTGTTCACCCCTTTTCGACTGTTCATGCAGTAGACAAGATGGCTCGGGTCGCGTTTCGCGCTCGTCTTTCAGAGGGCGAGCGCAAACAGTTTGACGACGAACGCGCGATGGCGAAGAAACTTCGCGATGGAGAAAAGAGCAACCTTGTTGCTAACACTCTCGCCATCGCTAAGATCATGTCTGAGCTGGAGAGGCGCAACGCCTACTACGTATAAACGCACCCAATTGGGTTGCGAGGATTATTGAGAATCCCCCAAAAAGGAGCCTGCTGGGCTCTTTTTGGGTTTTTTGGTAAAACGGATAATATTATATACTTTATTAAGAGTCTAAAAAAGAGCATCACACGTCACAATGGGGCACTGTTTGAGTCGTGCTAACAACAACATGGATGTACATGCACACGGGTATTATCCGACGCCGGCTCAGAATGTCGAAAATGTAATTCATGCCGCCATTGCCACCAAGCCACCGCCTCTGCCGCCGATTCGCATCCCACCATCAAAATACGATGATGAGGATGAGGATCCAGACACATGTGAGACTCCATACTATGACAATTGGCCCCCTTTTAAAATTTAAAAAAACGGATAAAAATTTAGTTTTTAACTGAGAGAGTACAAAAAACGCGCACAGTATCAATTCAAGATGGAGCACGAGCACGGCACGATCAGCGGCATCCACGGCCGCGAGGCCTACAACAAGAAGGACCGCAAGGTGAAGAAGCCTAGGCACCGACCGTATAACATCCCGAAACTTAGTTTCGAGGATCCAGAGTGGAAGCGAGAGCTTGATCGGAAGGACCGAAATCGGGGCATCATAGTATGGAAGGCCGCACGCGACCGCCTCTCGAATACGCGCAAAGCGGACTACACAAACCATCTTCCGGAGCCGGAGGATGATCAACCGTGTCAAAAGGCAAAGCCCAATACGATGGAGAAGAAGTGGGAGTACCGCGATCCCATCGAGGCGGCCATCGAGGCAGCCATTGAGGCGATCAAGAAGGCTAACATTGAGGAGACCATTAAGGCAGTCGAGAAGGCTAACTTCAACACAGCCGTTTTGGAAGTGCTAAAGGCATCTATCTTGATAGTAGAGAAGGCTGCTGCAAACGCAGCGCGAGCCAAGATGTTTAAGCTCCACAAGTGGTAAAAAATTTAAGCGTTTTTAATTGTGTTTCCATTTCATGAAAAAGAAGTAATGAACGTGATCGATTCAAGGACAGTTGTGGATTTCCAGAAGTTTACCTTTTCCGGACATATGCGACAAAGTGTATATAAAGTTCTGAATGAAAATATCAAATTAGGTCATGCCGATTATGCATGTTATTGGGCTCTTGAATTATTATGTTCTGGCCTAGTTCATTCAATGTGGCAGACACTGTTTGAATCTGCCGCAACCAATATTAACCGAGCAGCGCCCAATTCATTTTTATATTTGATCAAAATGTATGAAAAGTTTGCACCATACGAATCTCAATACTCAGTTATGTCAATGACAGATATACGTAATAATCCAGAAGTGAGACAAATCATCTGCGAGGCAGCTGCCACTTTGGCTCTTTGTCGCAAACATAAGTTACCTACAATGCCTAAAATTAAACCTGAACATGATTTTCTCCCTCTGACTATTCAAGAAAACTTAAAGTCTCCATCGGCTAACTATGGTCGCGAATTAGCAAAGAAAGATGATCCTCTTGAAATCTATATTCCATTTAATGAACTTGTTTATTGCTTACGAGGTGAGACAAGGGATGTAACTCGCGCCCTGTATTGGTGTTCTTGGATTCTAAAGTATTCTAGTCAGTACAAAAAGCAACATAAAGTTAATCTAATATGTGCTTCACGCCCTAATATGTATTCCGATCAAAGTTATTCAAATTTAGTTATTTGGATGCTATGGGAAGCCGTGATTGATGCATCCAAGAAATCGGTTCAAGCAGGAGTTCTTGGGCCCTATATTGATGCATTATTCAAACTTCATTGCTTGCGCTGGACACCTACTCTCCTGAAGCCTCGCCTTTGTTTTCTAATTACCGCAATTGTATTTGTTTGCGAGAGTACAACTATTGATATACATTCTCCTGTTCCCCATGATTTAACAACAGTTCAAAATGTTGTTGTCAATATTCCACAATGGATTCTTGCCATCATCCAAACTAAAAAGACATTTAGCTAACATAAATGAGTAAGTGGATTTGGTTATTTGTGTTGCTTATTGTTATTACCGTACTTGTAGCAGCTATTTATTTAGTCGTCATGCCCTATCTTTTTTATTTACATTGTATCTCTCAATATCCAAGTGTTCTTCCTTCTGAAATTATTCAAACAATCTGCAAAAAGACTTTTTCTTAACTTAAGAGTATAAATGTTCAAGCTTGTACTCAAGGTCGTCCTACTCGGTCTAGGTCTATACCTCCTCACGCAGGAGATCCCCAAGCTCATGAATGGCGCGCGTGATTCCACGACGATCGTTTACACGGTCATGGGCGGTCTCCTCGTTTTCTACACGGCTGGTTCCGTTCTAAAGAAAGTCTCTGGTCGTAAGTAAAAGATGAAGGTAGAGTTTGATATCCCTATTCCTGATTTCACACTGCCATTTTTAAAGAAAGGTGTTATTTTTCTTATACTTTTTGGGGTTGTATGGTGTCTTGTATTTGGTGTAATAGGAGCTGGCACTTTGTTTGGAGATCCGACAAATGATAGTAATCCTTACACTCGCAACTTGACACGACCTACTCGTTCTTTTATAGGTGTTTTAGTCGTATTTGCGGATATAGTTATATGTTTACTAATAGTGGCTCTATTAAGAAAGCTTTTCACTGCATGAAGTAATAATGTTCAGTCGTAAGTTTCAGGCTGCTCTAATGGCAGCTTTACTTTTCTATGTTGTAAGCTCTCCGTTCACGTATAAGATGGTAGATAAGCTAATTGGCGGCTTTGTCGAAGTGCTCGTCCCTTACTCGTCGAGCTTCTTCAAGATTGCCGAGTCCGGTTGCCCAACAAACTACGGTCTTTTTGTCCATTCAGTCGTATTTGGTCTAGTTAGCTACTATTTAATGCACAACGGATAAAGTTTAGATACATGAACTTAAAGTAATAAAATGAAACTACTTATCTTTGATACGGAAACTACTGGTCTTCCGGTAAACCGAAATAAGCAAGCAATTAAGGAACCTAACAATTGGCCACACATTGTGTCCATTTCTTGGGTCATACTTGACGTAGAAACTAATAAACTTGAATCAAGAAATTCGTTTATCGTCAAGCCTATCGCTTGGATGATTCCGCCAGATTCAAGTAAGATTCACGGAATTAGTCACGATCACGCCATGAAAGTTGGTACTCATCTGAGTGAGGTCATACAAGTGTTTTCAAAGCAAAAGTATGATTATCTTGTTGCTCATAATGTAGACTTTGATTTCAATGTGTTGATGAATGCATACCGATGGGATTTGGGAGTTGATATTGATGACACACAATATCGCCGTAAATGTACTATGAAGCTGTCAACTGACCTTTGTAGACTACCTGGCCAATGGGGAAACCGTTGGCCCAAGTTGAGCGAATTGTATGAGTTTGCGTTTAATCGTAAGCCTGTTTCTGCTTCATTGCACAACTCAATTTATGACACTCTCATTCTTGCAGAAATTGTTCAACACTGCGACGAATTGCGTCAGAAAATGGGCTTACCTGTTAAACCCACTTTTGTAAATAATGGAAGTAACAGTAAAACCTTGGTCATCTGAATTTAAAAAAACAGTTATTTCAACTCAAGTTGTAAATATTCTATGGTGCGCCGACGGTTGGTCTTACGTACCTGAGACTCATGTCCGACGACAATTTTTTCTTTCAAATAACAAGTTCACGATGATACAACAGCCTTGGGAGGGGACCATTCCGGTACCTGAGTACTCGGAAGAGGTGGAGTTACAGTGGTACTCTGGACTGGAGTGGAGGGAACTTTCCGAGGATCTTGACCAGTTATTTTTAGTGACCACCACCAACCAAAGCACCAGCAAGTAAACATACGTCCGTCGACTTCCTTAACTAGTGCAGCCTCTAGCTTCTCAACGACAGCCTTCGCCTGAGGGTTAGACTCGATAAGAGCCTCTACCTTTTGAACAACAACACTTGATTCAACAGCAGCCACAACTGCATCTGAAACTTTCTGTGTCGTATCCTCAACAACTGTCTGTGTCTGTTCCAGTGTAGCAGTAGTTACTTCAACTACTTTCTCCTCTACTTTGGGAGCTATCTGTTGTTCAACAACCTCCTCTACTTTTGTTTGAACTTGCTCTACTACAACAGCATCCATTGCGTCTTTGCTCTGTCTTAAGAAACCTTTTGGTTGAATAAAGCGAGAATGGAAATAACTGATCTTTTATATACAGCTCTTGCTACTATTCTGGTAATGGCGGTTCTTCAGGTCACTGCCTTTTTTGTGACACGAACTTTATATCCTCCTGAACCCCGAATTATTTATCGTGATGCACCGGCTCCTCGTGTTCAGTTTACCGAGCCTGTAGTTCAACAACAAGCTCCTCCTCCGCCTGTTTTAACACAGCCTCCTCCAACTATACAACTGCCGGAGTATGAGCCTCGCAAGCCGGCTTCAGACTCTCTACGACTGGACCCCGAACTACCGCCTGGTCTTCAGGAAACCCGTCCCTCTGGAACTTAAAACATTTCGAGTTCCACAAACAAATGGCGTTTCGGGATGGCTAATTTTTACATATGAAAATCAAATTCCTGTCTGTTTATGGATAACGAATACAGCTTCCAAAAAACTACCGTGTATTATAGATGAACGTATTTGTGGTGATACATTTTTGCGTGTTGAAAAAATTGGACCTCTTGAATTTGTAGTAGCTGATATTTGGATGTACAACTCAAATTGTGTTTTTGCTACGTCAACATTTGAGCAAAGATATAATTGGTTGAAATCATTTTTGCCAATGTTTACATCACATGTTCCTGGAATGGTAAAACTTATTCATAAATCAGATGTTTCAAATGCAAATATTAAAGGATACGAGGAACACCCTACTGAAATAGCAAAACCTGGGTATTTTGTAGAACGAGATGAATCTGAAATAGTCCACTTTACAAAAATGAGTCTACCTGATTGTTACGAGAGTGTTCCTTTTACAGGGTTTCTGAAAGTTCCCGATATGAAAACATCATTCTATTTGCGTTCAAAGGGTGAAGAGTTTGATTGTAAATGTGTAAAAACCGGCGAGTCATGGGCTCTCATAGAAAACATTCCTATGATAGAGTAAATGCCTCACAAGCGTCGTTCCACTAAACGTCATCACAAAAAGCGCACTGTGCGAAGAATGCGAGGTGGGTTCTATGGTGCTTCAGGTGCACTTGCCCCGGGTGCTATGGATTGGAAGTCAAGTTCAGAGATGGGACACTATGCTGCAAGCACTCGTGGAGGTAATAACATGATTGGCGCTGGTCACAAGCGTAAGGGCAAGGTTACACGCCGTCACCGTAAGCATAGAGGCGGATCTAAGTTTGGAGCTGTAGCTGCCAGTTTTCAGGGAACTGGATCTCGTGGAATAGCTGATGCTGTTGCCGTGAATACAAAGGGCCCTGCTGGATCATCTGCATATGGTGATTGGAATAATAAGGGTGCAGGTCCTGGCGACTTCAGAAGCTTTGGTGCTGGTAAGTAAATTTGATTCTCTAATCTAAATAATGGATACACTTGTAGCCGGCGTCTTATTTTTAATAGTTGCTGTACTTCTTGTTCAGCGTCAATTAGGTTCAATGCTTGTATGGGTAGTTATTGGATACCTAGTTGCTAAGCATGGTCTTCATATGAATCACACATTCTCTGTTCTTCTGGGACTTGTCGTGGTCTATCTAATCTCAATGGTTACGAAGGAAAACTTTGAAAACGAAGAGGATGATGAGAAGCCCAAGAAAGGAAAAACTCCCGATCCAGCTCCTCCAAAGACCGATGATCCGCATGTAGACATTGGTACTACAATCCTACATGCTTACCGTAATTTAAGTCCTGAGCAAATTGGCGGTATGCGTCGTGATACAAAAGAGCTGCTTTCTTTACAGAAGGAACTAATGGGATCTCTAGCAGAAATGAAGCCTGCTATTGAGCAGGGTGCTGAACTCCTAAACACGTTTAGTACTTTCTTTGGTGAGCCCCCTACCCAGTAAAGAATTATTGATTCTCTGCATTCCATCAGCATACACATAAACATGATACTTAGAATCATTTGTTGAAATAAAAGGTCCGCCAACGGAACGAACAATATTCGTCCATTCGCGCACTTCTGCCGCTAGGCGACGAAATTCAAACCAATCGTACCATGTTTGAATACACTTTTGAAGACTTAGTAAAGATAGAAAACTAGGAGGAGTATTCGAATACCAAGACATGCAAATTGTCATCAGTGGACTTATAACCATTTCAAACCATAACATAACTTTTTCGAATAATGATTCTTTTACAAATATGTTTGAAAGACGAACAAAGTCTTCTGCATTTTGAAAGTAATCTTGAGGATACAACACAAAGTATATTGTCTGCTCAGATGTTAGTCTTTTTTTAATTTCAGAACTTTCAGGGATCATTCCTGTATTACTATTCCAATAAGAGGGAATTCTTCTTCTTTTAACGTTTCAGCGTTCAAAAATTTCCATGAAAGAACATTTTTCAAACTTGTGATTGATTCTAAAAAATCAGAATCTACAACCGTTCCATGCTCTATATTAGCATTAACAACATCTGTCACACTTAAAAAATATCCAGGACTGACTTCAGCACCTATCCACAACCAAGGAACTTTTTGCTTTCGTATATTTTCAGAGCTTCTTACAGGACAGAAAACATCCCATATTGCGATTTTTAAATAAAAAAGTTTCAAATATATCCAGTATAACATTATTCATTAAAAAACAGAATTACTGGGTACAGGTAACGCATCTTGATCTTTTAGCGGTGTAATATACTTATCGCGATTCTTGACACTATCTGCAGTTAGAGGAGTTGAAAATCCCTCACGCATTGCACTTTCCATCATACGATCAAGACCTAGACCCAGGGAGATTGATGAAGCGAGAGCCACCATGATAAACGGTGTGACTACGATTGCCCATGATACAATGCCCAGTTCAACACTACATAAAGCATCAAGGATGACTACACCTGCAAGAGCCATCACTAGTTTGATAAGAGCAGTTGCATACATACCTAATGACACATCAAACGCAACATGAATCATGCTATATAAAAGATATAGCAATGCAGGCGGACACAGCGACTCAATGAAAGATATCTTCATGTTATTTACTCTGAAACAATAAAATATGTCTGAATCAATTGATATGATTTGTACACTTACAGATTGTAGTCAGGATACGGCAAAACGTGTTTTTGAAGAAACTGGTGATGTAACATTAGCGGTCGACAAGATTCTTTTTAAGACAGAGTTACCTCCTAAAAAGAAACGTGTGTTAGATGAAGTAGGTTCTGAAATTGAAAAAATACGTGAAACTATGAAAGAACTTGATAAGAAAATGGATGAACGACCTGATTCAACAATTAATCAGTTTTCTACTTCGTCAAGTCAACGCGAACGCGAGGAATCAACCGAGACACGAGTCCTCCACGAAGGAACGGTTCTACAAAATAATTGTTCTCTGGAATGTCAGATTCCCGTTCTGGAATTAGAGGCTCAAATACAGGAAATTGCTTGTCCGTCACCGTCTGTATTGACTTCCTATTTGCTGTCGAATGCCCAAACATCACGCGGCTTTGGTCTTCGATACCATCAATCGTACCAAGACCTAGAAAAGGAGTAGTGGCGAAGGGGCGAGCAAATACCTGCTTAGGACCCTTTGTGCGAGCAGTTCCAGGAGCACCCCATAGTAAATCAGAATGTAGATCAATTCCAGATCCACCCTCCTTTGTGTTACCAAAGTTTCCACGAGGGTTCATGCCGCGATAATCAGACGTAGGCGGAGCAGCTGAATCCGGAAAGAACGGAAACCATGACTTTGAGTCAGGATTTAAATGACGAGGCTCTTCGCCCTGACGAGTATTTGCATAAAATTGTGGTAGACCGGCGTTTGTTGCCATTCCTTTACACACTCATCATATAAAAAACGAATAAGATTCATCAGAAGCAAATATAAGTTAACAATGGTGTTCTTCCAACCGTGTGATTGGATAGAATCTGACGATAAGGGTAGATATATCGTAGACGCGTATGGTCGCAATGAAGATGGAGAAATTGGAAGAGTACGTATAACAGGATTTTGTCCGTACTTTTACATTCAGTATAAAGAAGGTGACAATCCTTCAAATTTGAAATCTAAACTTGAAAAAGAATACAATAATTTGAGCGATAAGAAACTTTCATTTGCCGACTTGAGATTCATGGAAGAAACCAAGCAAGATGCAATGAATGGATTCACTGGACTTTCTCCTATTAAAGTTTGGAGAATAAGTGCTCCTGCTATCTGGCTGTTTAAGTGTGCAACAAAAGCCGCTAAACTGCTAGAACATGCAAGTCCTTCAAATAGAAGAATGATTTATGAAACAAATCTACCACCTCTACTTCGTCTCTTTCATATTGCCGATATCACACCTGCATCACCGTTTCAATTTGAAGGCGAACGTTCTGATCCGAGCGAAGATATGAACGTAGATGTTTGCTACACGATTCCATTTCAATCAATTGTTCCAAATTCTACCATTACGATTCCTCTACTTGTGGCATCATATGATTTGGAAGTGTATTCAGATTCTGGCATGTTTCCTGTAGCAACAAATTCATCTGACGAAATCATTCAAATTGGCGTAAGTTTGCGATGGAGTGACAGTATGTTACAATCTGAAGAGCGTTATGTTCTTGTGATTGGCGATACAACACCATCAACAGATCCAACTGTAAAGTATATTTGTTGTAAAACTGAGAAGGAACTTCTGCTTCGCTTTGAACGTCTCGTTCGTGATGAGAATCCTGATATTCTTTGCGGTTATAATACGTTTGGTTTTGATGACGGATATATTGCAGAACGTGCTGAATTTAATCGCATTCCTCTATCATTTGGTCGCATTGTAGCAAGACAATGGGGTCGTGGAAAAGAAGATCATGTCAAAACTGAGAAGAAGACATTTGAACTAGCAAGTGGTAAGTTTGCTGTTCGGTACATTGAAATGCCTGGGCGTATGAATGTTGATGTTTTATTGAGTATTCGTCGTGAACAGAACTTGGATTCGTACAAACTAGATAATGTGGCGTCTACATTTCTGCGCGATAAAGTTAAATCGTACAAAAATTCATCTGGAATCTGCGAAATCAGTACCAATAGTACGCGGGGGTTATTTGTTGGAAATCTTGTTCGGTTTGATATTATGACCAATACTACAAACCCATACCGTGATGGAGAACTCTTTCAGGTGGTAGAAGTAACTTCTAAATCATTCAAGATTACAACCAAAAATGAACTACTTGCTGATGTAACTGGAAATCTAGAATGGTCATTTGCAAAGGATGATGTAGGCCCTAAGGATATATTTGCATCTCATCATGGAACTCCTGACCAACGTGCTCTTATTGCAAAGTACTGTATTCAGGACTGTGATCTTGTTCTAACTGTCATGGCCAAACTGGATACTCTTGTGAACGCTCGTGGAATGGCAGATGTATGTCGTGTTCCAATTCAGTACATCTTTCTACGAGGACAGGGAATTAAGATCTATTCTGCAGTTGTGTACAATGCTTCCAAGCGTAATCAAATTATTGTAACACAAGAAGGATTTGAAGGTGATAGTTCATACGAAGGTGCAATTGTTCTACCTCCCAAAATTGGTATGTATCTAGACCAACCAATCTCTGTTTTGGATTTCAATTCACTATATCCGTCCAATATGATTGCTTTCAATTTGTCTCCAGATACACTTGTCTATGTGAAGGAGTTTAATACGAGTGGTAAGAAGGTAAGGCAAGAAGGAACAGATGGAGAAGAATTTAAAAAGAATGGATACAAGATTGATGAAATTAGTTATGATGTCCACAATGATGAAGGTGAATCAACTGGTCGCATCACCTGTGGTTTTGCGCAACCTACCGATGATAAGCGAACGGTTGGCCTTCTGCCTCTCACTCTTGACATCCTGCTAAAGAAACGAAAGGAGACTCGAAAGATTATGGAAAAAACTGAAGATGAAGCTCAAAAAGCAGTATTGAACGGTCTCCAGCTAGCTTACAAAGTTGTAGCGAATTCAGTTTATGGTCAGGCAGGTAGCAAAACATCTGCTATTCGTAAAATTGAAGTTGCAGCGTGTACAACTGCTGTTGGGCGTGATCGTATATATTTTGCAAAAAATATTGCGGAGACTGAATTCGGTGGTGAAGTTGTAGCAGGCGACACAGATTCTATATTCATCAAGTTTCCAACAAAAGATCTGAGAGAATGTATTGAGCTTGCAAAAAAAACAGCTGAACGAATTACTTCACTATGTCGTGCAGCTCATAAAATTGAATATGAGAAAACCTTCTATCCATTCATTATATTCTGTCGTAAGCGTTATGTGGGAATGAAGTATGAAGATGACGTAACTAAAAGCAAACGCGTGACTATGGGTGTTGCTCTCAAGCGACGTGATAATGCTCCAATTGTAAAAGATGTATTCGGTGGAGCTTTGGATATTCTCATGGAACACCGAGACATTCGGAAAGCACAGGAGTTTGTAAAGAACATTCTAGTTGACATTTTGCAAAATAAGATTCCACTTGAGAAATATGTTATCACTAAACAGTTGCGCGATGATTACAAGAATCCTGGACAAATTGCACATCGTGTTTTGGCCGATCGCATGGAAGAACGTGATGCTGGAAACAAGCCTCAGGTAGGTGATCGTCTTGCGTATGTCTACATAAAGGAGAAACGAGATGCAAAGAAACAAGGTGAACGAATTGAACAAATTGATTATGTGCGTGAAAAGAAACTAACACCTGATACTGAGTTTTACATTACGAATCAGGTACAGAATCCAGTAGCTCAACTCTTTGCGTTGGCAATTGAGCAATTGGATGGTTATAAATCTAAAAATAACTATAAGCAATGGATGACTGAATATATGGAAACAATGACTGAAGAAGAGGCAACATTGAAGATTTTGGATCACAAAGAGAAAGAGTTAGATGATATTCTCTTTATGGGTGCTCAATATTTGAAGAAGCACAAACGTGGTCCAATGGATATGTTTATCAAAAGATAACAAATAAATACTATTATAGAGGAGCTTGGCGAACTAGAAACCTAGTTTCACTCTTTACTGGGCTAAATGAATCTCCAAGTACACTCATTACATCCTTGGGTTCAAATGGTTTACAACTGAAAACGTCAAGATAAAGATCATTCGTCTCTTCTACGAAGTGAGCAGTGATGTTTGAAGTTTCAATAAGCTGGACTAGTGTATAACCCTTTTTATTTCCAGTTCCAAACATTACAATTTGAGGCTCACCATATGAAACCATATCAATCTTATGTACTAGGCGCTTGGTGAACTGGTAGATATTATTTGAACAGCGAATTGATTGAGGTAGGCAACCAGATGCATTTACGATCAGATGATATCCCCAGCTCATTTTTAGGATTGTTATATCATACTGTGCGAAAATCGGTTTTTGACGAGTGGTCCGCAAAACGGATTGTATAAAATCACATTAAGTGAATAGCAGAAGTCTTACACTTCTAACCAACCGATCAACTTACAAGAGTCAGAGCGAGAGAGAGTAAGAAAAAAACCAACCGCGCCGGCGAAGATGTTGGGGCGACCGCCGACCCACCCG
>TBL_comb47_HYPODRAFT_10002010_pt1 | contig 25645 bp, 19 predicted proteins | sample TroBogypolimnion_40_FD_10682 | JGI IMG/M metagenome (IMG submission 10682)
GCGACGCAGTTCGTCTTGGCGGGCAGCGTGCTCGTCGAGCAACCGCGCTTTCGTGTAAAGGTCCTGCGTGAATTACGCCGCCTCTGGCCCAAGGCGGTGACGGTTCCGCTCGCTCCTGAGCCAGCCTGGGGAGCGATGATGCTGGCCCAACGCCTGCTCGCGCCGGGTCGCTCATCCGTATCGGAAACCCCCAGGTCGTCGGATCGCGACCAGTCCCCTGCCCCGCGATGGGCGGAGGTAACCTCGCGCCGGCTCTCCCCAACGGAGGAACGAAATCCTCGCTCGCTCAAGCTGGACAAGATGCCGTTGGCGGCAGCGATCGACCTCATGATGTCGGAAGATGAGACCATCCCGCGGAAGCTGCTTGCCGAGAGGTCGAGAATCGCGCGGGCCGTTCGGCTCATTGCGCAACGGCTGCGCAACGGCGGACGGCTCTTCTACGTGGGAGCGGGCACAAGCGGGCGTCTCGGCGTCTTGGATGCCAGCGAGTGTCCACCAACCTTTAATACGCCCCCCGAACTGGTGCAAGGGATCATGGCCGGAGGCCAAGTCGCCCTTTGGTCTTCGGTGGAAGGAGGTGAGGATGACCGTGTCGCAGGAGGCCGGGCGGTCGCGTTCCGGCGCGTAACGCGTCGGGATGTGGTGGTCGGAATCGCGGCCAGTGGCACGACGCCCTTTGTGTGGGGCGCTTTGGGCGAGGCCAAAGCGCGTGGGGCCGCGACCATCCTGGTCTGCTTTAATCCGCACCTAGCCATCCCGCGGGCGATCCGCCCGACGGTGGTCATCGCCCCGAACCTAGGTCCCGAACTACTCACCGGTTCGACTCGCTTGAAGGCCGGGACCGCCACCAAGCTCCTTTTGAACCTCTTCACGACGCTGGCGATGGTTCGCCTGGGCAAGGTCATGAGCAACCTGATGGTCGACGTGCACGCCTCGAATGCAAAACTTCGGGCCCGCGCCGTGCGCATAGTCGCCGCCCTGGCTGGGGTCGCCCCCACTCCAGCACAGGCTGCCTTGGAGGCTCACCGTTGGGAGATCCGGCAAGCGGTCAAAGCGCTTAAATCCGAGTAGAAAGAAATCGTGACCAGCATCAACGGCACACCTCAGGCCCGGCCAGGTGACGTCCCACCCTCGCGAGCCTCGTCCGGCGGATTTGGAACTTGATATACCTTGGGATCCAGAACGCCGACAAATGAGAGGTTCCGGTAGCGCTCCGCGTAGTCCAGGCCGTAACCGACGACAAAAACATCCGGGATTACAAAACCGATGTAATCGGCCTTGACCCTCTCCACTCGCCGCGATGGTTTGTCGAGCAGGACACACGTATGAATGCGCCGCGGGTTCAGGGCCCGAAGCTTGGCGCGGACACGAGAAAGCGTCTTGCCTGTATCCAGGATATCATCCACAAGCAGCACATCGCGCCCCTTCACGCTGAGGCGTAGTTCCTTGGTGTAGACCAATTCACCGGACTCCGTTCCGGCCCCATAACTGGAAACCCCGATAAAATCGAGGCGCAACGGCAAGGAAAGATGGCGAATCAAATCTGCCAGAAACATGACCGTGCCATTGAGCAGCGAAACCACCACCAACTCCCGTCCGGCAAGATCCCGTTGGATATCCGAGGAAAGTTCCCGAACGCGGCGGGCGATCTGTTTCTCCGTGATTAGGACACGGGCCACCTCGCTCCGCCAGCCAAGGGGAACGGTGGCACGAGAACCGGTTATCAACACGGCTGCGGATCTGCTCATAAAACCGGAATAGTAGGCCGGCCAGGCCTCCGCAGCAATCAAAGTCTCCATTTCTTCCCGCATCTCATTGGACACACAGCTCCAGTTTCTTGTGGACTTAGCCAGGACCAAGTCCGACGCTGGCCAAGTCATGAGAACCTTATTACTGATGGCCGTCGGGCTGTGCGCCGGTTCGTTGGGGATGAGCGCCGAGTTGCGCATCGGCATCATCGGGTGCGACACCTCCCATGCCACCGCCTTTACCGAGACGCTCAATAACCCGGGTGCACCGGGGCACATCGAAGGAGGCAAAGTGGTGGCCGCCTTCAAAGGTGGGAGCCCCGACGTTCAGGAGAGCGCCTCGCGGGTGGGACAGTATGCACAGACCTTACGGGACAAATATGGGGTGAAGTTCTACGACCGAATTGAAGACCTATGCCAAGCAGTGGATGTGATCCTGCTTGAGAGTGTGGATGGCCGTCCGCACCTGGCCCAGGTAAAGCCAGTGTTGGCGGCGCGGAAACCGGTTTTTGTGGACAAGCCGCTGGCCGGTTCGCTCCGTGACGCGGCGGAGATCATCCAACTCGCCAAGGCAGCCAAGGTGCCTTTGTTCAGCTCCTCCGGGCTCCGCTTTGCCAAAAGCACCCAAGCCGTCCGCCAAGGTTCGATTGGGAAAGTGGTTTCGGTGGAAACCTGGGGGCCCTGTTCGGTCGAACCCCACCACCCGGAGCTGTTCTGGTATGGCATTCATGGTCTGGAGGCCATCTACACTATCCTTGGTCTCGGATGCGTATCGGTCCAGCGGGGAACCAATGCGGAGGGCAAAATCGAGGTGGTGGGGCTGTGGCCCGATGGACGGTGTGGCGTGTTCCGCGAGGATAAGAGTTTCCACGGCCGGGCCAAGGGCGAGAAGGGGGAAGCCGAGGCCGGGACTTTCGACGGGTACACCCCGCTGCTGGCGGAGGTTATGAAGTTTTTTCAAACCGGGGTCGCACCGGTTCCGCCGGAGGAAACGATCGAGTTGTTTGCCTTCATGGAAGCAGCGGAAGCGAGCAAACGCCAAGGTGGCGCGCCGGTGAGGATCGCTACGATCTTGAAAAAGAACGGGCTCTAAGCCCAGGCGGTCCGAAAACTCAGGGTCTTTGGTCACGCGTAGCCCCCGGCCGAGGGTCGGAAAGCGCACGGAAACCGCGCACCAAATGCTTCGCGACCTTGGAGGCTGGCCGACACTTCGCAAAGGGTTCGATAGCGCGCATTCCGCCGCCTGGGTTGACTTTTGAAACCATTCGTGAAATTCTCCGTGAAGGTAAGACTGAATCGATAGAATTTGACGCATCTTTCACAACTGAAGCAACCATGAACCTCTCATACCACGCCTGCGAACGTTTCATTCCGCTCTTGGCCGCCCTGGCGGTGTCCTACGTCCTGCCCGCCGTCGCGGGTTCTTCCTTCGCTTTCCGTGAAGTCAACAACTCGACCGGCCTGGAACTGTCCGAAAATGGCAAACCGGTATTCGTTTACAACTATGGGATGATCCTGGCGCCGGGTTCGCCCGAGACGATGCGCCGGTCCACCTACCTGCACCCGGTTTACGCCCCGGACGGCACCGTTATGACGGACGATTTCAATCGCGACCATCCGCACCACCGGGGGATTTTCTGGGCCTGGGAGGTCGTGGAAGTAGGCGGCAAGACCAATGACGTCTGGACTGTGAAGGGATTTCGCCAGAAGTTTGTAGCCTGGAAGGCGCGTGATGTAAGCGGTCCGCAGGCGCGACTGCAGGTCGAAAACGGCTGGTATGACGGCGATCAGAAATTCGTGAAGGAGGAGGTTGAGATCCTGACGCACCCTGGTGCCAAAGACGAACGGATTCTGGATTTTACCCTCACGTTCGAGGCTACCGAGAAACCAGTGATGATCGTCGGCACGCCGGACAGCAAGAAAGGCTACGGCGGGTTCGCGATCCGCACCGCGCCGCGAGATGGGGGCGCCGCGAAGACTACCATCCGGACCGACCAAGGCATCTCCGTTCAGGATGGTGTGCTCTCGCGGCACCCGTGGGCTGAGATTGCCGGCGTTTTCAAAGGTACCGAGGCGGGCGTGCGGATCGAGGATAACCCGGCCAACCCGGGTTACCCGACTAACGGCTGGCTGATGCGACACAGTTTTGCCCTGCTGAACGTCTCCTATCCAGGTCTGGAGCCCCTCACCCTGCAGCCCGGAAAACCGCTGGTGCTGAAATACCGGGTGATTTTGTTCCTGGGGAAGACCGCGCCGGGGAAGTCTTAGAGCCGCTTGGTCCGGTGAGGAGTGGTCCCTCAGGGCGTGGTGTTTGACTGGTGCCACGCCTCCAGGTCGTAGAGGCCGATGCTGGGGTTCTTGCGCAGCACCCAACGGGCATAAAAACGGGAGAGCGCGTTCAGGAGACCGACCGGGGTGCGAGCGATGGCGCCCGTGAGGAATCGCCTGAGCGGAGATTTGATGAGCGGCGCCAAAGCGGTTTCGTAGTCGCGCAGACAAAGCCGTCCCAGTGCCCGATCGTAAACCAACTGCTGGTAAGAACACCACGGTTGAGGCGCCACCACCTTGCGCTTGGCCCAATCCGCGAAGTCGGGGAACGACCAGATGAGATTGGGCCAGTTGAACATGGCGATGCGAAAGCTGCGGGAGACCCACTGAGCGTTGCCGTAGCGGATGACGATCCAGGGTTGGGCCATCATCAGCGTCGCCCGGCAGCGGCCTTTGAAAGATGACCCCCACATGGATGAACTCGGTTCCGAAGTATTTCGGTTTTTCACGTTGCTGCCAGATCGCGCGCTGAATGACCACGGCGCCGATGAAGGAGAGATAAGTGCCGGTGTCAGCCAACAGGTGGTCGCGCTCGGGAGTGTTCGGGGAGTAGGCGCGGTCCTTGTCGATCGGAACGCGCTGAGCCTGGAGGCAAACGGCCAGGTCTTTGCCGCGGACCTCCGCGTTAACGATGATGAGACTGTAAGCGCTTTTGGTGGCTTGGAGGACCGCAGCGACGGCACCCGGTTTCAGCAAATCATCGTCGGTGAAAAGCCAGACGTATTCCCCCACGGCCATTTCCGCGGCGCGGCAATAGTCTTGATCCACGCCACCCTTTTTCTCGAGCCGCAGGTAGCGCACCCGGCCATAACGCGCTTGGGCCGACTGTACCACCTCCGAGGTGTTGTCCGTGGAGGCGCCGTCCACGATCACCACCTCGACCTCGTCGTTCGCCTGCGAGAGGATGGTGTCGAGGGTTTCGCCCAGGAATGCGGCCCGGTTCAGGGTCGCGATACAAATGGAAAGCCGCACAGAATTCATGGCGTCACCCAGTCCCGGCTCAAGGCATGATCCGCTGCGGTGCCGGATTGGCGCGGTCGATATCGGGCCGATTTTCCATTTCGGCCAGAACCAGGTCTTGAATGGTCTGCTCGAAAGTCCACTCCCGTTTCCAACCGAGCTCGAGTTCCGCTTTGCGAGCATTTCCACACAGCCCTGCGGCCACCTGCTGCGGGACCGAGTGGGGCGCGGTTCGGACGAACTGCCGATAATCGAGCCCAGCGGACCGGAAGGCGCAATCGACCAGGTCGGCAACTTGCCGAGTTTGGCCGGAGGCGAAAACGTATTCCCCAGACTGGGGGGCTTGGAGGGAAAGCCAGAAGCCGCGCACGAAATCTCGGACATCACTCCAATCGCGCTCGGGGGTCAAGTCCCCCAGCTGCAACTCCTGAGCCTGTCCTCGGTGGATGGCCGCCACGGCTCGGGCCACGCGGCAGGTCAGATAGTTAGGGGGGCGCAGCGGAGACTCGTGGTTGTAGAGGATGCCCACCGACACAAACTGGCCGTATTTTTCCCGATGCAATCGGGCGAAGTGGTCGGCTGCCAGTTTGGCAATGCCGTACGGGGTTACCGGTTGGCGTGGTGTACCCTCGTCCTGGGGCGAAGACGCCGGGAGGCCGAAGACCTCGGCCGAAGAGGCGAGGAAGAGGCGGGCACCGTCGCAAAGCTCGCGAGCAGCCTCGAGCAGGCGGAGCGTTCCCAGGGTGATGGCTAGCACGCTCTCTTCCGGAACCAGAAAACTCTGGCGCGAATCGGTCAACCCAGCCAGGTGGTAGATCTCGTCCGGCCGGGCGGCTTTCAGGAAACGTACCAGGGAGAAAGGGTCTTCCAGCGAGCCGGTCTGCCAGTGAACGGCGGACATGGCTTGGGGACTAAAGCGCCGTCTGAGGCCCGGTTCCTCGCGATCGAAGGGGAACTGGAGCAGGCCAAAGACCTCGTAGCCTTGAAGCAGGAGCCACCGCGCCAAGTAGGTGCCATCCTGTCCGGCGATACCGGTGATTGCGGCGCGCCTCATCCTGACTTACTTGCCCACCGTGTGAACGGTGGGCATGGGCATTACGAATCGGCCCCCGCGTGCCAGGAATTCGTGTTCGCGCCGCTTGAATTCCTCGATAAAATGCCAGGGGAGAACCAGGTAATAATCCGGCTTGCGCTTTCGCGATTCCGCTTCGGAGATGATAGGAATGTTGCTGCCAATGGTGGCGGCACCCCATTTCTTTTCGTTCCGGTCGGCGATGGCCGATACCAGGTCGGGAGTTAGGCCGCAGTATTGCAGGGTCGTATTGCCCTTGGTGGAGGCGCCATAGCCATGCACGAGCTTCTTCTGGGCTTTTGCTTTTTTGAGGAACGCCAGCAAATCGCGGCGAACTTTCTTGATGCCGTTTCGGAAAGCGGCATAGGGGAGGTCGGTATCCAGCCCCAATTCAAACTCCTGCAGCCGCAACTGTTGCACCCGAGCGTGCGCCTCAGCCGAGGGGACGACCTTTCCGGCGTGGGTAACGAAGATGCGGAAGCTCCCGCCGTTGATGTCGTTGAGCGTCACATCCAACACCGCCAGTTGGTGCTGGGCCAAGAGCCGTTCTAAGGCCGCGAGCGAGTAATACTCGAGGTGCTCGTGGCAGACGGTGTCGAAACTGTTCATGGCCAGCATGGTGGGGAGATAGCTCAACTCCATTACCCATAGGCCTTGTTCATGAAGGACGGCTTGTATGTCGCTGACAAAGGAGTTGGGGTCCTCCAGGTCATAGAACATGGCGATCGAGGTAATCACCTTAGGCTTCTGTTCTGGCGAGGCGGAACGGAAGGCTGCGGCGGAAAAGAAATCATTGACCACCTCGAAGCCGGCGGCGCGCGCCTGGAGGGCGACATTTGAGGGGTCGATGCCCAGCCGCCGTAATCCTTCGGTACGATAGGATTTCAACAGCGTCCCGTCATTGCATCCGATATCGAGCACCAGATCGCCCGCCTGGAGATGGGCGGTCTGCTCGGCGCCTTGCGCAATACCCGCGAGGTTGTCCCGCATGGTCTGGTTGATGCCCGATTCGTACCAGTAAGATTGATACAGCACCTTGGGCGGCACAGTATGGCGCAACTGCACTAATCCACAGGCGCGCTCATCCAGCGCCGGGTCGCACCGGACCAGTTCCAGCGGCACGCGCCGTTGAACCGGGGGTTTGCCTTGAGGGTCAGCAAACGCGCCGGAAATGTGCTGGTCGCCCAGCGACACCACCGGCGTCAGGGAGGAGCATCCGCAAATTCGGCAGCTTCTCCGGGTTACCAAGATCGGTGAATACGAGATTGTCGCCATGCGCGGGGAAACTTAGCGAACGATTGCTGAGAGGCAAGACAAAAGCAGGCGGCCGCCGCTCAAGTAGTGACCTTGATGCGGCCTTCCCGGTGGGCCTTAAGCAGTTCGATGTCGGCGGTGACCATGAGCTTGACCAGGTCTTTGAAGGTAGTCCGGGGCTGCCAGCCGAGTTGGCGTTTGGCCTTGGCGGCATCGCCCACGAGGAGGTCGACCTCCGCGGGCCGCAAATACCGTGGGTCGTGGACCACGTACTGCTCCCAGTCCAGTCCGGCGAAGCTAAAGGCCTCAGTCAGGAATTCGCGAACCGAATGCGTCTCGCCGGTGGCGATGACGTAATCGTCGGGCGCTTCCTGCTGAAGCATCAGCCACATCGCCTCGACATATTCCTTGGCGTAACCCCAGTCGCGTTTCGCATCCAAGTTACCCAGGTAGAGTTTGTGCTGGAGCCCGGCGAGGATGTGGGCGATGGCCCGAGTGATCTTCCGCGTGACGAAGGCTTCGCCGCGGCGGGGGGACTCGTGATTGAACAAAATACCGTTGCTCGCATGGAGGCCGAAGGATTCGCGATAGTTCACCGTGGCCCAGAAACCCGCCACCTTGGAAACCGCATAGGGACTGCGCGGGTAAAACGGAGTCTTTTCCGTCTGCGGAATCTCCAACACCTGGCCGTACATTTCACTCGAGGATGCCTGGTAGAAACGGGGGCTCAAGCCCGTGGCGCGGATCGCTTCGAGCAAGCGAATCGTGCCAGTGGCGTTGGCGTCCATGGTGTATTCAGGGTTGTCGAAACTCACCCGGACGTGGCTTTGTGCGCCCAAGTTGTAGATCTCGTCCGGCCGGGTCTGGATCAGCAAGCGGATAATGGAGCCGGAATCGGTGAGGTCGCCGTAATGGAGCAACAACCGGGTATCACTGAGTTGAGGGTCGGACCAGATGTCGTCCAGGCGATTTCGATTGAACGTGCTCGCCCGGCGCACAATGCCATGCACTTCATAGCCTTTGCCGAGCAAAAACTCGGCGAGGTACGAGCCGTCCTGGCCGGTGATACCGGTTATCAGCGCTTTCTTGATTGCCATATCGTCCTCAATGCTTCCACAACCCTGCGTGCAAATGAAGCGTTATTTTTCCGCCGGCTTGGTAAACGCCAGAAATCCCAACAGGCCCAATCCGATGAGGATGCCGGCGAGGCTGACATAGAACATACGGAACGGAGGTGCGAAGGAAAACACCACCGTGTGCTCACCCGCGGGAACCTGGACCCCCCGCATGAGGAAGTTGCAGCGGAGCAGCGGGGCCGGCTTGCCATCCACGAAGACGCTCCAGTTCGAGTCGTGTTTGTCGTTGAGCAACAGCACCGCAGGCGCGGTGGCCTTTGCCTGGAGTTGGATGCGTTTGGGCGCGTAGCTCACGATGTTGACACTCCCCGGGGCATTCGTCCCCGGGCCCTGCTTCGGGGGTACGAGAGCATCGGAGACGAGGACGGTCTGCTCCGGGTCAAAGGCAGCGCTCGCCAGTTGGCTCAGGGTTTGCTGGTCGTTGGTGTTGACCTGCCAGTCCGAATAAAGTTTGGCGCGGGGCAGCGCTCCCGTGAATTCGATGAGCGCCATGGGCCCCGTGCTGTTGGGCACGGCGGTGAGTTCTTCCAGTTTGGTATAGGTGCCAATCCCCGGTTTGGGCTCGACCGCGAACGGGGTCACAACGCGGAAACGGCGCTTGGCGGGGTCGAGCTGTTGATTGAGGACCTCAACGTAACCTGCCGCCCCGAGCAAAAACCGGGTGTTGGTCAACTGCCAGCGCCGGACGAGGCGGTAAAGGGCGTCGGCGGTGGGCTGCATCGCGGTTTCAAAGGCAACGAAAGCCTCCGGTGCGCGTGGGTTCATGATGATGTCCAAGGACTGAATATTGTAATACTGCCAATGGTGCTGTTTCCACTCGACTTCGTAGAGTTGGTGGAAGCGCGCGCTTTCCTGGTCACGAGGCGGGAACGGGAGGATGGCGACGCGTTGTTCGTAGGGGTGGGTGTTTGGTTCCCGCAGTTGGTCGATGATCGGATTGCTGGCGTATTTCTGGACGTAATCCCAGACGACGATATAAGGGATGTCGGAAGCCGCCAGGTCCGCTACCAAGAGGAGTCCGAGAAGGCCAACGCCGAACCTGGCGCGCGGGCCCTTGAAATACCCACTGATCACCAGGATCGTCGCGGTCAGGCCCAAGGCCAGAAAGAGCACGGCCCACCCGACTTGGCGGATGCTGGAATCGGCCATGGGCCCGGAGGTGTTGGCATCGAAACCGACCATCTGAATATAGAGGGCGAGCCGCTCACGGGCGTGATCATAGAGAAACCAGGCAAATAGGGCAGCCCCGAGCGTAACTGCGGAACCGATGACCCACCGTCGGTCGAAAGTGGTAACTTTCGACCACCACACCTTGAGTTGCGCCCCCAAGCCCGGGGCGGCGGGATCCGATCCCGCGAGGTAACGTTGGGTCAAGCCGTTGAGTCCGTAACCAAAGACAATCAGCAAGGCCCATTCGACGACATGGATGAACTTGGCGGGGTTCCGAAAAGTGGAGGCGTAGGGCAAGGCATAGAGAATCTGGTAGAAGGGGGCGAACCTTCCGTAAGCCAGCAGCAAAGAACCGAAGGCCACGGCCAGCCAAAACCAGATGAGTTTCCGATCTTCGGCTGAGAAGACCGAATCCTTCTTTCGAAAGGACTGAGCGGCGGCCCACGCTGCCACGATGAGCACGAGCACGCCGGCATAGATGCCACCGCCGCTAAACCGCGCCATGGCCTGGGGCGGCGGCCCTTTTTTCCCCCCGGCGAACCAGCGATCCCAAGCGGCATCGCTCCCTACCATGCCCCAATAAGCGCCATCCTGGAAATGTTCACCGAAGGCGGCCATATCCTTGGGGGTGAACATGCCGAATCCGAAAATGCCGGGCACGGCGACCCCGAGGGTCTCCTGCTTAGGAAGGCTCCATTGGGTGGCGCCAGCCCAACGCCGGGCCTTACTGGCGGCGTCCTGTCCCATGTCGGCGACATCCTTGATCTGAGTCTGGATCAGGCTGGTCAACGCGGCAGCGGCGACACAACCGGCGCAGACCGCCACCAGCACCAATCGGCCGGCGCCGCGGGCGATGCGTTGCCGAGGAGAACCGTCGGCAACCACGGCGTGAAACAAGGCGTAAGCGCCCACAAAGAGGCTGAACATGGCTCCGATGTCGAAGGCCTCCATGATCGTCAGGCCCACGGCGAAACCCGCCAGGATCACGCGCAGCCAACGGCGGGGGCTCGTCTGGTCCGCTAAGGCCGCCAGGGCCAGGAAATCCAATCCGAAAGCGATCGGTTGGGCGGCCACACCCCAGCATGCGGTGGCGATAAAATCCGAGTTCAGCCCGACCGCCAGTCCGCCTAGCAGACAGGCGGCCGGGGTAAACTTCCACGCCCTAAAACAGACCCAGGCGCTTAATCCCACGAAGCACGCGGCAAAGGGCGCGAAGATCTTGGTGAACAGGAGCGGCCCACAGATCAAGCCCAACATCTGGGTGATATCCGGCATGGCGTTGGGGGCGGCGCCTCCCAACCAGTTTAGGTTCTGCCAAGCACCGAAAAAGGCGCCCAGCAGGTCGCCCGATTCCGCATACACCGCCCCCAGGGGTCCATCGTTGGAGAAGACGGTGTAGCCCGGCAGCAAGGCCTTCCAGAAGAGCAACCCCAGGGAGGCCAGCAGGCATCCTGCCATGATGAGGAACTGGCGAACGCCTGTCTGACCCTGCGGAGCTTCCGGTTTTACTTGATTCATTTGTTTGGTCATTGTTCTTGAAATTAGTCCGAAAGAAAGCCAAAACGTTCAGGATCAGCCAAAGCGCTTCGGCCCAGATGAGCCCGCTCGTGGCCTCGAATCTCCGCGGATAGGGCTTGGCTCAATTCCTGGTGGGATGCTCCAGATCGTACACGGTGACGCCGTCGCCTTTGCCCAGGATGTATTTCACGTAAAGCCGGGCCGCGAGGTTCAAGGGCCGTCTCGGGGCCACCGCAACGCCCCAACCGAGGCAGCGAGCGAACCAATTCGGGTAGCGGGACCTGAGGATGCGCTGGTAATCCGCCAACCGGTAGTGGCCCGTGGCCCGCGAGATCAGGAGCCGGGGGAGGTTCTTCCACGGTTCGCGAGGAATGACGTGGTGCTTGGCCGCGTCTGAAAAGTGCGGGAAGGACCAGACCAAGGTGGGGAAGGTGATCATCCAAATCTCGAACCCGCGCTCCGTCCAGGTGGAGTTGGCCAATCGAATAATGATCCACGGCTTGGCGATGAAATAGATCGGCCCCGGGATAGGATCCTGGAAGACGAACATGTAATACTCAAACCAGGTGCCGAAATACTTCTTAGGATGTTCGCGGGTGTTCCAGACCGAGCGGAGCACGACCACACTTCCGACGTAGCTGACATGGTCGCCGAGGTCGCGGAATGCTTGGTCATTCCCAGCGGGCGTATTGGGGTAGAGCACATCGGCTTCCAACTTGACTCGCTGCGGTTGCAAGGTGATGGAAAAGTCGGTACTCCGCGTCTCGGCGTTGAGAATGATCAGCCAGGTCCGTTGTTGCCTTATAGCGTTCAGCACGGCGGCCACTGCTCCCGGTTTCAGCAGATCGTCGTCGGAAAAGAACCACATGTACTCCCCCCGAGCCAGTTGACCAAAGCGATGGTATTTTTCGTCGAATCCCGCTCCGGTGTCCATCGGGAGGTAGCGCATGTTGAGCATTTGGCGGCGAGGGCCGAGGCGACGGTGGCGGTGTCATCGGTCGACTTGTCGTCCAGCACCACCAGTTCGACCTCGTTCGTGAGCTGAGGGATGATCGTCCCGAGGGTCTCCTCCAGGAACCGGCTCCGGTTGAAGGTGGAGATGCAAATCGACAGTTTGAATTCGTTCATGCGTCTGTTCGGGAAAATGGGCCCCGGGGGGCTTTTCGTTGGTCAACGCCGCGTCCAGAACGAAGTGGGGTGAGCCGCATGACGCGTGACCCGCTGCCCAGGCGAGGCCAGCGTATAGAGGAAATAGTCGAACGGTTTCTGAAAAGACGCCCCCCGCATCGCCATCCGAAGTCGGTGCCAGACAATGATGGGAAACTTAAGCGGTTTGATCCAAAGCGGTGCCCGTTGCCATTTGACGCGCCGCTCGCGCACCGCGTTGGGGGCCAATCCCATATTACCCCCCGTATCGGTGAAGACTGAGGTGTACCGAGGCAGGACAGCGAACCGGACCTGGTGCTTGACCATGTCCATGATCCAGAATAAATCCCCCAAATCGCGCCACTGGGGATCCAGATAAACTCCCAAATCGTGCACCACCCGGCGCCGGATGAAAAGGGCGCAACTCAGAACCGGGAACCGGACCCAGAGCTGGTGTTTGCCGGGAGTCAATGACCACCGATGGCACACATAATCCCCAGCGGAATCGGTGACAATCGTGTCCGAAAGCACGACATCCACGCTCGGATGGGCACGGAAGTAGTCGGCCACCGCCCGCAGTGCGCCCGGCAGGTACTGTTCGTCCGCGTTCAGGTAGGCGAGGACCTCGCCGCCCGCTCGTCGGAGCCCCCGGTTGACCGCGTCGTACATCCCCTGGTCTTTTTCGATGAAAGGCTTGACCCGCGGATCCTGCCGTAATAACTCCTGAGTTCCGTCATCGGAACAGGAATCCTGAATGATGTGCTCAATCTCCACACCCTGGTCGGCGACCGAGGCGATGCACAGGGGCAGCCAGCGTGCGCTCCGGAAACTGGGAGTAACGATCGAGAAACGCATACTAGCTTTGGCGGGGCGCTCCTTGCGAACGGGCCACCGCCAGCAGGCTTTGGCCGAAGGGCGGCCGCATAATCCGGGATTCGAGGGTATGCACCACCGGGAAGATCACCCGATCGTAGAAACGCAGTTTGGCCGGCTCGAAGCAACGTTTCTTCAGCATACAAAAATTCACCCACCAGGCGAAATAGCCCACACAATTGAAATAATCGAGTCGCAGGACTTCAAAGCCGGCTTGAGTCAACTTGCGGCGCAACTCGGGGCGGGTGTAGCGGCGGAAGTGGCCGAAGTCCTTGTCCATGAGTGCGTAGATCTCGGGGCGGGCCGGAACGAACAGGCAAAGCGCACCACGACGCGCCCCCAGGAGATTGGCATAACGACGTAATTCCGTCTCGTCCTCACCAATATGTTCCAGCACATTCACGCTGAAAATCGCATCCCAAGAAGAACCTGCCGGCAGGTCGGCCGCAGTTCCCTGGACCAAGTCATGGGCGGGAAACTCAGCGCGGTGGACGGCGCATAAAGCGGGGTCCGGTTCGATCGCGGCCGTGCGCCGGATACCTGGCGTTGCCAGCAGGTGTCGGGTCATCTGGCCGATACCGGCGCCAACCTCCAATACTTCCCCTTTCAAAAAGGGACCGAACTCCTCGAACAGGGCCGCGCGGTAATGGTGAGCGTCCTTGAGGGCGTCGAACTCGAAACTGGGTACGTTTTCCATGTGATCTCTGGGTCCTGGCTACCGGAGGAAGTTGTATTTGATGAGACACCGCAGGGCGCTGAAGCCGTCTTTCCAATTGATCTTCTTGCCTTCCGCATAAGTGCGGCCGTAGTAAGAAACCGCGACCTCATAGATGCGGACCTTCATTTTGCTCACCTTGGCGGTTATCTCCGGCTCGAAACCAAAGCGACTCTCCTCGATAGTGATTTTTTGAATGACCTCGCGGTGGAATGCCTTGTAACAGGTCTCCATGTCGGTGAGGTTGAGATTCGTCGCCATGTTCGAGAGGGTGGTCAGCACTTTGTTCCCCACCGCGTGCCAGTAGTACAAGACGCGATGGGCGCTCGAACCGATAAAACGCGACCCGAAGACCACATCGGCTTTGCCTGCAAGAATCGGGTTAAGAACCAGGTAGTATTCGCCCGGATCGTATTCGAAATCGGCGTCCTGGATGATGACAATGGGCGCGGAGGCATGTTGGAGTCCTGTCCGCAGCGCGGCGCCCTTGCCTTGGTTCTTGTCGTGGCGGTAGAGCTTCACGCGGGGTTCGGCACGAGCCACCTCCTGCAAGCGGTCCCACGAGGCGTCGCGGGAGGCATCATCAACGACAATCACCTCATGGACGGGCCGCTGCTGCAACACCAGCGCCAGCACCTCAGCCACACTCGCGACCTCGTTATACACCGGCATCACGACCGACAGGCAGGGTTCGATGTCGGCGTTCGACTTAGCTTCAATAGAGGTGGATCGCGTGTTCATTGGAATCACTCAGCCTTACCAGGTGCCAAGGCATCGCCCCCGAATCGGCGCGCAACGTCAGCGGGATGGTCCGCACCACCCGGCCGTGAAACTGCCGCAGCCATCGATCGAGTGGCACATCGAAGTAGTTCTTGAGCTTGTCGCCGCTGACCCAGACGTAGTGAACGCCCGCGTCGCGCAACCGCTCGGGCGTGTCGCTCAAGCAGACATGGACAACGCGTCGCCCACCGAAACGGCTTCCAGAGGGAAGCCTCAGGGTCGTCAAAAGTTACTATCCCCACGATTTTCTCCTCCGGCGGGAGAAGTTCCACCGCGGGAGCGAACGCGGAAGCGCGCTGGGCATACACCTCATAAACCTGTTCCACCCGGGCCACCAGCGCACTCGAACCTCCCATGCCGTGCAGGATTGTGCCCGCGAAGGAAGTGGGGAAGAGCGGGCGGGCGGGACTCAGTACCAAGACCGCGCCACCCAAAGCCAAAGCTCCCAGCGCACTCCATCGCCACCACCCGGCACGGACCAACCGATCGTGGCCCTCGGGCACCAGAAAGAGCATCACCATCGGCATGTAGTAGGGCGCCACCAATCGGGAAAGACTCTGAACCGCCGAGGCCCGGAATACGGCCAGGAGCGCCAGGCCGATCGAACCTGCCAAGAGCCAATACAGCCGAGGCATCGTGGGGCGCCTCCGCGAGGGCTGTGTGTGCCTGACCCGCCACGCCGCCACCACCGACACCGCCAGCAAGCCGGAAACGCTCAACCCCAAACCAGCCTCCTCCTCAGTCTGGAGTTCATCCATCTGGAAGATTCGATTGGCAGACAAGAACTCCTCATCCCAGGCGGCGCGCACGAAGGAAGGAACCAGATGCGGAGCGACACGTTGGTTCCACGCTTTGGCGAACGGAGCGACGGGCGGCGCCAGATTCTCGGCCACGAACCAGACCGCATTGCCAATGGGACCCGCCACCGGGTGGATGACCTGGATGCGAGTCTTCTCGACCCGGGACCCGGTCCACTCGCCGCCATATCTCCAGTTGCCTACGGCCGTCGGAAAGAAAGAAACCAGAAGGGCTGCGGCTCCCACCACGGCAGTCCCCAGCACCATCGGCAACACCTGGGGCACCTTTGCCGGCCGGCGCCCTTGGCCTGAAAGCACGCCACGATCCAGCCGGAAGCACCGCCAGCAGGGGGCGATGAGCACCAACCAGGCCAGTGCCATCGGCAGCGCGTTGGCCTTGACGCCGGTTCCGAGCGCGAAGGCCACCAGCGAGAGCCAGAACTCCTCGATCCGCAAACTGGCGCGCGCCCGCAAAGCGAGATCGATCCCCGCCATGACCAAGGTGGCCACGAACAAATCGTTGCCCAGGCTGCCCGCCTGGAGCAAAAAACAATAGCCTACGGGCACTACCCACATCCACGCATAGGCCACGCGAGGCCGGACGCCGAACCGGCGGAAACTGCTGAAGATCAGGCCGGGCAACAGGCTGAAGGAAATGACGTTATAGAGAAAGAGGAAACGATCGCTCTTCGTCAAAGCGATTACCGGGGCGGCCAGCCATTCAAACCCGCAGCCTCGGCTGTTGAGCCGGTTGAACTCGGTGTGAATCCAATGCCAGCGACTTTCGGCCAGCCAATGGAGCAGGCGAGGCACCCGATAAGCCAGAGCGTCATAACTGTTGGGCGCGTAGATGGCGCCACCCAGGAACGCGAGAACGGCCAGGACCAGGAACCCCAGCGGTAAACGCCGGCTAAAACGATGGCGCAGGCGACGCCAGGACACCCCGATCCACCCGTCCACCGCCAGCAAACGTCGAAAACCCGCCAACGCCGCCAACCCTAACCCCAGGGCAACGCCGTAGCCAACCGGGTTCAGTTGGCCCAACGCAGAAAGCGCCCAGCCAACGCAGCTCCAGTAGGCGCAAAAGCCGATCCAGAGCACGAGGAAGGAGGGCGCTTTGAACGGCTTATCTGGCATTAGGGTCTCAGTCACCTCGGGCTGATCGTTGGGCGTCTCGGGCCGTCGTGAGAGAAATCTCTACCAAATCTCTCGGTGTTCAAAGGCCAAGCCAGCAAAATATGTCCTGAAATTCATTGCAGTAACGGACTCGATTTAGGCCAGAATGTCAACCCCGATTCGCCAAATGGCCTCGCGAGATGGAGTGCATGCCCGTCGTGCCTGAGGCGGAGCTCAAGGGTGCTCGGAGGGCGCTTGGAGCTTGCCGCGAACAGCCACCTCATGACTTACAGTTTGCCCCGTGAACGCTTAACATTAATCAGAGTAAGATGCTGTTTAACTCATTCGCTTTTCTCGTTTTTTTCCCCCTGGTAACGCTGCTCTATTTTCTCCTGCCGCATCGTTTTCGCTGGTTCCTGCTGCTGACGGCCAGTTGCGTCTTCTACATGTATTTCATACCGATTTACATCCTGATTCTGGCGTTCACGATCGTCATTGATTACTTCGCCGGACTGCTGATCGAGGGGGCGTCGGGCTCGCGCCGCAAGCTCTTTTTGGGCTGGAGCATCGCCGCGAACGTGGGAGTCCTGGCCATCTTCAAGTATTATGGTTTCCTGAACGATAACCTCGCCGCGCTGGCGGCCTTTCTGCATTGGAACTACTCCCTGAAGACGCTGGCCATAATCCTGCCGGTGGGGCTCTCCTTCCATACCTTCCAGGCCATGAGTTATACTTTCGAGGTTTATTACGGGCGGCATAAAGCCGAACGCCATTTTGGCATCTACGCCCTCTACGTCATGTTCTTTCCGCAGTTGGTCGCCGGCCCCATCGAACGCCCCCAACGGCTCCTGCCCCAGTTCCGCCTGCGGCACCGCTTCGATTCGCATCGCGCCGCCCAAGGCCTGGCCTTGATGACTTGGGGTTTCTTCAAAAAGATGGTCATCGCGGATCGGCTTGCCCTCTACGTGGACGCGGCCTACCGGGTTCCGGCTGCCAGTTCCGGCCTGGACCTGCTCCTGGCCACCTACTGCTTTGCGATTCAAATCTATTGCGATTTTTCGGGGTACTCGGACATCGCCCTCGGTTCCGCTCAGATCCTGGGATTCGAGCTCATGACCAACTTCCGCATACCCTATGTCGCCCAGTCGATCAAAGAGTTCTGGCAACGATGGCACATCTCCCTCTCCACCTGGTTCCGGGATTATCTCTACATTCCCTTGGGCGGCAACCGGGTGAGCGCCGCCAGCCGCTACCGCAATCTGCTGATCACCTTCCTGGTCAGCGGACTGTGGCACGGAGCCAACTGGGTGTTCGTGATTTGGGGGGCGCTCCACGGACTCTACGTCGTGGGCGGCGCCGCCACCGCAGGAATCCGCGCCCGGTCGGCGCGCCGCGTCGGCTTCGATCGCCTCCCCGCCTGGCTCCAGGCTGTCGGTCGGGCCTCGATCACCTTTCACCTGGTCTTGATCGCGTGGGTCTTTTTCCGGGCGGCGAACGTTTCCGAGGCCTGGTCGGTGTTCACCGGCATCGGACGCTCCGCCATCCAGGGGTTCGTGCCGCGCGCGATCACTTTGGCGCCTGGGCGAGACCTTGTCTTCATGCTGGTCGTTGTACTGGCTGCGGGCCTGTACGAGGCCCGCCGTGAAGCCCTGCTGGCTCGATGGCCGCTCCTGGCCAATGCCGCCTGGTTCTCAGTTCTGATCTGGGCCATCTTGATCTTCGGTGTCTATGACAATCGCCAATTCATCTATTTCCAGTTTTAGGAAGACTCTCCTCCGCGCCTTGGCCTGCGGCATCGTGTTCCTGCTGGTCGGTGAGTCGGTGGTCCGATTTGATCGGGCGACCCTGTTTTTTGAGGGCTCACGCGCGGAACTGTTACGCAACGACTACAAGGCGAGCCCGGAACGGTCCTTGCTGGATCAAGGCCAGTTTCCCGTGCGCAACGAAGATGTCCGCATCATGCTCCTCGGAGATAGCGTCCTTTACGGGGTTGGGGTCCGGCCGCAAGCCGTCGTCTCCACGCTCTTAAAGGAAAAACTGGTCGCCAACCGCCCGACCCCGGGCACGGTGTATGTGCTGGACATCACCTGCCCGGGAAACAACACGTACCAGAATTGGGTCGCTTTTGAGCGCTATTTTAAGGCCTTCGCCCCCCAAGTGGTTATCCTGGCCTATCACCATGATGACGTCTTTGGCCAGCAGACGCCCCCAGGATCGCCCGGCGCCCCGTCCGCCGCACCGTCCCTTCCGGTCCGGGAAGTTGAGCGGAACGTGGACCGGTTCATGAGTTTCCGCAACGCCCTCTTCACCTCCAAGGTGCTCAAGCTCGTGTTCGAAAAGCTCAACCTGGAACTTAAGTTGGCCGGCATTGTCATCCCAGGCACCGAGTTTGACCATTTCGTCAATCACTCCTACGACCCCGATTTCCCGGGCTGGCGGGACTCGCAGGGGTATCTCGTTTCTATGGCCGCGGAGTGCCGAACCAACCGGAGCACCCTGATTGCTTATCTATCACCCGAACTGGAATTGCTCCGGCACTACCAGGTGCTCGGCCCCGTGGACCACCTGCTCGCCAGGTTTTTCGCCGAGGCTAAGGTCACCTGCCTCAACGGGGTCGATCCTTTCTTGGCCCGGCCCAAGATGGACTACGCGCTCTCCCGGTACGATGGGCACCCGAATGAGGCGGCGCATCAACTGATTGCCGATCAGCTCTTCCACGCCTTGGAACGGGCCCTCAGCAAACCGGGCGGGGCAAAGTCCGGAACGACGAGCCCTTGACCGGCGGTTTTTGCTTGCGGTCCAAGCCCCGCTCGGTAGTCTCCACCAGATGCTTTACGCCCGAAAGTTAGTGGGTCGGATCGCCACTGGTTCCACCGCTGAGTAACCCCGGCCACACGAATGAAGAATCATACGCCAGCAACCCTGCTCGGCGCTGTTTTTGCCCATCTACGTCGGTGCCCCGCTTGGTTGTGGCGGCTGGAGGCGCGCATTAAAGGCGTTGAGTTTCAAGGGAAATGCGACCTGCTGGGCCGACCCATCATCAGCGTCGTGCGCGGTGGGCGCATTGTCCTGGGCGATGGCGTCCGGCTCTTCAGCACGGTCCGGGGCAACCCGCTCGGCTGTTTTCAGCCCTGCGCGCTCCGCGCACTCGCGCCTGGAGCCGAGTTGATCCTGGGACCATCGGTCGGCATCAGCGCCACCGCGCTGTGCGCCGCGCTTTCCATCCGCATCGGCGAACGGACCATCATGGGCGCCGGAGCGATGGTGATGGACACCGACTTCCACCAACCCGCCGGGGAGTGGGACTGGAATGATGATTGCCTGGCCGGCGCGCGTTCGGTCAACATCGGGCGTGGGGTCTTTGTCGGAGCCCGTGCCATCATTCTGAAGGGAGTGACCATTGGCGATCGGGCGATCATTGGCGCCGGGGCAGTGGTATCGAAAGACGTGCCGGCACATCACATCGCGGCCGGCAATCCCGCCCGGATCTTCAGCCCCAAGACCCCACCTGCCTCCACCGCCTGACCATGCTCCGCCGCAAACAACGAATCCGAACCCAAATCCACCAACTGGTGGATGCGTCGTTGTTTGCCTTGAGTTTTTGGTTGGCCTACTGGCTCCGTTCCGACCCCGTCATCGTCGCCTCGTTGCACCTGGACCGGGTAAAACCCTTGGGAGAGTATTTCCTGCTCCTCCTCATCCTGGTCCTGGCCGCGCCCCTCCTGCTGGAGACGCAAGGATTCTACAACCGGCCGATGCTCTCGCCGCGCACGCGGATGCTCTGGCTCCTCTTTCGAGGCTGTTGCTTGACCGCACTGGCGGTGGTCGTGGCGGGATTCCTGCTGCGCCTGTCGCTTCCCCGCTGGACCGTGTTTCTATTTGCCAGCTCCAGTTTCGCCCTGCTCTGGGCCAAGGAAGAACTCATGCGGGTGGCCCTTCACAGCCAGGTGGCCCAGGCGCAGTATCGGCGCCGCTTTATTCTCGTCGGGACCCGTGACGAACTGGCTCTCATGCGTCAGGATACTGCCCATGTCCAAGGGGAAATCGAGGTCATCGCCCTTCTCGACCTGGATGAGACCCCGGTCTCGCATCTGGTGGAACTCCTCCACGAATTTGCTGTCAACGGCGTGATCGTCAGCGCGCGCCGCACCTACTTTGAAGCGGTCGAGGCCGTCATCCGGGCTTGCGAGATCGAGGGGGTCGAGGTCTGGTTGCTGGCCGATTTCTTCAAGACCCAGATCTCTCGCACCAGCCTGGACGAATGGCATGGGAAGCCCATGCTGGTGTTCCGCAGCACCCCCGAGACTTGCTGGCAACGAGAGCTCAAGAAACTCATGGACTTCGCGCTCTCTGCGCTGCTGCTCTTGGTTGCTTCCCTGCCCATGGGCTTCCTCGTCCTGCTCGTCAAACTCAGTTCCCCGGGCCCCGCCTTTTTCCGCCAGCAGCGAGCCGGCCTCAACGGCCGGCCTTTTACCATGTACAAGTTCCGAACGTTGGCCAGCACCGCCGAGCAACTCCAACAGGAACTTGCCGCCCTCACCGAGCCGACCAGCCCCGCGTTCAAGGGTGCGCAAACCCTACGGGTAACCGCGGTCGGCCGGTTCCTGAGAAAGTCCAACCTGGATGAACTCCCCCAACTCATCAACGTGCTGCGTGGCGAAATGAGCCTCGTCGGACCCCGACCGCTGCCGGTGGATGAGGTGCAGCGATTCGATGACCTGGCTCACCGTCGCCGCCTCAGTGTCAAGCCGGGATTGACGTGCCTGTGGACGGTCCGAAAGCGGAACCGGGTAGGTGGCTTCAGGGAATGGGTGCGCCTGGACCTCGAGTATATCGATACGTGGTCACTCTCCTTGGATGTGGCCATCCTACTGCGGACCATCCCCGTGGTGCTGCGAGGCACCGGCGCCGATTAGCCTGAGCCTCCCCGCCATATCCAGCGGAGAAAACCCTTCGGCGGCGCTTTGGCCGCACTGACGGTGGCTCAGCGAGGATAGAGGCTAAGGCTGCGAGAAAGGTCCGGGATCGGAATGGTGGAGACGATCTCTATTTGAACAGTAGGCCCCGCCCGGTCTCCCAGAAGATCAGGAACACCCCCATCAACGAACCGCCTGCGATCACCCCCGAAGCCACGGGATAGGTATACTCTTCGGCGCTCTTGGGGGACCGCTTCTGCCAGAGCCAGGCGATCAAGGCTCCCAAGAAGAAGAGCATCCCGTAATACCAGTGGAAGGTCCACGCCAGGCCCACTCCCGCCGCCGAGGGAATCAGGCTCTGCTTCTTCGGGAAAACCGCAGGCAGCAACGCCAGCAGCACCCCAACGCTCGCACCAATACCGATGGACCACTTCTTCACCGGGTGCAAATCGCCAATCCCTTTGCTCATGGCCAGAGCCACGGCCCGCCAGTTCTGGGCGGCGGGCGCGGGAAACTTGTCCGTCCCCAGTACGTCAGCGTTGGGCACCATCAGCCGGAAGGCGAATACCGTCACCAGAGTGCCGATGAAAATGCCTGAGAACTGGGCCAGGAATTGTTTCCGCGGGTTGGCTCCCAACAGGTAGCCGCTCTTGAGATCGGTGAGCAAGTCCGCCGAGGAGATCGCCGCGCTCGACACCACGTTGGCGCTCATAAGCGTGGTGGTCGCGCTGCCCGGATGAAGGGCGCCGATGGTCAACTGCGTGATTTGTCCCATGGCCCCCACCGGCGTAGTGTCCGTCTCGCCCGTCACTCGGCAGGCCACCAGGGCCAGCACAAAGGACATCACCAACGCCAAACCCGCCAGCCAATACGGCATATCGAACGTGGTTTTGGCCAGGTAGCCGAGCGCGATCAGCGATACCACCTGCCCCGCCAGGAACCAGCTCGTCGGGGCCTCGATCGCGTCCAACGGATCCTGGCTGCGCGGGCCACGCTTGAACATCTTGCCCACGTTGCGGAAGGCCCGCATCGAAGTGCGCCATTGCAGCCCGAAATTCAGCAACCCCGAGCTCACCATGCAGGCGGTCCCGCCCCATAACGACCATTGCACCAGTGCCCGATAACCGCTGCCCTGGATCACGCCATGGGACTGCAACAGGGGCAGATAGACCGCCCAGCAGATCGTCCCGCTGACCAACATGCTCAGGCATACACGCATCCCGGTGATGGCACCCGCTGCCATGAAAATCGGGTCCCACGCAAACACCACCGTCCGCCCCGCCCAGGCGCTCCCGAAGATCACGAGGTTGGCCTTATCGATCAGCGCACCCAGTTGGTAGGCCTCCAGTTTCGCGCTAATCATGTGGAGCCCGTCCACCAGGAATTGGTTCAACGCGGCCAAGCCGCCGGCGATTCCCAGCGCCTTCGCGGCGCGCATGCCCTTCGCGCCATGGGAATGCAGCGCCCGCAGGGTCTCCGCAGCCGCCACCCCACTCGGAAAGCGCAACTGCTCGACGTTGATCATTTGCCGTTTCATCGGGATCGCCATCGTCACCCCCAGAACCGCCAGGAAGAACACCCAGGCCAGCGTTAAACCGATCGGCAACTGGTGGCCGGTGATCAGGATGAAGGCCGAAAACGCCGAAACCAAGGTCGTCCCCGTCGAGTAGCCCGCCGCGCTCGCGGTGGACTGCATGCAATTATTCTCCAGGATCGTCATCTTCGTCTTGGCCATCCCCAAACCGTAGAGCCCCGACCAGATCGCGTAGGAGAGAATGCAGGCCGTGATGGCCACGCCGAAACCCCAGCCAGATTTCAAACCAATGTATAGATTGGTCAGTGAAAGCACGCCACCCAGCACCGAGCCCATCAACACTGCCCGCAGCGTGAACTGCGGCATCGTATCACCGCGTCCCTTATAGACCTCCTCATACCACTGCCTCTCCACCTCCTCAGGTGTGCCTTTGAATCCGTCGACCCTTAACTCGACATCTTGTTCGTCCGGAGCAGGCTTGCCCGGCATATCGTTGCCTTGATTCACATTCTGGTTCATAGCTGATGAGGCTATTGTTGGCTGGTCCATGGATTAAGGCGAGAACTTTAAGTCGTGAACGCGCTTCATTCCGCGCGTATGAAAAACCGAAGCCACCGCCCCGGCATTTCAAAGCCGTTTCGTCGTACAGACTTCCACGTCCGCTGGCACCAAGGCTTCTTTACGCGCCCAAGGTCAGCGGCATCGACCTTAGGCGCCGCCCCGTCGCCCGAAACAGGGCGTTGGCGATCGCCGGCGCAATCGCAATGATCGGCGTCTCTCCCGCCCCGGAGGGTTCCAGGTCCGGGCGGTCAATAATATGAATGTCCAACTCCGGAACATCCTGGAACCGCGGCACCCGGTACTTGCTGAAGGAAGCGGTCAGGATTTCGCCGTTCTCGAACAATATTTCCTCGCGCAAGGCAGGCCCGAGCCCCATCAGCAGCGCTCCTTGCACCTGCGCGAGGAGATTCTCGGGGTTCAGCACCGCGCCACACTCAAATACCTGGCAAGCCCGCCGAACCACGATCCGGTTTTGCGCCCGATCCACCTCAATCTCCGCGCAGGCCGCCACGTATGAACCTTTCTCCGTCCCGCAAGCCAACCCGATACCCGCTTTGGAGTCCTTGCTCCTTTCCGCCCAACCGAACCGCTGAGCCGCAGTTTCGAGCACCGCTCGCAACCGGGGATTCTCCAAATGGACCAGCCGGAACTGCAACGGGTCGAGGCCCGCTGCCACGGCCAATTCGTCCATAAAACTCTCGCGCGCGAAAGTGTTGGCCGTGGCCGCCAGCGCCCGATACGAGCCCTGGCGCAATGGGGCGATGCTCTCGACCGAGTCCCCCCGCGTCTTGCCCGCGCGATAGGGGGTGTCCAGCGAGGATCGGCCCGAGTTGAGGTTGACCGCATGCCACGACGTCAAGCCAGCCTTCTCATCCAGGCTGGCCTCGATGAGGATCACTCCAGCCGGGCGGAAATAGGCCCAGGTGAACTCCTCAGCCCGCGTCCACCGCAATGAAACCGGCTGCCCAGCCGCCCGGGCCAACCGCGCGGCTTCGACCCCGGCCTCGCCGGTGTGCTTGCCGCCGAAACCGCCGCCGAAGTCTGGAACCACCACCCGCACCTGCTCTTCGCCAACATGAAAGGCGCGCGCCAATTCCGACCGGCAACCGAAGGGATTCTGCGTGCCGGTCCATACCGTCAGCTTTCCGTTCGTCCATTCCGCCACCGCCGCCCGTGGTTCCAGCGGCGCGTGTTGGGCGTAGGGGACCTGGTAAGTTTGGCGGAGCACTTGTTTGGCGCCGGCCAATTCGGCGCTAAACGGATTGGCCGGGAGGCCACCGCGCGCATTCTGGGTCAAGTGCTCGTATAACTCCTTGCTCGACGGTTGAGTCGATCGCTCCCAGCGAGCAGTCTTGGCGATCGCCGCCAAGGCCTGCTCGGCCCTGCGGAGCGTCGGTGCTGCCACTCCCACAAAGGAATCATCCCGCACCACCACCACTTGTTTCAACGCCTTGGCCGGTTCCAAATCCACCTCGATCAGTTTCGCGTTGTAGGCCGGCGCGCGCAACACTTTGCCGAAAAGCATGTCAGGCCGGGAAATGTCCGAGGGGAAAAGGTGTGCCCCAGTCACCAGGTCCCGGGCATTGGGACGGCGAGTGGACACGCCGAGCACCTTCCACTCTTTAACCGGGGAGAGCGAGATCCCTGAAGGAATGCCTTCGTTCAGCTTGGCGGCCTCCTCGTCACTCGCGGCCAGGTCGGCATAGGAGAGCGAGCGCGCCGTGGGGACGTGGAAAGCCTTGCCGTCCCGCATTTCAACCAACCCGCGCTCCACACCCCATCGACGACCCGCGAACTCGATCAGCAATTCGCGAGCCGCGGCGGCACCTTGTCTGACGGCGGGCACCGTGCGCGGCGTGCTCCCGCTCCCGGCAGTCATGCCATCGTCCGGCACCTGGCCGGTATCCGCCAGGATGAGTTGGATGCGGCTTGCCGCCACGCGCAACTCCTCGGCCGCCGCCTGCGTCAACTCCGCCCGTGCTCCCTGCCCTCCCTCGACCTTCCCGGCCAGGACGGTAATC
>TBL_comb47_HYPODRAFT_10002011_pt1 | contig 25643 bp, 30 predicted proteins | sample TroBogypolimnion_40_FD_10682 | JGI IMG/M metagenome (IMG submission 10682)
CCCAATTTTCTGCAAAACAAATAGGGGGGATCAATTGGTTTCCCCAAACTGATAGGAAAAAGCTATTATGAAAAAACCAGCCGAGTTACACGCAGTTGAAGGCACACGCATGGTGCGTAAGTCTGGGAAACCAGCAGCCATCCCAGCCGAGCTGAAAACCAGAATGCCATTTGCGGAATGGCATGACCATCCAGAAAAATTTGACAAAAAGCAATTTGTCAAAGAGGCATCAGATTTTTTGTTTGATGTTTATGGGATTGGGGATAACCAGAATCGACACACATTGGGAATGCTGGCCGACACCATGGAAATGTACGTCAGCTGCAATATGCAGCTCACAAACGACCAGCTGATGATTTGGCACAATGATGGCAAAACTGCAGCCATTAATCCATTGGTCAATATCAGGGCCAAGGCTTTGGAGCAATGCATTCGATTGATGGGTGAATTGGGGTTAACCCCCAAAGCCAGATTGTCTGGAAAGGCAACCAAAGAATCCAGTTCAATTGACACATTACTTAGAGGGCCAAAAGCTGCATGAATTGGCAAGATGGAATTCTTTATGCAACGCAAGTCAGCCGAGGTGAAATCAATGTTTGCCAGGATGTCAGGCTGGCGTGTCAGCGATTTATCAATCAATATGAAAACAAAGATTGGGAATGGATTTTTGATGAGGATTATCCTCAACACGTTTTAAATTTTGCAGCCACATTGAAACACACCAAGGGTCCCAATGCTGGCGATCCGATTTTGCTCGAGCCATTTCAGATTTTGTTGATTTGTGCCATTTATGGTTTTAGGTCCAAAAAAAATCGAACAAAGAGAATGGTCACAGATGTGATTTTGTTCATTCCAAGGAAAGCTGGCAAATCGACCATCACGGCCATTTTGGGTTTATATGAGCTGCAATTTGGCGAGGCTGGACCAGAGGTATTTACATTGGCCACCAACAGGGAACAGGCCACCATTGTTTTTGATTCGGCTAAAGGATTCATTGAGCATATGCCCAAAGAATTGGCTGATCGATTCAATCCCAGTAAATATGAAGTCAAAAAAGCTGGAGACAGTCAATCAATGTTTAAGGCTTTGAGCCGAGACACAAAAAAGACAGGTGATGGTAAGAATCCCAGCTGCGTGATCATCGATGAGGCTGCACAGATTGTGGACAGGAATTCCATCGAGGTACTGCACTCAGGTATGGTGGCCAGACAGAATCCTTTGAGGATTTACATTACAACTGCGTCATTTACCAAAGACACCAAGTTTTATGAGGATATGTCAATGTACCAATCCATGTTATATGGTGAGGCCAACGACAATCCAAGATGGTTTGGGCTGCTTTATGCGCTGGATGCCAAAGATGATTGGCGTGATTCAGCAGTCTGGGCCAAGGCAAATCCAATGCATGGCATTTCAGTGTTTGAGGAGGCCATTGCGCAAAGGGCCGAGGAGGCCAAGCACAAGCCAGCTGCACTCAATGAGTTTTTGTGCAAAACGCTGAACATTTTTGTGTCAGCTCAAAGTGCCTGGCTGGATCGGACATTTTGGGATGAGGCTGCACAAATTGAGGATGATCGAACACCAGAGGATGTGTTCATTGGATTTGACTTGGCAGCCACTCGAGATTTGAATGCAGTCTGCACATTGAAACGATATGGCGAGTTAGACTACCGAGCCGAATTCAAATTCTTTTTGCCAGAGGCTGGTTTGGAGTTGATTCCCAAGCATTATGCAGATATTTTTAGAGTGGCAGTCAAATCTGGCATTTTGAAAATTACTGAAGGTAATGTGATGGATGATCGAGAAGTGAGCGATTACATCAAGCAGCAATGTGAAAAATACAATGTCAAGGAAGTTGGATACGATGCATACAATGCAGCGAGTTTGGTGGCCAGGCTGCATGAGTCTGGCATCCCAGTTAAAAAAGTTGGTCAGGGCATGGGCGTGTTATCAAATCCATCGAAATATGTGGAGAAACTTATACTGAACAAGCAAATCAAGCATGATGGCAATCCATTTGTGGGATGGCAATTGTCAAACTGCGAGGTTTATGAGGATGTCAATGGCAACATCAAAGTGCGAAAAAATGAGGCAGACAAAGCAGCCAAAGTTGATGGCATTATTGCCATGATCATTGCAGCTCATTGCAGCTTGGACAATCCATATGCGTCAAGTTCGTTTGGATTTAGATCGTTTTAGTGATACTATGTGACCCAAATGGGGGAAAAACATGGGAATATTTGACTTTTTCAGAAACAATAAAGGCGTAAAAGGCGAATCAAATACGCTTTTTGGCCAGACCCAGCTGGGCAATCAAATTGTCCGCACCAATCAAAATGGCCAGCAAGGCTCTGCATTCCAGCTGCTTTATGTGACCACCAGCAGCGTCACAAACGCTGGTCGCATTGTCGATATGTCGGTATTGTCGAGAAATTCGACAATTATGTCGTGTGTAGGAGTCAAAGCCAGAGCATTGGCCCAGTGCAGCGTGAACATCATGTGCAAGATGGATGATGGCACTTTTGTCAATGCGCTGCAGTCAGACAAAGTTGGCAGCAGAGACAAAGCCAAAGCCAAGCAAGTGATGAATTTGCTGCAAGACCCAAACAACTTCAAAACGCATATGAGTTTTGGTATCAGTGGTGTATGTGGCAAGATTTGGCTGGCGAATGTTTTACATTGTTGCTGAGAAAAGACAACAAAGACTCGATGCAAACCCCCATCGAGATGTACAACTTGGATGCCACATTGATCACAGTTCAGATGACCAATTTGAGGTATCCGAGCTATCGCATGAGCACACCAACATATGGTTTTAACATGGATGAGCCATTGCTGCCATACCAGGTAATCCATATTACTGAGGCAGCGTGGCAAGGCTCTGCTGGTTTTAACAAAGGCATTTTGGCCACTGAATTGGTGGCATTGGATACAGACATTGACTTGTATGCCAACTATGTAATGCAAAATGGTGCAAAACCAAGCGGATTGTTCAAGACAGATCAAGTCATTCCAGATGCCAAGTACAAAGAAATTGCTGCCAGGCTGAAAGAAGCTTGGGCATCGATGACTGGCTCAAAGCCCACCGACACCAGCAAGCCAGGCCAAGGAATGCTGCTGGATCAGGGCATGACATTTGAGACTGTGAAAATGTTGACGTTGCAAGATGCTGATGCAGCCAAATTGAAAGACCAAACAACCAAGCGAATTTGTGCATTGTTTGGTGTTCCATCGCAGCTGCTGGGCTTGGAAATGGGCAAATACAACAACACCCAAACTTTGCTCGATGAGTTTTACAAAACAACAATGTATCCGATGATTATCAACATCGAGCAAAAATTCACCAAGCAGCTGCTGCGTGGATACCCTAATCTTTGCATCAGATTTGACACCAAAGACTTTTTGAAGGGCGCAGCATTGGATCAAATGAATTTTGTGACCGCTGGTGTTTCAGCTGGAATATTCACACCCAATGAGGCCAGAGAATATTTGAATATGCCCAAAGTTGATGGGGGCGATCAATTGCCAGTTTGGACCCAATGAATATTTCCAAAACCAATGTGCCAATCAGTGGCAAGCCAGTGGCCAAAATTGATCCAATTGCTGGGTCCAGTCCACAGGATACTGGTGGCGGTGGAGGCAGCACATCACCCAAGATGGCAATCAATACTGCAAAATAATGAACAACACAAAAAAAATAATTCGGATTTTGTCTTCACAAGTCAAATCGAGTGGTGTTACACTACCGAAAACTGATGACAAAACCCATACAATATTACAAGATAATAATCAATCCATACACAATGGGGTAGTCAATGAAAAATTTGAGTCTAATTTGCGAGGCCAAAGTCAGCCTAAAAAAAGAGGCAGACCAAAAAGCAAATCCTAGTGGAAAAATTTCTGCACGAGTCACGACCTGGGGAGCCAGAGAAGGTGAAGACGGCAGAAAATTCAATTATCAGCCAGATGGATTCATGGAATGGGCCAATGAGTTTGCCAAAGCTGGCAATCCATTGCCAATGTTTTTAAATCACAACGACATGGGCATGCCAGTCGGTGAATGGAATGAATTCCAATTTGACGATGATGGCATGACCGCTGAAGGGAAATTGTTTCTCAGCACAGTCGGTGGCTCTGATCTCTACAATGTTTTAAAAGAATCCCCCAGCTTATTTGGTGGCGTTTCAGTCGGTGCATATGCCGATGAGGCCCAAATGGTTGATTCTGATGGTAATCCATGTGATGACGATGATGAAGAATCATATTTTCAAATCACCAAAGGTGGATTGCGTGAAGTATCAGTGGTGATGTACCCAAACAATCCCAAAGCTGAAGTGATGAATTTGGAATATTTTGATGGCAATGGCCATGCAAATCCAAGAGTGATCGAGAAAGCACTGCGTGATGCTGGGCTTTCAAGAAAAGATGCGACCACTGCATCTTCAATTCTGAAGAAAATACTCGAGAAACGTGATGTTTCTGAGGAAGTCATTCAGGAAACCCCAAAACCGAGCGAATCGGATGCGGTGGTCAACGAGGCCGATTCAATTCTGAAAGCCCTAGAGGAAAGAGAATTGTTGAAAGCACTTTCAAAGCGTCTTAAATAAGGAAATCATTATGTCAGTCGAAAAAATTCTTGAAAAAGTCGATGCCATCGAGGCATCAAATGTTGCAAAAATCGAGGAAGTAAAAGCCGAGACTCTTGCAAAAGTTGAAGAAATTTCTGTTGCAACCACAGAAAAATTGGCAGCCATCGAGGCCAAATTGTCTGAGATCAACACTGCACCATCCATCATCAAGCCATCCAAAACCATCAAGGGCGATGTCAATAAAATGGTGCGTGAGCAATTGTCCAAGTTTGTCAAAAAAGGCAAAATGGAAAAAGAAATCAAGTTGTTTGAGTCTGATGATCAGTATCAAGCATATTTGATGGAAAGTTCATCTTTGACAGGTGGCGGTTACAACGTTGGTGGACGTACTGCTTATGATCCAGTATTCCACACATTGCGTTTGATTAACCCCATGCGTGGTTTGTCTCGCAACGTGACAACTGAAGGCTCCACCTATCAGTTCAGAGCTAAAGTTGGAAATGCTGGTGCAACATGGGGCTATTCCATTCAAAACAATGGTTCAGCAACAACTGAAAACACCAACATTTGGCAATTGGTATTGCAAGATTTGAACGTGCAATTCCCTATCCGTACTGCTGCACTCGATGACATCGATGGTTTAGAAGGCCAACGTTGTTGACGATATGTTGATGGAATTCAGCCAAGTTGAGGGTCAATCAATGATCCAAAATAACGACCAAACTGACACTCCCAATACATATGGTGGTACACAAGGTTTGCGTGGTTTGAATCAATATGCAAACAATGGCGCAGCTGGCACATACACTGGTGGAGCAATCACAACTGCTGCATTCGGTTCATCAGGCATTTCCACTAGCAATGGCTTGAACAGTTTGGCAGTTTATGATCAGTTGACTACCAACGGCAACACTGTTGGTGCAGCCAATGTGACATATACCGATGTGATCAACTTCATCTATGCATTGCCACAACAATACTGGACACCAACTGCTAAGTTTTTGGTGAATCCTTTCATGTTGGGACAAATCAGAGGCTTGAAAGATTCCAACGGCACACCAATTTTCGAGCGTATGCATCCCTTGGATAATGGCCCTGGCACTGGTATTGTTGGCACATTGCTTGGCTTTGATGTTGTGGTTAACAAGTATCTTGATAATCCCTCACAAACAACCACTGCATCAGCTGGTACATTGAACAAGTTCCCAATGTATTTTGGAGATTTCCAACGCGGCCATACAATCGTAGACAGGTTGAACATGGTTTTGCGTAGATACGATCAGACATTGCCTGGATACATCACATTCTTCGGTGAGAAGCGTTTGGCTGCATCCAATGTCGATCCTTTCTCTATCATTGCCTATCGTTCAACTGCTACTGCAGCAAACTAAAAGAGTGGGGGCATTTGCCCCCACCTTTTTTTCATTTTATTTTTTTGGATTTATTTATGAGCACAAACATCATTCTTGAGGCCATTCAAAAATCACTGAACAAGCAAAAGCGTGTGACAGTTAATTTGAAAGAGGCATCAGCACTCACTGGCTCAGGCTCTGGTGTCGGTGGTCGAGTTATTTATGACGATGCATTTGCTGCATTGCGTTTGTATAACCCTTTGAGAGCAGCTGGCGCAAGGGAAATCAAATCGATCGGATCAGATGAGGCTTTTGTGGTCAAGACTGGTAATGTTACCAATCCCACAAACCCATGGGGCTACACATTCACACCCAATGTGGGCACACCAAACGAGGCAATTTCTTTTTGGCAATTGCCAATGAGAGCCATTGCAGCTCAAGTCCCAGTGCGTACTGCGGTTTTGAGTGATGTAAATGCATTAAATGAAACAATCATTGAAGACGTTATGCTTGAGTTTTCTCAGCAAGAGTCACTTTCAATGATGCTGAACAATGACCAGTCTGGAACAACCACCACCACTTATGGTGGCACATTGGGATTGCGTGGCTTGAATAGTTACACCAGCGGATCAACTGCAGCATTTGGCACAAATGGTTCAGCCATCACAAATGGAATTCACACAGTATTGACAGTGACTGCAACAACTGGCGGTGCTATTGCTTACAACGACATTGCTGCATTGAATGCTGCATTGCCCCCCCAATACTACAATGACCCCACTTGCGCATGGATGATGCATCCCAGCACAATTGATTATCTGAGGACTTTGAGAGACTCATCAGGTATGCCATTATTCTTGGAAATCGGTGACAAAGATGGATATTCAATTGGCAATATCTTTGGCCATCCAGTGATTCCCAATACATACATGGATGAAATTGGTTCAGGCAAACTGCCAGTTTATTTGGCAGCTTGGGGCAGATTTATGACCATTGTGGACAATGAAGAAATGTCATTCCAGTGGTTTGAGCAAACTGCACCAGGCTTTTTGACACTCTTTGCTGAAAAGCGTGTTTGCAGCACAATTCGAGATGTATTTGGTGGCGTGAGACTTTCAACTTAAAGGCTCAAAATGGCTCTGGACAGTTACACCAATGGCCCATTTTTGGGCACAAATAGAAATCCATTTTCTTATGAAAAAGTGGAGCAGATTGATCGAGATGTTTCAACTCCATGGTTGACTCTCGATCAGATCACCAATCAATTAAATTTGTTTGGTGATGAATCTCAGGATTCCTATTTGCAAGGGCTAGAGCTGGCCACCAGAATGGCGGTTGAGGACTTTTTGGGGATGAGCATATTCCCAACGCAGTATCGTGTCTATTATGGCGCATACAATGGCGAAAGCGGTACTCAAGCATCATTGGACTTGCCCGAGGTTAGCCAGTCCACACAATATGGTGCTGGAGTTGTGATCAATCAAGTTGGATACTGGGACTCGAGCACACCACCAGTTTTTACAATTGTTGATCCCACCACTTATTTTTACGATCCAACTGGTAATAAAGTCATTTGCAACAGTATTCCAAGTGAAATCAATCAAGCTATTACAAATCCGATTGTTGTGGTTTACACATCCAATTCAAGCCCATATGCTGCATACCCAGTGATCCAGCAAGCTGGACTGATGATCCTCACGCATTTGTATAACAACAGATCAAACACCACATCAACGAATCTGAAAGAGATTCCCATGGGCGCAGCTGCATTGCTCAGACCCTATAAACCTTTGGTGCTTTAATGGCAATTGCACGTTTTGAGCAAATCAATGTCAACAATGTCACCAATAGTGTGGACACGATTGGCCAACAAACCACAACCATCACATTGTGGTTTCAGACTCGAGCATTGGTTCAAGATGTGCGTGATGCAGCACAAATTGGCAAAGATGATCGGACGTACACAAAAAACGTCAAGTTTGTGTTGAATTTCACACCCAATACATTGCAAATGTCTGAGCATCAAAATCTGTATTCGATCACTTGGCGTGGTCAGGAATATCGGATCAATGATGTGATGGAATCCAATGACCGCATGAATGTGTCATTCTTATGCTATAGAAACGACCCAGCGGTGAGCGTATGACAGTCCAGCAAAACATTGTCAATTATGCCCAAGCCATTCAAAATGGTTTGGCTGCTGCAGTGTCACCAGTTCCAGTGTACGCAAACTTCAACAGGAATTTTGCTGCAGAGCCGAGTTTTGTGACCTGGCAGCTGCGGAATGTACNCCAGCCAGTCTACACTGGCGTGAATCAGGCAAACAAAGGCATTGATACACCAATTTTTCAATGTTCAATATTTGCACAAAACATGAATGATTGCTTTGGTTTGTCCAATACGATCACTCAGGCTTTGCATGGGTATAATGGATTTTTGGGCGTGAAAGGCTCATTTGCTGGTGTGTATGTGTCGAAAATTGACATTTCTATGCTATACAACACATATGATGATCAAGTAAAATTGCACCAAATAATCTTGGATTGTCGGATGGACATCCCATGTTGATAAAACAAAACAAGTTGTTTAATTTTTCTCAAAGGATTTAATCATGGCATTACCCAATCAAGTCTTACCTGGCTTTAGTGCATCACTCTGGTGCCAAACAGGTGCAACACCCACACCACTCACATTGACTCAATTGTCCACATGGACTGCTGAAGTTGCAAACATTGTTGGCACTGCAGCCAATGGCACTGGCTCTGCTGGTGAGCAGCTCAATGTCGAGGCAATTCCAGCATTTGGCCAAGATGATGCATCAGCATCATTTGCAGTGGCTGGTGCTCGTCAATCGGACATTATTCCCACACAATCCAAGCCCACATCATTGACAATCACTGCAGCTTGGAATCCAGCTGATGCTGGCCTTTTGTTGATTAGAGGCGATGCATATTCAGGCATCATTGATCGCACTTTTGTGATTGCTGCCACATCAGGCGCAAACACAGTGGCTTATGCTTTCACTGGTCGTGTTTCTGAATTCACAGTTGATGCTGCACCAAATGCCGAGGCAAAGTGCAAATTTACAGTGCATCCCAGGGGCAACCAATACGGCTGGTCCAACAACACTTAAACAAAACACGACAAAATGACAATAATACAAAATAGCAATGATCTTTTGGGATACCTAGTAAGCCAAGCCGAGTCTGGTAAAAAAGACTGGTTTGGCTTTTCTCAACAGAAAATCACAGGTATCAATTTGGCCTTTGACATTGCAAAAAACCATGCCAGCTCGATGACACCAGAGGAAGTGGTCGATTATGTGCTGCAGCTTAATTCTTTAATTTTCAAGAAAATCATCATTGGAAAATTGAATTAAATGGAAACAGACATCACCATGCAATGGTCTGGATTCAAGGAATTCGAGGATTTGCTCGATCAGATCAATGATGATTTTGGTGAAAAAGACGCAAAAAATATTTTGAGAAATGCTTGTCGAGAAGCAATGCTGCCAGTTCTGCAAGCAGCCAGAGGATTGCTTTTAACACATGACAACATTGAAACTGGTCAATTGTTGGAATCATTGCAAGTCGAGGCAAGAAAACCAACATCGAGAGACAAACGATCACGTTACTCCACACCAACAATGGTGATGATTTCTAGAGTGACAGTCGCACCAGGTAAAAAATTCATACCAGACTGGGATCATCCAAAATTAAAAGGTGATATTGGAAAAAATGCCAGGACAGAAAAGAAGCTATTAAGCGGAAAATTTAAAAACAAAAAAACAAAAGTAATGCAGCACATGATCAGTGATGCAAGGGCTTTTGCCATTGAATTTGGCACTGCCAGATGGCTGAAAGGCGAGGGAATGCCATTCATTCGACCAGCTTTGGAATCAAACTCCCAACGAGTGACAGATTCATTGGTGGATTCATTGAAAGACGCATTGATGAAATACAAATCAAGACACATGACAACAGGAAAATAAAACATGACAAACTTGGCAAACGCATTTGGCTCCAAATTCATGGAGCAAAAAGACTCACTCAGAATCAGATCATTCAAATTTGGCGGTCACACATTTAAAGTCAAAGTGCCTTTGACAATTGAAACTGAGGCCATGTTTGAGCGAGCCAAAGTGGTCGATGAAGACAAAGCAGAAAAATACTATCAGGACATGGCCAAAGAATTTCTTGATAATCGGGCCAAATATGAAAATGATCCTGAAGTCAAATATCTTGAAAACGATGTTTTAATCAAAGATCGATCCATTAGGGAAACCACTAGAAACAAAGTTTTGACAGAAAACAGATTGGTTGAGGCTTTTAAAATGTTGGTGCCAGAGAATAAAGACTTTGACATGAACACCATCACATATGCAGACATTGAAGAATTGTTCCCATTCAGTGTTCAACTGGAGCTGCTGGACTACATTAACTCTACCATTTCACCCAATTACACGGCCACAAAGGGAAAATAACTGGATCGGTCAGAAGGCAAGTCAAAGCCTATTTAACGGCCCATGGGGCCGATCCAGCATCAATTGACGAGGGCACATTCACTGACATTGCGGTTATGTATGCAGATGGATTGATTGGAAATCGTGGGATTTTGGAGGTTTTGGGCAGTTTGACCGCTGGTCAATTCAATAAAATGTTGCCCAAAGGCAAGTCCCCATATACACTCGAGGATATAATTCCAAAGGCATTTGAATATCTTTATCCGATGACCGATGAAGATCGGAAAGAGTTAACAAATCAGAGACTTTTGGCTTTCATGGCCATGGCTCCAAATGCCCCATCGATTCTTTTTGAGGGAACATAATGGCCAATATTATTGCTGGACTAGGTGCGCAACTTGGGCTGGATACAACAGAATTCAAAAAAGGAATTGCTGAGGCTAAAAATTCTCTTAGAGAATTAAAAGAATATTTGCCTGAAGTATTGAGCGTGGCTGGTTTTTATGAAATGACAAAATCAGCTTTGGAGTTTTCAGATAGGATTGTGGAAACTGCCAAAGCCAATGAAGTGGCCACTGCATCAGTTTTGGAATTGTCCAAAGCACTTGAGGAAAATGGTGGAAATGCAGAAGATACCAGCAGAATTTATTCTGGCTTTACCCAAAAAATGGAATCTGCAGTACAAGGAAATGCCAAAGCCCAAGAATCATTTGCAAAACTTGGAGTCACATTAAATGACTTGAGGCATTTGTCTGAGCAAGATTTGTTTGAAAAAGTTATCAATTCTCTTGGCAATATGAAAGATGCAGCCGAAAGAAATGGATTGGCTTTTGAAACATTGGGTCGATCAATTCGAGGCGTGGATTTGGCTGGATTGGCCAAATCTATCCAAGAAGGCAAAGGATCAATGGATGAATATGCTGCATCAGTTGAAAAAGCACATGAATTAAGTTTGAAATTAACTGCAGCTGGCAAAGAGATGTCGTTGAATTTCACCAATGCAGTGATACCCAGTTTGTTGGCTTTTTATAATGAAATGACCAAAAGCAATGGTGTAAGTCATGTGTTTTTTGAGGCTTTACGCATTGGCATGGAAACAGTCACTATTTTGGGTGAAAGGGTTTTAAACACATTTAAAGCCATTGGAATGGAAATTCAGCATACATTTGAAAATGCAAAAATTCTATTCACCCAAGGCATTGACGCTGCAATTGCAGACAATAAAAGATATGAAAAAGAAGTCGAGGAAATGGCAAAAAACATTGCCACTTTTGAGTCAAATATCTTAAACCCACCTAAAACAGAAGAAAAAGAAAAACCTAAAAAAGAAGATATAAACAGACCAGTTATTGAATCTTATTCAAAACAATTATTAGCAGAAAAAGAATTATTTGCTGCCTATCAAAATCGAGAACAATTAAATTTGGAAATGTTGAGCCAAAAAGAAAAAGACAAAATGCTCACCAAAAATGAAGTTGAAATGCAAAATGCAGTTAATGCAGTTTTGAACAATCAACAAAAAGAATTGGATGCCATCGATCAAAAGATGAGTCAAATCGATAAAAGACGGCCTGGTGCTGGCGCACTTCAAGCAGAGCTGGAAAGACAAAAAACACTGGTTCAGGTTTCCACAGATTATTATGTGCAACAAACACAAAAAGTGGTGGCAGCCAATCAAGAGGCCAGGACAAAATTTGAAACTGGATGGAATGAGGCATTTGCACAATACAAAGAAAATGCTGAAACCATGGCCGATGTTGGGAAAAAATCATTTACCACTGTTGTTGATCAAATGTCTTCAGCATTGGAAACTTTTGTAAAAACAGGGAAATTGAATTTTTCTGATTTAGCAAAAAGCATTATTGCTGACTTGATTGCAATTCAAATCAAGGCACAGGCCACTCAATTGTTTAGCAATATGTTTAGTGGATTTGGTGGGGGTATTTTTGGTGGGTCAACTGGACCAGCTCCAGTGGAAACGGCCACACCCATCATGGTTTCAAATGCCACAGGTGGTCCACTCGATGCTGGCCAACCATCCATTGTTGGTGAAAATGGCCCAGAGGTGATTGTGCCTCGAGGCAATTCCACAGTGATACCGAACAATCAGCTGGGCGGTATGGGCGGTCAAACAGTCCAAAACGTCACCAATTACAACATCCAAGCCATTGACACCAAATCATTTGAAGACAGGATATATGGCAGCTCTGGTGCGATTTGGGCAGCCAATCAATATGCAACCAAAAACATTGCAACAACTAGGAGCCGAACATAATGGCTGGCTTTCAAAACATTGTTGAAATTCAACAAAAAATGAATGTAAACAACAGACGCACTGTTGGTCAACAGGTTTCTCGATCAGGTCAAATTACAGTGGCCCAATATCTGACAACAGTGCCATGGGTGTTTACCATTACTCCACACAATTTTTTGTATTATCCACAAGTCAGAGATGTGATCCAAGCCATCGACAATTTGGATCGGCAGCTGCCAGATTACATTACTTTTCAATCAAATGATTTAAAATGGTTCACGGCCATGCGTGGAACGGCCACAGTGGCAAGTTTAAGTGGAACACCAACACCAAACAGTCAAACCATTAACATCACATCAAATGGTACATTGTTGGCTGGGGACTTCATTTCAATCAATGGATATGTTTACAAAGTGACTGCGGATTCAGCTGGGTCGGTGATCAATATCAATCGACCATTGATTGGATCACCAACATCAACTGCACCAGTATTGCTTGGCAATAATTGCAGCTTTTATGTATTGGCTGAACAATTGCCAACATATACATTGAATCCAATGACCAATGGCGCATGGGTAGAATGGTCTGGTCCTTTTGTTTTTAGAGAATACATTACAGGATAAAAATTATGTCAACTGCAATGGCTGCATTGAGTTCAAGTTCAATTCGATATGCTGAATTTGTAGAAATCATTATCACCACATTTGCTGGTGATTTTGTTGTTGGACAGTCTTACACAATTTTTGTTGTTGGAACAACAGACTTCACTGCTATTGGAGCATTATCAAATACAGTTGGAGTAACATTTACTGCAACAGGAAGTGGAACAGGCACTGGTAAAGCGCAACAAACATATACATTTTGCAATGCTGCATCAGCCATTACAGTAAATGGCATTACATTTGTTGGAGCTGGTAACTTTTTAGGTATCAGTGAAATTCAACAAGATATGAAAGCATCAAGTGTTGATATTAAAGTGTCATTGTCTGGATTGGACATCAATATTGTTGCATTGATATTGGAAGCCAATGTAAAAGGCAGTTCCATGAAAATTTGGCGTGGATTTCTTGATTCCAACAATCAAATTCAAACCATTGGCGGTGTGCAGCAGTTTTTCCAAAGATACCAAGGTATTGTGAACAATGTGGCCATCAATGAAACATTTGATGAAAAAAAACGTGAACGCACAGTTGTTTGTGTTGTTTCATGTGCATCGATGCGATTGGTACTAGATTCAAGAATTGCTGGCATTAAAACCAATCCATCAAATTGGAGATTTTTATATGCCAATGATACAAGCATGGATCGAGTGCCAGTGATTGCATCCACATATTTCAATTTTGGTCAAAATCCAATACCAGGCTCTGCCACTAAGGTCATTGGATCAACATCCAGCAATCCAGCTGCAATTGTGCATTTTGTCCAATGATCAGGCTTGCAAACAAATTTGATGTTCCAATTTTGATTGCATTGATTGAAGAATTTTCGAAAGAAACATTGATTCAAAAATACAAAGATCAAACACTTTGGGATAAAAAATATGTTGGAAATTTGCTTTACAACATTATTTTGGGTCGTGGTTTTATTGTGATGGATGAAGATTTAAAAGGCATGATGATTGCCATGATCACCCCCAATGTTTGGTGTCCTAAAACCAATGTTTTAAATGAATTGGCATGGTGGGTTTCACCAGAGGAAAGAAATGGATTGCTTGGGGGCAAATTGTGGCTAGAATTTAACAAACAGGCTCAAAAGCTATTGGATGAAAAGAGGGTCGATGTGGTGATGACATCATTGATGGCAACAAGCCCAGACATTGATTATTCAAAACGTGGATTTCAAAAACTGCATACAACATTTTTCAGAGAACAATTATGATTGAAGACGTAATTCTGGCGTGGGAAACATTTTCCACATGGTATGCTGGAGCTGGATTGGCCACACAAATGGCAGTCACGTTTGCAGTGTCAGTTGTGGCATCAAGAATCTTTGCTCCAAATGTTCCACAAGCCCAGCAAAATAACATTAGGCAACAAGTACCACCAGACCCAACGGCTGGCATTCCATTGGTTTATGGAGATGCATATACAGGCGGAAGATTTTGCGATGCGGTTTTGACGCAAGATCAAAAATCGATGTTTTATGTAATGGTCATTTCAAACATCAGTCCAAATGGCCAATTTATTTACAATTTGCCAGCTGCAGCAACTCCACCAACTGCATCACAGTTTTATTATTCAGATCAAACAATCACATTTGATACAACAGATCAAACCAAAGTAGTGAATTTGATAGATGGTGCTGGTAATGTTGATACATCAATTATGAATGATGATGGTTCAAGTAAACTTTATATTTACTTGTATACATCATCAGCAAGTGGTGTGATCACACCAGTCAATACAACATTGATGCCATCTGATGTGATGACATACGATCCATCAAATCCAAATACTTGTCCATCTGGCCAGCAATGGGCAACAACTAATAGGCAAATGAATGGCTTGGCGTTTGCAATTATCAGATTGAATTACAACAACAATTCACCAGGCACGACCTCATTGCAGCCAGTGACTTTCTATGTCAGCCATTATTTGAATTCCACTGGGTGTGCAAAACCTGGTGATGTTTGGTATGACTATTTGACCAATCCAATCTATGGTGGTGCAGTTGATCCATCATTTGTCAGCTCTGCATCAGCCACTGCATTGAATACATATTCTGATCAATTGATCAATTATATTGATTCAAATGGTAATCCACAAACAACACCTAGATACAGATTCAATGGTGTTTTGGATACTGGCCAAACAGTTTTATCAAATATTGATTTGATGATGACTTGCTGCGATTGTTGGCAAGCCTATCAAGCAGCCACTGGATATTGGGAAGTGGTAATCAATCAATCGATTACACCATCATTTGCATTTGATGATACAAATATTGTTGGATCAATTACAGTTGGCGAGTTGGACATTACTCAAATGATCAACCAAATTGAGGCCAAATTTAATGATTCAACCAATAGAGATCAAGCTGGTTATGTAAATTTACAAACACCAGCCAATTTGATATATCAAAATGAGCCAGTGAATAAATTCACAGTGTCTTATGATTTGGTCAACAATTCTGTGATGGCCCAATATTTGGCAAATCGAACATTGGAACAAAACAGGCTTGATTTGGTGGTTAATTTTTCCACCAATTACACTGGCATTCAAGTCAATGCTGGTGATGTAGTAACAGTGACCAATAGTTACTATGGATGGACAAATCAACAGTTCAGAGTGATGCAAGTCAAAGAAGCATCATTGCCAGATGGTTCTTTGGGAGCTGCATTGCAGCTGATTGCTTATGATTCAAATGTTTATGCAACTTCAGATATTACTCAATATCATCCAACTCCAAGAAGTGGATTAGCATCACCTAATTTCTTTTCAGCATTGACTGCACCGACTGTGACTGCACATTATGAGACTGCAAATATTCCATATTTCAATGTTCAAATTTTTATTCCAGTCACTGGGCGTGTGACCAATTCAACACTGTACTATACGACAGTGGCCACACCATCAGGATCGGATTGGAAAGTCTGGTCAAACGCACAAACGGCAAACAGTTTGCCAGCTCCAAACAACACATACTATACATTTGTGGACATTGTGCTGCCAGCTGCAACATATTATTTTGCATACACAGTTGGAAATGAAAAAACATCAACACCATTGAGTCCAATCAGTGCTGGATTTGCCTGGGCACCAGTCGGAATGTCAGGCGTGTCAGGGTATAGTGGAGCGTCAGGTTATAGTGGTTTTTCTGGCAGTTCAGGCACAGGAGCCACTGGCCCAAGGACTGCCATTGGTCAACTTTATTATGCAAATTCAAGTTCAACTGCACCAGCTACACCAACGGCCAGCGGATACAATTTTTCAACTGGAACATTTTCAAGTCTTACATCAGGCTGGTCAACTACATTTACTGCACCAACTGCAACATATACCACTCAATTTTGGGCAGCCACTTATTATGTGATTGAAACCACATATGGTGGTGCACAGACAGTGACCATCAGTACAGTTTACAACTGGACAAATTTCAATGGATTGGTTTCATTTACCAATTTGGCAACATCAACTGGTACCACATTTATCAATGGTGGAAATATTAACACTGGCACAATCACTGCCAGTGCATTAAATGTTACAAATTTAAGTGCGGTTTCAACAAATACTGGAAATTTAAATGTAACTGGAACATTTCAAGCAAATACTGCTGCATTAAGTGGAACTGGGATGACAGGTTCTGGAGGTGTTTTATACCCTACTGGATACTTTGCTTTTGGTAATTCATCATCAAACATTACCAATTCAGCATCAGGTGTGTTTATTAATGGATTTACCCAGAACACTGCAGCTTCAATTGCAGGCGGAAATATATCATCTCCAATTACTTTGCTTACTTTTTCTGTATCAGCAAACAATGCATCTTATCCTGCAATTATAAATACAACAGGATTTCTATCTGCGTCACTTGCTTCTGCTTCTTCAGCAGTGTCTTGTACGATTGATATGATTTTTTATTTGACAGGTTTTGGTGGCCCAGTTTATGAAACTGTTTTAGTTATACCAACATTCATTGAGTTAGGTACGGCTAAGTGTGGATGCCAAGTGGCTGTTCCTTTGGCTGGAGCAATTCCTGCAAATAGTTATACATACTCTGTTTCTGCAACTGCAACTTTTCACGATACTAGCTTTAATATAGTTGGATACGGAACGCCATTTTTTACTAGAGTTGAAACAACTTTTTTCCAACCTTTAATATGAAGTATTACACAATCTACAACCCCGTCACAGGAGAAATTGTTCGTTCTGGGCATTGTGACGATGATGGATTTCCATTTCAAACGGAACCTGGCTGTGAAACCATAGAAGGGGAAAGTAATTATCTTTCCAATTATGTTTTGAATAAACAAATTCAAACATACACACCTTCTCAAAAAACTTTGAAAAATCAGGTTCAACCGCCCTATATGGAATGGAGTAATACTTCATTTACCTATGTAGATACGAGAACCACAGACCAGCTACGGGCAGATCAAATTGTTGCCGTTGGAGCAAAAAGGGATAACTTATTATCCATTTCTGACTGGATAGTCGTTCGGGCTACCGACCAAGGGGTTCCAATCCCTACTGACTGGAAAACATACAGACAAGCCCTAAGAGATGTAACCACTCAATCAGGGTATCCATTTAATGTGGTTTGGCCAATTCCACCAACAACAAATTGATTGTAAAAAATCAATTATTGGTTAAAATATTCAAAACAAGACAAAACATTCGGGGCCAGTGAGTACATTGGCAGCGTCACTACCTAGTAAGGGAATGTAATGACAGTTTTCAACAAAAATTCATTGACCCAAGTATCTGGGTTTGACAATCCGATTTTGTCTGGCGAATTGGTCTGGGAGCAGAAAGCATTCTGGAATCTCTTTATGACCAACGATGCTGGTGTTTTGCCATTAACTGGTGCCACCATCGATGCCCAAATCATTCGCAGAGTTTTAACCAATGTGATTGACACCAGGAATGGTTTGACATTCACCATTGGCGATTACACTCCAACACCCACACCCATTACACTGACAGTCACAAACATCAATTACACAGGTGGCTCATTCACTTTGGTAATTGATGACAGTGCTTGGGGGCTGATGGCCACTGATCCAGGATTGGACATTGCAGACCCCAATGGCATTGGCTATTCAGGCCGAATTAAGATCAGTTTTCCAGCCAATGGATCGACCCCAGCTGAAGACATCATTGTCTTTTTATTCTTCATTGTGCGGTCTGATGGCATTGTGGTGGAGTAAACATGAATACAAAAGTCACAGTCATCAATGACAACAATGTCAATATTCAGGTCACACCACCACCCAATCAAATCATCAATGTAAACAAATCCAGTTTTGGGGTGTCTGGATTTAGTGGGTATTCGGGCTTTAGCGGTTATAGCGGGTCAGGTATTTCAGGCTATTCAGGCTCTGGGACGTCTGGCTGGTCAGGCTATTCAGGGGCGCAAGGGACGTCAGGTTTTAGCGGGACTTCGGGTTGGTCTGGCCAAGTAGGGACGTCAGGGACGTCAGGCTGGTCTGGTTTCAGCGGGGCGGTGGGGACGTCAGGGACGTCAGGTTGGTCTGGTTTCAGTGGGATCAGTGGCTATAGCGGGTCAGGAATTTCAGGGTACTCGGGATTTAGCGGGTACTCAGGCCAGCAAGGGACATCGATCAACATCAAAGGCACAGTGGCCACACCAGCCAATTTGCCAGCGACAGGCAACAATCCCAATGATGCATACATTGTTTCATCCAATGGCGATTTGTACGTTTGGAGTGGAACGACCTGGAACAATGTTGGACAAATAGTTGGCCCAGCTGGCCAATCGGGGACGTCAGGTTTTAGCGGTTATAGCGGGACGTCAGGTTGGTCAGGCTTTAGCGGTTCAGGTATATCAGGCTGGTCGGGATATAGTGGTTCAGGCGTGTCTGGCTGGTCAGGTTTTAGCGGGACGTCTGGTTGGTCTGGCCAAGTGGGGGCGTCAGGGGCGTCAGGTTGGTCTGGCATTTCGGGCTGGTCGGGGTTTAGTGGCTATAGCGGGTCAGGCGTGTCTGGCTGGTCGGGGTTTAGTGGCTATAGCGGGTCAGGCGTGTCTGGCTGGTCGGGTTTTAGTGGCTATAGCGGGTCAGGCGTGTCTGGTTGGTCAGGCTATTCGGGGGCGCAAGGGACATCAGGTTATAGTGGGATTTCGGGCTGGTCAGGGACGTCAGGCTATAGCGGGTCAGGCGTGTCTGGTTGGTCAGGCTATTCGGGGGCGTCAGGGGCGTCAGGTTTTAGCGGTTGGTCTGGCCAAGTAGGGGCGTCAGGGACGTCAGGTTTTAGCGGAATTTCAGGCTGGTCAGGTTTCAGTGGTGCGCAAGGGCCAACAACATATCCTGGCGCAGGGATAGCAGTATCTACTGGTTCTGCTTGGGGGTCATCTTATGGAACATCAGGAGCCAATTCTGTTGTTTTGAGAGATGCAAATCAAAACGTAACAGCAAATGATTTTTATGAAGGTTTTACAAACGTAGCTGCCGCAGGTACAACTACAACTTTGACTGCCAGTTCTACACCAAACTTTGTGGTGACTGGATCTGGTGGTCAGACGTACCAACTTCCTGATGCAACTACGTTGCCATCTGGTGCTATATACACGTTTAACAATAATCAATCCTCTGGAACGATTGTTGTAAAGAATAACTCTGGAACTACAATTGTTACTGTTCAGTCTGGCAGTTTTGTTGAAATTATTCTTTTAAGCAATTCAATTGCTGCAGGTTCATGGGATTACCATTACCAAGCACCTTCAAATGTTTCTTGGTCAACTAATACGCTTTCATGGGCTGGCACATATACAAACGGTACATGGTATGGACGTAATAATCCGCGTGTATCGGTTACGACATCTTCTGCTTCTGCTGTAACACCAGACATTAGCGCGTATGATGAATACGCATGGACGGCACAAGCTGCAACGCTGACGATCAACGCCCCCACAGGAACGCCAGTAGACGGCAATAAACTGATCTTTCGCATCTTGGACAATGGAACCCCACAAACGCTGTCTTGGAACGCCACATTTACCGTGATTGGCGTGACATTACCAACAACTACAACAGCAAGCAAAACAACGTATGTGGGCTGTATTTACAACGTCAATAACAGTCGTTGGGATGTGATTGCAGTAACAACACAGGTTTAAGGAGAACACATGAAAATCGACTTTTCATTTGATACGCAATACGGCACATTTGCCGATGCTATTTGGTATCCTGACGATCAACCTGCACCATCTGACGCTGACATTGAGGCCATGAAACAGCAACGGCTGACGAACTGGATTGCCGTTGTTACCGCTCCTCCTGTTGAAGCTCCACAGGAGTAAAGCATGGCTAGATATTGGGTAGGTGGTTCGGGAACTTGGGACGGCACGACCACAACTAACTGGTCTGCCAGTTCTGGTGGTGCGGGTGGTGCTTCTGCGCCTACGTCTGCTGACGATGTTATTTTTAACTCTGCATCTAATGCAACTGCCTACACAGTAACAATTTCTGGTGGCGCTACTGTATGCCGTTCTGTTACTGTTGCTGGCCCTGCATCGGGCAACGTCACGTTTTCTGGCACAACTGCATGGTCTGTCTACGGTAGTTTTACGCTACCAGCATCGGGCATTACTTGGTCATATAGTGGAACAATTACTTTTGCATCTACCAGCACAGGCAACACCATAACGACCAATGGTATTAGTTTAACTAGTACACCAATTGTTTTTAATGGTTCTGGTGGTGGTTGGACGCTTGGAAGTGCACTTACTAATACTACTGTTACATTTACCAACGGAACATTTAGCACAGGAAATTATAATTGTACGGGTACAGTATGGACAAACTCTGGAACTGGTACAACATCAGTTTCTTTGGGAAGTTCAACAATTACACTTGCTAATACAAATGGCTGGTCTTTTGGCACTACAACAGGCCTGACATTTAACGCTGGCACATCTACTATAAATTTATCAAACACAGGTATAACATTCGCATTTGGTGGGCTTACTTACAATAATGTAAATTTTAATTCAACAATAAATAATTCAAGTATTGGTATTACTGGGTCTAATACTTTTGCAAATCTAACAATTGCAACACCTGGAGGAACTGGAGTAAGGCCAGTAAACTTTTCAGCAAATCAAACAATAACTGGCACATTTACAGCAAACGGCGGTTCCTACACTAACCGAATGCTTATTCAGTCTAATACTTTAGGGACTGCATTCACTATTACTGCCGCAACTGTTTCGGTTTCGTACGCAGACTTTAGAGACATTACAGGCGCAGGTGCTGGCACATGGTCAGGCACATCGTTAGGCGACTGTGGTGGAAATTCCGGCATCACTTTTACTGGCGCAAAGACTGTTTATTGGAACTTGGCAGGTTCACAAAACTGGTCTGCAACAGGTTGGGCTACATCATCGGGTGGCACACCTGCCGCTGCGAATTTTCCGTTGGCTCAAGATACGGCAATTGTTGACCAAAACAGCGCAATTACTACGCTAACAATGGATTACGTTTGGAACGTAGGAACCGTAAATATGTCTGCACGAACAAGTGCAATGACTTTTACCTACACTTCGCTTGCTATTGTTTATGGTGATTGGTCAAACGGTACAGGGGTCACAATTGGTGGTTCAAGCCCTGTTCCATTTAACGGAAGAAACAAGACTCAAACAATTACCAGCAATGGTGTTCAAATGTTTGGCATTACCATCAATGCAATTGGTGGAACCGTAGCAATTAACGGTAATTTTACAACTTATGCAACAACTTTAACATCTACACTTACCTACGGAACACTAGACTTAACTAATGGTGGTGCTGGCAACTATACTTTTTCTACGGGTTTGTTTTCATCTAGCAATTCAAACACAAGAGCAATTACTTTTGGTTCTGGACAAATTACTTGTACGGGTTCTGGAACGGCTTTTACAACCGCAACAAAAACAAACTTAACAATTACGGTTGGCACAGGCACAATTAGCATGACAAGTGCATCAGCCAAAACTTTTGCTGGAGGCGGCGCAACTTTTCCAACATTAAATCAAGGCGGCTCTGGTGCTTTGACCATCCAAGGCGCAAATACATTCACCAACATCACTAATACGGTTCAACCTGCCACGATCACGTTTCCCGCAAGCACAACCAACACATTTACAAACTTTAGCTTGTCGGGCACTGCTGGCAACCTAATCACCATCAACAGTTCAACAAGCGGCACACGGGCAACGGTGTCCAAATCAAGTGGAACTGTTAGCGTCAACTATTTGTCGATTCAAGATTCTGCGGCTACTGGTGGCGCAAGCTGGTACGCAGGTGCAAATTCAACCAATGTAAGCAATAATACGGGCTGGATTTTTACCGCGCCCCCCACAGGTCAAAATTCAAATTTCTTTGCTTTTTTCTAAGGCATAAAGTCAACCACCACAATAAAACAAAATGACAATACAAAATAAAACATGGGAGCAAATGCTCTTGATCAATGAGCTGAATTTTGCCAAGCAGCACAATCCAGAATATTACAGATGGAAACTCACAAACAATTATGAACGTGCAGTTTTCCTGAAAGGCGATCCAGTTTATCCTCGAGAAGCAACACGATATATGTGGGCCAATCGAAATCTGCGTGGCAAAAAGATTTTGGAAATTGGCTGCAGCACTGGATTTGGCACTCAATTTCTACCCAATGACATTGAATATTTGGGATTGGATTATGACCCAATCATCATCGATGTGGCTCAAGATCAGCATTGGGGTGAAACCATAAAATTTTCATGCGCAGACATCAATGAAATTCAGCTGGCACAGTTTGACACCATTATTGCTTTTGAAGTGATCGAGCATTTGGACAATGGCTTGGACATTGTGGAAAAGCTAAAAAAGCATTGCAATCGATTGCTGATCACAGTGCCATGGAATGAGCCACCAGGATTTTGGGGCGAACACCACAAATTGCATGGCCTTAATGAAACCAATTTCTTTGATTTTGATGTGGAATACATCAGCGAGCATGGAGCCATCACATCAGAGCCAAGATCATTGACTGAACACAATCGATTCAATTTGATGATTCTGAGGTGGGATCGTGGATAAGGTTTTATGCAGCATTGGCACTCGAGGCCGATATGACACAACGCTGCCATTGTCTTTGGCTGCCATCATCAATCAGACCAAACGGCCAGACAAAGTGGTCATTTTTGATGACAATGAAAATCCAAGGGATGTCAGAAATGAGCTGATTTATAAAAATCTGTTTCAAATGATGGACATCAAAGGCATCGAATGGGAATGGAGGTTTGCTGCTAAAAAGGGCACGCACCACAACCACCAGGCGGCCAACACCATGGGATACAAATGGGTTTGGCGCATGGATGATGATGCCATTCCAGAGGCCAATGTGCTGCATGAATTGTTCAGCTGGACGTTGCATGATCCCAATTTGGGCGCAGTTGGTGGATCGATATTGACACCACCATTGCAGTTTGAGGAATCATTTCCAACGGCCACCATGGCCAACATCGATGCAGAGCCAAACATCCAATGGAAATATATTCACAAACGCAAAAAGGTCGAGCATTTGCATTGCTCATTTTTATATCGAGCTGGCATTGTGGATTATCATTTGGGGCTTTCAAAAGTGGCCCACAGGGAAGAAACATTGTTTAGCAATGCTTTACATCAAAAAGGATATGATCTTTATGTGGTGCCCAATGCGGTCACTTGGCATTTAAAAAATCCAAATGGTGGCATCAGGTCAGAGACTGATCAATCAATGTATGCGCATGATGAGCAAATATTTCAAAACTTTCAAAAGTTTAAAAATAACACAATTGTTATATTGAATTGTGGAATGGGGGATCATTTGGTATTTTCTGAAATATTGCCTTATATCAAAAACCCAATTGTGTTTACTTGCTATCCAGAAATTATTGCTGGCGAATCGATTGCTGCAGCCAAAGCATTGTTTGGGGACATTGACCAGTGGAACATATATTTGAAAATGGCTCAATGGAAGTGGACAGGCTCACTCAATGAGGCATTCAGAAAGATGTACTTATGATCATTGTTTCTCCATACTCAAAAAAGCTGATGAATGGTCGGGAAAACCCTAAAAATTACCCATATTGGTCAGTTTTATTGATGGAAATTAAAGAAAAAGTGATACAAATTGGGGTCAGTGGTGAAAAGCAAATATGGCCAGATTTCAGACCAGATTTGCCATTGTCTGAGTTAAAGCAGCTGCTGCAGCAATGTCGAACATGGATTTCATGCGATTCATTCTTTCAGCATTTGGGATACATCGAGAAAAAGCCTGGCATTGTGCTTTGGTCAGTATCGGACCCATTGATCTTTGGCCATCCAGAGAATGTCAATTTGATTAAAAGTCGGGATTATCTGGTCAAAGACCAGTTTTTGTGGTGGGAAGATCAAGAATACAAACATGATGCATTTGTCGATCCTGATGAGGTGGTCAAGGCATTGGAATTGTTTTAAAATTGGCCATCATTTAAGGGTGGACAATGGACGCTGAAACCGACAAAAGACTGGCAGTGCATGAGGCAGTATGTGCTGAGAGATACAGAATCATCCAAGAGCATTTGACGGCTGGTGAAAAGAGAATGACCAAGATTGAGTATTTGCTTTATACAGTGATGGCTTTGGTGTTACTTGGGCCAGGCGTGGCAGCCACCTTTTTCCATAAATTGTTTGGGTTCTAAAAATTGATCCATTTACCCTTGTCGCACTTGCAAGTGGAGCTTTTAAACTCTGCAAAGATGCTTGTGAGATGTACAAAGAAGGACGGCAAATTGTTACTGACATTGCCAAGGAAGTTGATGGAGTTGTCAAAGATGTTAAGACAGTACAAAAGAAAGCCAAAGGTCTTCTTGGGTTCTTGAGCGCCGTATTTGGCAAGAAAGAGGAAGAGCAACCACAAGTTGCTCAACCCGCCAAGAAGGTTAAAAAGAAGAAAGAACCACCGCCAGAATTTGATGAAAATCTCATTTACCAGCAAGTGAGTGATGCATTGATCAAATTCTTTCAAGCCTACAATGGCCTAAAAAACTATAAAAAAGAACAAGAGGAGCTGGCATTGCACGCCACCAACGAGGAAGGCAACGAAATTGCCATCAAGTTGGTCATTGCTGATTTACAAATGGAAAAATTGAATTCTGAGCTTTCAAATTACATGGTCTATCATGTGCCAAGTGAGTTGAAAGATTTGTATTCAAGGGTCAATGAACAAATTGGGCACATTGCGAATGTCCAAGCACTTGCAAGACGAGAGGAGTTGTTGGCAAAGAGGAAAGCACAATGGCAACGAAACCAAAAAGCGGATTTA
>TBL_comb47_HYPODRAFT_10002012_pt1 | contig 25641 bp, 43 predicted proteins | sample TroBogypolimnion_40_FD_10682 | JGI IMG/M metagenome (IMG submission 10682)
AACCAAGAAGGTAAGTGTAGCTGATTATGTTAGTAGTGCTACTGAAGCTCTAAAGGCCGCAAGAATTAAGGAGCCTGTTGGACGTGCCAAGAAGGGTGATGGTAATAAGACCAAGCAGACCAAGTTTGCTATTTCTACTGCTGCCAAGCTTGCTTGTCGTTTTGCTTCAGCTTCTACAGATGGAACCGTATCGGAAGATATGCTTCTTTCTGGATTTAACTCTGCTCTTGAAACTTTTAAGGACCTTGATACGGATACCGTTGTCGCAGCAGCTATGAAGATTGCTGAAGGCAAGGGGGTTGACGAAAATGGGTATATCCGCTTGCGAGGCAACGCTTCTGAAGAAGAAGCAGAATAATAGAATTAAGTAATGACGCGGGTGGACAGGGCCGATTTTTAGACTTGTCCCCCGCTTCACTATTTTGAGGAGTTTTACATGAGTAGTTTTCTTGAAATGTTCGAGAAAAAGATTAAAAATATTATCAAGTTGAATGCGTTTATTGGGTTGATTACAACTTCTATTGTAGGTGGTGGTATTTATTCTTATTATCATGCTATGGAAGTAATCCGCACACAAGGAGATAAGCAGAACTTAATCCTAATCGCTATGGAAAAGCAAGGACTACCAGGAAGGTTGCTTAAAGTAGTGGATGAAAAAATGGGAGATAAAGCTCCTGTAGAAGTTAAAGTAGACGTTACGAACACAATTCTTATGATGTGTTCTGCTAAAGGTATTCCAGTTTATATCGCTTGTGGATTAATTGAAGTTGAAAGTGGTTGGAACCCTAAAGCAATATCTTCTTGTGGAGCTAAAGGATTAACACAAGTCATGGCATCTACGGCAAAACCTTATTTACGAGTAGAAAGGAAATCTACTAATTCAGACGAGTTGTATAATCCCGTGACTTCTGTAATTGTTGGATTAAGCTATTTAGCTGATTTACAAGCACAATATGTTGAACTTGAAGTTACTGAGCCAAACGACTTTACTTACGCTTTACATAATTTTTTCTGGGGAGGACAAAATACTGCTATTCTTTTAAGTAAGAAAGATATCAAAGCCTCTGTGCCAAACATGGCATATCCTATAAGAGTTTTAGAAGCAAGTAAAAAATATAAACTACTCGGTCTTTAATTGTTTTTTAAGCTTTCGAAGTGCTTGAGCAAGTTTTAATTTTTCACGGTGTTCTGGTGTAGGAAATCTATTGGGCCTCGTTTTATTAGATAAAGCTATTCGTAATTTTGCTTCTTCTGACTGTGGCCCGTGTCGTTTCCCCTTCGCAGACTCGGACATTTTTTGCTTTGTCTCGTCTGAAAGTTTTCTTCCAGTAAGTTTTTTACTAACTTGTTGCTTTTGCTTATCAGAAATAACTTTTCCTTTATGATAACTTCCTATTAAAGTTTTTGTTTCTTCTGAAATTACTTTACCACCAGTTCCGCCAGAAGTTAAATTATATCCATTAGTAAAAGAGTTATGTTTAATGATAAAATCTATCTCTAATGTATCTAAATACTCGGCAGAAATGTTAATATCTTTTATTTCAAACAAAACTTGTATTTCAAAATCGTTTGGTGTATATTTATTCCAAGCAGCTTGTAATTTTGAGGAATGGTGCGTATTTTGATTGAGTTTTCTAATATGGTCTTCCCATCGTTTTTTAATGCCACCAAGACACTTTGTCTGTCCTATATAGTATTTATTAGTCGTTTTACAGTATATTCCATATATTCCATATATCTTTGAAAGAGAATTAATCACAGTATCACCTATTTTTGGGGTATCATATTTAATTATGCTAAATATAAGGAGTTATAATGAGTTTATTGGGCTCTATTGTAGGATTACAGGCAAGTCTTTTAAAAGTTAAAATAGAAGCTTTAAAAGAAGATAATAAAGAAATAGTATCTTTTGTTGATAAAACTTACAAAGAAACCGAAACACTTCTTAAAACCGAACTTGACGGGTGTAATAATGTCAGATATAAAAGATAAAAAGATTAGGCATCTCAATGAGTTGCCAGCGAGGATACAAAAAGGATTTGAGGCGGCGAAAGCCGCTTCATTTTATTCTGATGGTTCTTTAAAAAGAGAAAGAATGGGAGCAGCTATTTTTGCTGGCAGTAGGCTTCTTTCTATTGGATTTAATCAGTATTATAAAAGTAGACCAGATAACAGATTTATTAAAATTGGACCAAACAATAAAGTAATAGAATATAGAAAAGCAACACACGCAGAACAGTGTGCTTTAGATAAGATTAAATATAGCCCAAATTATGTAAATAAAAAACTTATAATGTATATTTATAGAGAAGGCGCTGATGGGCATCCAACAGCATCAATGCCTTGTCAAATCTGTCAAAGCACTATTAAACGTTCTGATGTAGCTATTGTTAGATTTTTTACACCAAATGGTGAGTATAAAGAGTGGAAAGTTAGTTAATTGAACTAAATTATAGAGAGGTGTTTATGTTAAAAAAAGAGAAAACAGAACAAGAACCTCCTATTTCTCCTACAATAGCTTTAGAGGAGTTAGACGAAATTGTCGTTGAGATGATTTCTGTTCTCAAAAAATCAGGTTCTTTATTTTCTGTTGGTTCTCTTAAAAACACAACACTAACAATAGAACTTAAAGAACTTTTACTGTTTGTAGGTATAACATCTAAACAGGTTGGTAAAAATGTTTTATTTGTTTGGACAGAAGCTTTAAACATAAATAAATCTGGGTGGCCTGATGAGACAAAATAAAAAAATTATTGTGTTAAAGATGGAATTTGATTTAGTAGATTGGAAAGACGATACTTATGTTCCAAGTTATGACGAAATCTCATCAACATTAAAAGTTTTATCTGCGTATAGACAAGAACCAGAAGGATTTACTAAATCGCAAACAAAAATTATAACTAAATGGCTAAAAGAAAACTCTATTGAAAAGTTTTTAAAAGCCAAACAACTTGCTGAACGGCATCAAGCAATGCTTGCGGAAGATAATGAAATTTCTTCAGATTATAGATTTTTTAAACGCTTAAATACAAATCATTAGGTGGTATATGGATGATAGTGAAGTGGCTTCTTTGAAGCCGTGGGAAGTTTTTGTAGCAAGACTGCTTAATGTCTTATTACCAGCAGGTTCTGTGTTTACTTTTATTTTTGCTCTTTTAAAAATGGGAACTATATCTCTACCACAAATAGGTATACTTTGTTTAATCTCACTCTCGCTTATAGTATGTCAAAAGCGAGTATCCGCTATTATGAAATGGGTAAAAGAACATGAAAAATCAGACGATAACAGTGGGGAATAACGGTTTTGTCGAACTTATTGATTATATGGGTTCAGACTTATCAGTAGTTAATGCTGCCAGAGTATCTATGGGCAAAAGACATGAGGAATTTACACCGGAAGATGAAAAACTCATTAATTACCTTGCAAGAGAAGGACATACAAGCCCTTTTAGGCATGCTTTTTTGAGTTTTCATGTAAAATGTCCGCTCTTTGTTAAAGGTCAGTTTGATAAACATCAAGTTGGTATTAGTATAAATACTATCTCTGGTCGCTATGTCCAAACGGCAGAAGATTGGTATGAGCCCGACTTTTTACGCAAATCTTCGGAAAATATTAAACAGGGTAGTAAAGATGACTCTATTGATGACCCTACAAATGAATGTCTTGAAGAAATGCGTTGGTGGTATAAGGATGCTCTTGAGTTATATAATATGCTTCTTTCAAAAGGGGTATGTCGTGAACAGGCAAGAACAATTCTACCACAAGGTATGAATACAGAGTTTTATATGTCTGGTAGCCTTCAGGCATTTGTTCATTTTATTAAATTACGAACAGATAGTCATGCCCAGAGAGAAATTCAAAATTATGGGTTTGCTTTTAAGGAAATTGTTGAAAAGCTGTTTCCAATTTCTATGAAAGCTTTATTGGAGCATTTATAATGTATATTATAAATAAAGCTACTACTGGAATTCCTCAAATTGATTTCAGTATAGATAATTATATTAAGTATTTAGCTTTTATTAACGTTCTTCCTAATGGAGATTACGCTCTTGCTGGTGGTTCTATTAGGTCTATTTTGGATAAGTCTGAACTTAAAGATTTAGATATTTATATTCTTGGTGATGAGGCACACCATAATCAAATAATTTCTTCTCTTGAAGAAAAGGCATTTCAAACTCTACCAATCAGATTTTGTAATCCATTTGCCTTTTTTAAAATGTTAAATATTAGACCAGAAAAGGTTAAACACTTCAATAGAGATATTATAACAGAAAAAGAAGAGGAAAAAGACCCATTTTCGCTTGATGACTTTGATAATAGTATAAATCATTTGTTAAATGGTGTAAATGGATTTTTTAAAGCTCCTATTCAGCTTATTTCTTTTTGCTACGACTCTCATTATTATGAAAGAATTCCAACAGAAGTAAAAAAAGATGAGAGGTTTTCTGATACATATGTATCTTCATTAGAAGAAGTTGTTAACTCTTTTGATTTAACTATTTCAAAAGGTGGCATTCATTTTACTATTACAGATACAAGTATAATTGTAAATACTATTACAATCCCACACGATTGTTTAATTGATATTTGTACTAAAACTTTAAGATTAACTAATAGTGATGGTGTTGTTCCACAACAATTATGTGGAATTAAGCGTTTTCATAAGTTTATTAAACTTGGTTATGATGCCGATGAAATATTTTATAACACTTGGAGAGAGCGATTTAATCATAATCCTCATGTATTAGGTATAAGCTATGATTAAATCATTAAATATAGAACTTGCGTTTAAAAAAAGTAATAATTTTAAGGGTATTTTAAGAGCGCAGCCCTATAAAAAATCTCCTGTTTATACACACGATAAGTATGACGTAATCCAATTACAATATACTTTTGACGAAGAACATGAGATATATTCAGATAAACTAACAAGTTTTTATAAAGAGTATATGCCAACTTTTATTAAAAATAAAAACATTAATAATAAAAAACAACACTTATTGGAAACAGTTTCTTATTTTATAGCAAAATATTTTACTGATACATCTTTTGATTATACAAAATACTGTATTTCAGACTCATATGCTTATTTTTGTTTTTCTGATGAAAACGATAAGTTAGTTTTTTCGGCTCCGCATATAACATCACCTATATTGTTTAATCCAAATGATATAAAAAACAAGTATAGTTTAGTAAATCATAGTCAGAGTAAACCTTTTATTGGATATCCAGGAAACAATTTTACAAATATTCATAAAAGAACTAATTTATTTATTCTTAAATATGAAGATACTATGATGGAGCTTTTTGAAGCAGAAAAAAGAAATAAAGTATTTGATATGAAAGCTATAATAAGCTCATTAATAGATTATTATGAAAACAAAGCGTCCTATTCATCTAAAACTTTTGAACTAAAGTCGATTTATGAGGACCAAAAACCAACATCTGGTTTGCCCGATATTTTAGTTTTTTCAAGTTATGAATTAAAAACATTTACATACGAATCTGGTTTTTACGAAATCGGATAATTTTTAATATTGGAGTATTATTATGACACATAGGCAATGCCTTGTTGTAGCAAATATGTCTAATCTCGTAGGATTTCTCAATAAAATGGGAGATACAAAGATTAGACTTGATTATAAAGACCTTCTTAATTATGCGGCAAATGGTAGGGAAGTTATTGGCGCATTGTGTGTAAGTCAATATGATTTAACATTTATGGCAAACAAATCGGTGGAATATAGGACTAAAAACAAAAAGTTTTTATTTTCTTTACAAGCTTTAGGTTGGACACCGCTACAGGTTCCTTATGACGCAAATACAAAAGACATGAATATTGTATTTGAATCTGTGTGGAGAGCTATGTATGGTATGCTTATGAATGAACAAGACCAGCCAGCATATGATTTTGCGAATGTTGATCTTGTATTTATTACAGGAACATCTTTATGGATGTCTGTTATTAGCCCATTCCATACAAACGGTTTTAATATTGAAGTCTTATATCCTAAAAAATCAACTTCAGCGGAACTATCGTCTACTTTTATTTTCAGAGATTTACAAGGGTTTGTAAATAAATCAATCGGAGCTACTAATGCGGTTAAAAAGTAATTTATCTTTAGAAGAACTGTTAGTTCTAATCAATGATGTAATGACTGGACCATCAGCTACTTATAACTATTCTTTTATAGATATGCCAGAAGTGGCATATGTTTCTACGCATGAAGCAATCTCTGAATCAGAGCAAGATTCTCTTCTATTTACAGATAAAATAACTGCTTTTTTGAAAAAGGTATTTAACAAAAATATAAATGCCTTTTCATATGATAAAACAGCAGAATATTCCGTATTTAATAACTTATTAACTACTCAATCTGGATTAGTTAGAATATTATGGTTAAATAATAAGATTTTATCTGTTTTAGTTGGGTCTAAACCCACTATAATTCTTCCAGAAGAAGAGTTTTTAGATAAGAGAAAGCTTAAAACAAAAAATAATGGGTATTCATACTCACCATATTTCTTTGGGTTTTCAGAGGCATCTTCTGTAAATAATTCATTATCAGAAGAAGATAAAGAAAAGTTGATGGCTCTACCAAAAGCTTCTTGGTTTGTTTCCGAAAAGAGCACTTTTTCACAAGCAAATGTAGACTCCAATAAGTCCATGTCTATTTCTGAAAATTATATTCGACATGGGAGTATAGAAAGAAACTTAAGTTCAGATACATTAGATTTTCTAATTTATCCAAGAAAGGACACCTCCTTTTTAAATAAAGGTGGTTCTTATGGAAGTTGTCTACCATCTCTTGTAAAAGAGTTATCTGACTTTAGTTATAGTGCTTTATTAAATCTAAAGCATTTAGATGGAGAATCTGATAGATATAGAAACGACTATGCTAATAGTATTTTTATAAACTCTCCTGATATAGAACAGCTTATCAAAAACAAGTCGTATTTACGAATTTCTATTAACTCCGCTTCAGATTTTTATAAGCTTCGAATGAAAGAGCGCGGAAGAGACATTATTACAAGAAAACATTCTATCTTAACGGATGAAGATAGTCAAAAATATACTGATAATCCAAGATACGATTTGATTTCTTCACAAGACAATTTATTATATTATGTTCGTAAAAGCGATAAGCTAAAAGCTACTGCTTTACAAACAAGAATTACTAAATCTTTAAGAGAAGATTTTATTAGTTTTATTAATTGGCTTGGTTATTATCAATTTGCTGCTGATTTAGATAAGGCAAATCTTGATACTCATTTCATGCCAACTAATTTATACTTTATGAAGTTGGCTACTTGGATAGAGCCTGCTTTTAATACTTTTATAAATATGAGAAATACTGTAATATCTGTTGCTACTACGAAGTATAAAGAACTTTATTTAGAAGCAGATTATGGTGGTTCTGTGAATGTTTATAGAGATATGGAAATTTTTAATTCGGTATTTTCTCAATATTCTTCTTCTAATAGATATAATATTGTTGAACATGACCCTATAAATTTGCTGAAAGAAGCAAGAACTATAAGAGACCCTTTATTTTCTTTTAATAAAAAGTTTTCATTGGAGATTAATATTGGTTCTGTTTTAACATTATTTAGTAGAGGAATTAACGAAAGTCATTATAAAGAAACAAATAGAATTTTTTACAACTCCCCAAGCGGTATTATATCTTTCTTGGCCACTAATTTTTTGTTAAGTGATGCTGTTGAGCAAGATATAGAAAAAGCTGTGTCAAATAAACAAAGAACATTAACACATGATAATGGAACTTTTGTTTGTTCACAGTATGATTACGCTTCCCGTTCAGAAGAAATTAAAAACGGACAACTATTAAAGAGTTGTATTACTTTAAGTCCCGAAGCATTAAACATTTTCAACTCTGTTGCTACATTAACAACACCAGCTGATATCATTTCTTGGTTAGATTTATCTTTTAATCACTTTACAAAAACTCTACCAAAACTTTTATCAGATAAGTATGGTGATACAATAGCGTCAGAAACCAGAATTTCAACTTTCTTGGCTCTTGGGATTTCTTATTATAGAGCAATCTTAAGTGGCGCAGAACCGTATTCTGCTAAATTGTCGCAAGAAGATGACAATTCAGATACAACCACACCTTTTTAATAGGAGAACTAATGACAATAGTTCCTTCAAGGGTATTTGCGGCAAGATATAAACTTGCTTGCTTTTATATAGCAAATCATTTATTCGAATCTGTTATTATGAAAGACCCAGAAATAGATTTACAAAATGTAAGTAAATTACAACGAGATGGTGGCTTTTTTATGGCAAGCCTTCGTGTTGTAGAACAGCTTACAAAGTTCGATTCGGACAGCGAAATAGAACTTCTCCAAAATAAAATTGGGGCTACTGGAACTATGTATTTTCGTAAATCAATTTTAACAGCTGTTATTAAACAGGGTCATACTCCTGAAACAGATGAAGATAAGAATATCAAAAAGCCGTTAGAAAATCTTTACGATAAACATTTTGTAAAGCTCATATACGATAGTTATTTTTCAGCTTACGTTGAAGATACAGAACCAATTGAATATTTAGATAAACCAACTACTAACCAAGGAATGGAAGATTTTGTATCTATTTATGAACTTGGTGTATTTGATAGTGATATTTTGAAGACTATTTCTAATATTCTTGATTTTGATAATAGAACAGAAGCAGAAGCAGTAATCAAAGATCTGTCTAATAATCCAAGATTTAATACATACAAACAGTTTTTTGTTATTATTAATAAGTGTCTATAAGTAATTAGTTTTAAATTCTATTAAATCTGTAATAGATACTACATTTCCATATTTTTTATGAAAAGCCTTGTGTATATGAGGTTGTAATGCTATCCCATTACAAGGATCAAATAAAATTTTTAAGTTTATAGGTTCTTTATAATTATCTTTTGTGATATTAAAAAGTTCTATAAGTTTGTGAAGTGGTGTTATATGGTGAATTACAAGAGAACGCCCTTTAATTTTAGATATAATACAAGTATAATCAGCGTTGGCTAAACATAATTTAACCCATTCAGAATATTCTGGTGTTTGTCTAATAAATTTATTAAGCTGTTTAGTCTCATAAGGAATGCCACTACAACCTTTACCTATGGAATGGTAATAGCTGGATAAACAACCGCAAGATTTAGTAGTTCCTTTTGCCACATGATTACTTGAAACCATAATTTCTTTTCCACAAGAACATTTACATCTAAATTTACCATTATTAGTATAACTAATAATAGATAATGAGTTAACAGTTTGCCCAATCAGCCCCTCATATTTTCGGCTTGCCTTTTCAGCGGCAAGCTTTTTAGGGCTTCGCGTGTTTAGTTTTCTCGCACAACTATTACATCGTTGTATTTCTCCATTTCTAATGGCATAAAAATTACTGTTTTCTACAACTTTTCCGCACTTACATTTATAAGTGGCTTTAATCTTCTTTCCTATTCCAGTATAATTTGGATAAATATCAAGAATTATAAGCCCATTAATTTCAGTATTAATAAAGGTTTTTGCCTTTCTTATAGTTTTCTCTAATATAATTGGTTTCATATATTTAATTGTGAAATCTTTTCAACCAACTTTGGACTTATGTCCATATAATTTATGTATAGGAACTCTTTATGGCAAATAAGACTGAAAGTATTAACAAGGATTTCTTTTCTACCGCTACTCGTATGTCTCTATCTCGGTTGAAGAGTTTCCTTCAGAATATTGTATTGAAGGGAGACACAGCAACTTGCCCTCCCATTATTATTTGGGGAACTCCTGGGATTGCTAAAACGGCCATCATTGAAGAAGTGTTTGGCAAGCATGAAAAGGGCCTTATTACTGCTATTTGTTCACAGCTTGGTCCATTGGATTCTAATGGATTGCCTCACATTGAAAATGTTCCTCTGCCAGAAGGCGGTAGCACAGCTGAAACTCGTTTTACTCCTACTGATGTGTTTGGTCGTGGTAAGAAGAACCTGTTTCTTGACGAGCTAAATAATTCAAGCCCTTCTATGATGGCTGCTCTTCAGAATCTTCTGTCAGCAAAGCGAATTGGTGGTGATGATTATAGTGGCGTTTACATTGTAGCAGCTTGTAATCCTCCTTCGACCAACTCTCTTGCTAATGATATCAATCATCCTACTATTTCTCGTTGTATCAACATTATTCTTGATTATACGTTAGATGATTTTATGAGTTATGCTGTATCTTCTGGAACTATTCACCCTGCTGTCGTGACATTCCATAAGAAAACTTCTGGTCAGTATCTTCAGGCCAAGTGGGATGTTCTAAAGAATAATGCTCACGGTTATCAGGTTCCAGAACCTTCTGCTAACGAACCTTATCCTTGCCCACGTTCTTGGAGCATCGCTTCTAACTTCTTAAATCTTATGGCCAAGAATGGCGGTGTTGAGTATTCAATGCTACAGCCTATTGTTGAAGGTTGCGTTGGTGTTCTTGCCGCAAGCCAGTTTGCTACTACCTATGCTTATATGACCAAGCTTCCAGATATTGAAGCGGCGTTTGATGGTAAGCTTTTTGCCAAGGATATTAAGATTAAGGGTGAAGTAGCAGTTGAATATCTTACTGCGTTTGCTTGTATTTCTTATGCGGCTCATCAAATTGATAAGGCCAAGGCTGATGGTATTAAGTGTATTATGCCTAAAAGCAAGGAAGATAAAAAGACAGCTGCTTGGCATCTAATTGCTGGACTTCATCGTATGATCCAGTTTGTTGACCAGTCTTGTTCTCCTGAACTTGCTCAAATGATTAGTAAGGCCGTCACTGAACGTATTAATGTTCTTCCTGAAAAGTTTAGTGTAGAGCTTTATTCAGATCCCGATCCTGAAGCCGGTCTTACGAGAGTAAAAACATTTCAAAAAATGGCTTCTCGTGTAGCTGTTAACGCTAACTCTATTCAGAACTCTATTGGATAATTCATGTTAGCATGGAAGTTATTTAGATTAATGAAAGATGGCTCAATCGCACCGCTGTTTATTAATAAGCGGTTGCGATTGGAGCTTAATAAGTGGTATGAAGCCGAATGTATTCCAACAAAAGGCTTTGCTGTAAGAAAAGGTTGGCACGTAACGGCTAAACCAATTGCTCCACATTTAAGCAAAAAAGGTCGTATTTGGAAACAGGTAGAAATTAAAGATTATACTGTATTACAAAGACCAGAAACACAGGGAGGAACTTGGTATTTAGCCAACAAAATGAGAATTATAGATACAAATAAGGTGGTAATCTAATGGATTGGGATGAAATTGAATACAATCAAAACCATAACTATAAAGTAGGAGAAGAAGTGAATCGCAAGGATTGGGAATTTGAATATACTGCAAAGCAACTTGCTGACGCTGCCGCATTAAAGCGGGATCATAGACAGAGCCGAGTAGAATGGTGGGAAAAGCAAAAAGAAGCTGTAATGGCCGAAGTTAAAGAATCTGGACTTGAGATTCAGGAGTCTATGGCTAATTCTTATACTTCTAATGCTGGTCATGCGCCACAACTTGGTGTTAAAGCAGAACTACAAAAGAAACTTCAGGAATGCCATACTCGTATTCAAAAACATATAGAAGCTGTTCGTGAGTATGATGGTTGGACACAAGTTCTTGAAGCTCAATTACCACAAAGCACACTAAAGCTAAAGCATGCTGATTGGTTGTTCTTTTTTGGTAGAGATTAACTAAAAACACTTTTGGAGGTATTAATATGGCAGCGAAACAATCTGCTAAACAGTCATTTAAAGAGTTGTGGGATGAAACAGAAGCTCCTGAATTGGACCTTCCCTCAATCAGGAACTACCTGATTAAAAAAGTCCCGTTCTATACCCAAGCTCTCCAACGAGTTGACATCATTATTACTGATAAAGAAGATTGCCCTTCTTTTGGTTGGACTAACGGATTTAAAGTTTATCTAAACCCTAAACTTTATGCTGTTCATGGTAAAATGGTAATTCAGGAAGGTAAAACTTGGTTTGCGACCCCTATTCTTGGGTTAGCATTTACAATTATGCATGAAATTGGTCATATTGTATTTGATAGTTTTGGCCGTCTTGGTCATCGTGATCCAAAAATGTGGAATATCGCTACTGATTACCAGATTAATCAGTTTATTGCTAAGCTTATGGAACAGTCTGGAATGTTTCAAACAAAGGAATCGTTTACAGCTTTCTTAAAGGTTATTAATGAAAATCTTTGTTTTGATCCGGCAAAGTTTGAAAGATTAACTTCAGAAGGAACATATGATGACCTTTATCGCGTATCTGTAAGTAAGAGTGGTAAGTGTCCAGGAGATGATAAGTCTCTTGGTGGTGATATGCAACACGAAGAGGATGATAAGCTTTCAGACGATGAAAAGATGGATAGGGATATTGTCAAATCTGAACTATCTAATTATGCCGAGAAGAATGCTAATAAGCTACCGGGTAATGGAACTGGATTTAGAGAGTTTGAGTTTCTTTTAGAACCACCTAAAGTTAATCTTCGTATGGTTTTGAAGCAAATTACAGAACGAGAATGCACTGATGATTGGGGATTTACTTCTCGTCAGTCTCGTATGGATCATATGCTTCCTAATAATATGAGACTTCCTGTTATTACTCAAACAAACCCAGACCTGATTAAGAAGATTTTCTTTGTTCTTGATAGTTCTGGTTCTATGGGTCCAGAACAACTTAATGATGCTGCTAATATCGCTAAAGAGCTTATTGAAAAATATACGAGACAGCCTGTTTACTTTATTGTTCATACAAGCGATATTGTGTTTTCTGGAGATATTAAAACCCACAATGAAGCCATCAGTTCGTGGTCTGGTGGAACAGCCTTTTGGCCAGTAATTGAAGAAATTAAGAGGCTTAAGAAGGAAGAGCATATTGAATGTTCTGTTTGTATTTGGCTTACCGATTATTACGGAGAAGTTGATTTTACAGCACACGATTTGCCTTTCAAAGAAAAGAAAATGAAGTGGATTATTTCTGGTAGTAAAGCAGAACCAAAAACAGGCAAGACTTTCTACATTGATGAGGTGTAGAATGAATGATGGGTTTATTTGTGTAGATTATACTGAGGTCAGTAATTTAGACCTCAGTAGCTACAAGGATGGAACAGTATTTGGTATTTTTATGGATAAGACGGATAGAAAAAGTCTTATAACAGTGCTTGCGCACGAAAAAGGTATCTTATCACATGTTCAAAATTACGTCTCTTTTAGAGAGTTTGCTACTATTGAAATGAAGCAAGTTTTAACTTTATATGTTAAAAGAACAGTAGTTAGTTTAGATGATAACTATTATACTATAGATGACCCAAAACTTCATAACTTTATTAGTAAATTGAGTTATGAAGGCATTAAATATGTTGCTGAACATGTAGTAGAGTTTGCTGAAGCATTTAAAAATAATAAAACAAGCGAAGTTTTAGATATCCCAAAGCCGGGTAAAAAACATAGGAGTTAATATGTATATATTTAACCTTGTCTTAGCTTGTTGGGTATTGGAAGATGATGACACTGGTCGTCCAGGTAATTTTTTACGAGATAATGGAAATGATTATCGAACATTAGAAGAGCTTGTAAAGCATTGGAATAACTGTAATGATAGGTGGCCAGATATACATGTTCCGTGTATTAAAGAGCATTTTGAATTGTATGAAACCATTCCAGAAGAGTTAAATCCAGTAGGAGGTTTGTATGACGAAGCCGAAGTACCCTAAATTAGATGAAGTTAATAAGCTTATAGAAGAGCGTATTTTAGTATCTTCTGCCGTTACGAAATCTACTCCAGAATATATTATAGAATCTGTAAAAGGATTTCTTACTCAATATTACATGATTAAAACTGGATTAATTTCGGTAAACGAAGACCCTAAAGCATTAGAATCCTCAATGTTGTTATCTTCTCTCGATACAGAAGATTTTACAGCATTGCTTAACGGTTCTCTTAAATCTCTTCAGGGACAGGTTGGAACGGCTACTTTTGCGTCAGAGAAAGACGATGCTACTATTGAAGAAAAAGCAAGAGCTAAAACTCTTGAACAGCTGGGTGAAATGTCTTGTGATGCTATTATAGACCATACTAAAGAATCAATAGGAACTCCAAGAGTATATTTCGAAAGTAATTTGTTTGCTATTAAATTGTTTCAAGAGGGATATAAAATTGGAACAGTAGTTGATATAGGTGAGCACTTTGATAAAACAAATAAGAAAACTCTTTATATCAAAAAGCCAGCTGAAATTGATTATACGCAGTTAAATCTTGATAATATAAAAGGATTAGATGCTTGGATGCTCTTTGATTGTATTATTAAATATGAATCAGGGTTTCTTGATATGCTTGCTATTCCAGAAGAGGCTCTTTCTGACGATCTCAAAAAGCTTCTAAAGAAAGTTGATGGGTGGTCAAAAGGAGCGGTTGAATTAGCTAACAATTCCGAGCATAATAATACTGTTTTTAATGTGGTTGAAGACCCATTTAAGGCTTTATTTAACGCTCTTTAAGGATATTATGATTGACCTAAATACTCTATCAGTGTTTACACCAGAGAATGGTATTTATGGCGGAATAAATAAAAGTAATTTTAAGAGTATAGAACTTTGGCTTCAAACAATTAAAGAAAACCAAGGACAGCCAAGCACTAAACCAAATGTGCTTGGTTTGTTTGGTCCAGCCTCAACAGGTAAAACAACAACAGCTTCTGTTGTAGCTAAAGCTTTATATCAACCTATTGTTTCTGTAAATTGTTCAGCAATTCCACAAAATACAATGTGGGAATATATTTATTCTACTACAAAACAACAACATCCAGATAGTAGAATACATGATGTTATAGTTCCATTTTTTAATAGTGGTTCTAATAGAACATTTTTACTTCAAAACTTTACATTACTATTAGATGAATGCCATGAGTTAAATAATAAAAATCAAGGACAATTATTATCTTTATTTGATGGTTCTATTACTACATTAAATAATGCTATGTATAAACAGTATTCATTAGCTTTTAGAAATATGACTTGGATATTATCTACNACAGATAGNGGAAAATTGTCATATCCTTTATCAACNAGATTACATTCTGTTGTTTTTAATGAATATACAGAACAGGATGTTGTTGAAATAGTTAAGTTAAANTATCCNATCTTATCAGAAGATTCNGTATTAGTTTTAAGTAGNGCTGCTAAATTGGTTCCAAGAATAGCTATTGATTTGGCTAAACAATATATAAGTATTTTNAAATCAATAGGTTATAACAGAAAAACAGCATTATCTTATGTTAGTAGTATTAGGCAAACTGATGAATACGGACTTGATAATACTGATATGAAGATTTTAGACCTGTTAAAAGAATCTAAAAATCCTCTGCCAAAATCAAAACAGCTGGAAAAAAATCTAATATCTAAAAAATTAGATGCTTTTGATAGTATTGTAAATCCTTCGGAAGAAGAACTAACAGAAGCAATTAAATTACAGAAAGACCTTGAAGAATATATAGAATATGAAACAGCATCACCATATATGCCGAGGTCAAGACAAGATATTTCTACCTATTGTAGACTTTATGATATGAGAGATTTAGAAATAAGGCTTGGTTATATGGAAAAGCTTGGCGTTATTGCCAAAACAAAATCTGGTATTCTCTGGAAAAAAGATATATGTCCTTAATTAATGAAATAATTTGCGACCACGAAGATTTTTTTAAAATAAAGCTATTACAAGCTACCTTTCTGCTTAAAGCAGACTCATCTTCGTGGATTAGAATAAGAAACAATCTTTCCCCTAAATATAAGTTTACGGTAGATTTAGACACTTTTTGTGAAACCTTGGGGGCTGGGATTTGTGTATTGCCATATCGGGGAGCGATTTATAAAAAAAATGCTTCGCTCATTGATTTCTACATCCGATATAACTTTGAACACGGGCAAGACGCCGCTGTTAAAGAAATGGTATCTTACGGGCTATCAGAACGAAACAAGTTAGAGTTTAATCCTTCTTTGACAATAAAACATCTTAATCATAGGTTTGCTTCTTCGATATCAACTGATATTTTAGGTATAATGAGACTTAAAACGGATGATATGACAGAGAAACAAATCAATAACATTATTAATACGTGGGAATACGTTTATAAAAACGCGTATAGCCTAAACCTATCATACGATGGGTATCATTCATTTTTGGAGAATACATGAATAAGCCCACAATAATGGTAAGTGGAAAACTATTAATCCAGAATTAGCTGCTATGTTTCAAGAATATATAGCAAACTTGGGTTAATAAAAATTAATAATAAAAATATTTAGTGTCCTATAGGACACAGGAGAATTACGTTGAATAAACATGAAGTTTCTGTAGAACTCGCTAAGCGTTTAGATATTACGCAAAAGGAAGCATCTGTAGCCGTTGATGGTCTGCTTGATGTTTTAAAGGACGCTCTTCTTAATGACCACAAGACAATCACTCTTCGCGGATTTGGGGCCTTTGAAGTTAAGGAATCCGCACCACGAACAGGACGCAATATTCGCACTAATCAGCCTATTGCTATCCCAGCTCGTCTACGCATTAAGTTTGATGCCTATATCAGCCCAGAAGCTGAAAATTAATAACTAATAAATTAATAATTATTTACTGATGTCCACTAAAACCAATAGACTTTAAGCAAAGTCTACCTTAAAGGTAATAATTATGCGAGAAATCCAGTCAGAAAATTTAAGTAAGCTAATGGTAAAGAAGGTTCCATATACCAAAGCTATTGGACAAGATATTATTTATACTTGTTCTGTGTGTGGGTATTCAGAAAAGGAATATGCGCTTACAAGCAGGAACCACAAAAACTGCGGAAAGTGTTCTAACCTATCTGTAAAATCTAATTTATTGGCTACTCTAAACTGGGTTGAATCTGATATTCAGCCACCAGATTTTAATGGTGAATAATGTCATTATTAACACAAGAACTTTTAAAAAAGAAATTATCTTCTTGGACTTTAAGTTCTAAAACCCCAAGTATTTTGGGATTTGATGAATCGCAAGCGGATGAGATAAAGAAGGAACTACAGGCTCTTTGTGAGCTTGGTTTGGTTGAAAAAGAAGGTGAGCGAAGGGGACTTAAATACAGATTTAAGTCAGTCAATAACACTTCGGTTAGTGAAGATGAGCAAGACAGCGAAATTAGTGATGAAGCTGAAGAAGATATTACAACAAATTCGGATGCGTCAACTAAAATTAGTCAATCTGCCTCACTACGAGCTTTCTTTGCTGATAGGGATATAGTCAAGTCTGAAACGACTGGAAAAACCCCATTAGAACTAATGTCAGTTATTACTGACATTCAAATTAAAGACCCTTCGATTTTATCTCATACGCTTGCTTACAAAAGAACTGCAGAAGGTAATATTATCGTGACTTTTTGGTCAGGTTGTGTAAAACAGTATGAGAAAGAATATACTGTTTCGGCTTTTGTAAAAGTTTTAGCCTCGGAGCTAAAAGCTCTTTCTAAACAGCCATCAGTGGCTTAATACAAGGAATAAGAATGTCAACTCTAAAATCCTTTTCGGGTGCAAGAAAGGCTTTACAGGCTAATCTTGCTGCATTACTAACGCAGTTCAATTATACTGCTACAACATTCAGTATGCGTTTAAATCAAGCAGCTTTCGTTGGAGGTAGCACTAAACATGTAGCTTCTTCTGAAGATGTTGATGCTTGGATTAATGGAACTAAACTTCCAAGTCTGTATGCTATTTATAAGCTTACTGATTTCTTTAATATTACTATTGATGCTCTATTATCATCAGAACCTATTGCTACTAATCTTGTAGCCGGAAAGTCTTTTGCTAAACAGACAGCAGCAAGTCCGAAAGTTATTAATACAAATACAACCACTACAAAAGGAACCCAAATGGCTACAAAGACAACTACTACAACTAACGCCAAGATGCGTGAACTAATTAAGACCCGCACTACCTCCACAGAGTATAACCTTAATCTTGCTTATCGTATGCTTAATACTGATATGCAGCTAAAGGATATCGCCGCCAAGGTTGGAGTTTCTACTCGCAGTCTTCGTGATTATGCTTATTATGGCACCAGCATTGACGCCGATGTAGCCAAGTCTCTGGCTTCTGTTCTAAAGACTAATACCACTTCTCTTGGTCTGAAGCTAAATAAGGACACCATGCGTTATGAGCATGTTAAGTAAGAATTAAATTATTGGTAAATAGGCTGTCTTTCTTATTGGGAGACAGCCTATTTCTTTATATTAGATTATAATTAAATATATACGATATACTATTTATGCGGGCTTCACCATTCGACCATTATTGGATTCAGTTAGAGTTTGACTCTATTCAAGAGAGAGAACTTTTAAATAAAGCTGTATCATATAATATACCCGGTGCTCAATTTACTCCGAGTTATTTAGCCGGGTTTACGAATGGGACGAAAAGCTTTCTAACACAAGCAAATAAACTGCCCCTCGGCATATGGAAATCTATATTTTTTGACCATAAACTTGTTTGTGATGTTGGATTTAAAGATTTAGACTATAATGAAATACCTTTATATAGAGATAACGAAGTTTATGATAGAAGAAATTACCAACTTCAAGCAATAAATGCTATACTTCGCCATAAACGCGGATTAGTTTGTGCTGTTGTTGGTTCAGGAAAAACTTTAATTGCTGCTGCGACAATATCTTATATGTTAGAACAAAATACTAACAATAAGATATTGTTCGTAGTATATGATAAAAATATATTAAGTCAATCATTAACAAACTTTAAAAAATATGGATTTAAAGTTTCACAATACGGTGATGGCAAAAAAGATTTAAGTGGCGATATTGTAGTAGCTACAATACAAAGTTTATCAAGAATAGAAAACCCAAGAAAAATACTAAAAGATTTTACAGCATGTTTTTGTGACGAAAGTCATCATGGAAAAAGTAAGACGAGTAAAGCAGTTATGACCAAATTAGTTGGTTGCCACTATTTTATTGGTCTTACCGGAACGCCACCAAAAGAAAAAACTCTACAATTAGCGGAACTAATGTCGGTATTAGGACCAGTTATATTTGAATATAAAATGGAACACGGTGTTGCTAATGGTAATATAGCTCCAGTAAAATGTATATTTTATAAGCTTCCTTATAATGAAGAAGTAAAGACTAAAGTAATAGATAGAAAAAATTATAAACATATTTGGAATAGTGCTATAAAAGAAAGTGAACAAAGAAATAAAGCTATTACTGATATTTTAAAACATACTGTAATGTTATTAGAAACGCCCTCTCTAATTCTTGTAGATAGAATTGAACATGGAAATAATTTATCTGAAATAATCAGAAACAATTCTAATTTATCTGTGTTTGAAATGTATGGAACAGATAATATTATTGTTAGAGATATGAAAAAAGAAGCATTAATGAGGGATGACATTAATGTGTTAATATCCAGTGTTATTGGCGAGGGTATTGATATGAGAATAAGTCCAGTAATAGCTGTTAATGGTTCTGGTAGAAAAAACTTTATTAGTATGATACAATTTCTTGGTCGTATTGTAAGGTCTAATGAGAAGTTTGGAGATTTTAGAATATATCTTGATGTATTTGATACGGCTCATCCTTTATTGAAAAAACATTCAGAAGAACGTATTCAGAATTGTAAAGATACTGGCTCTGCTGTTGTTGTATGTGATACAATACAAGATGTCCTTAAAGAAATAGTTTTACATTATAAACAATGTAATAAATAAAAGGTATAATATATGTATGCTATTATTTATCTGCCTACCGCAGAGATAGTTAAACCTTTATTAGAATATTCATATTCCCATAATTATACATTTACTAAATCTTTATATGCTGAACAAGCTATAAATGATAATAGAATACGATTTATAAATGTTAAAGAGAAATATAACTCAGAAGAAGCATCCGTTTATTTAAACAGCGTGGCTTTACATGATGAACATAGAATAGAAACAAGAGTTCCTAAATATTTACTTTCTATTATAGAGGTATAATATGTATGCCATTATATATTTGCCAGAAGCTGAGATAGTTAAACCACTAGGTTTTTTATCTAGGCGAGTAAAATATATTTTTAATACTATTGAAGAGGCTGAAGATTTAATAAAACGTAATGATAGAATAATATACTCTACTAGTGCTAGTGAAAGCTATAAAAAAGCTTACTTACATAGTTCTCCCGTTAAAGAAAATGTATTGTGTAGACTAGTTCCTATACATTTATTAGAAGTAATAGAGGTAGAAAGTGTATAAAATTATTTATTTACCTACAGCACAGATAGTAGAAGCTCCTGTTCTTTGTCCAGCTAGTATTAGATTTTATCCAAAACATTTTTTTGAAAACTGTATAAAAAATAAACAATTTTATTGTAATGAAGATGGAATAGTTTCATTTTCTATTCATTATACAAATAAAAATTATGATTATGATAATAGATTTACAATAGTTCCTAAACATTTACTTGATGTAATTGAGATATAATATGGGTAAAGTAAGAATTATTTATTTACCCACCGCTGAAATAGTTGGATATGGAAAAAGTAATAGAAAGGCATTCTTTATGACAAAAGAACATGCTATTAAGTTTATTAAAACCAATGATTGTATAATTCCAGCTTCAGGTAATCCATATTTTCCAGGTAAGACTAAGTCTATTGTTTATTTAACAAGTTCTATTATACCAAAACATTTACTCGAAGTAATAGAGGTTCCAAATGTATAAAATTATCTATGTTCCTACCGGAGAAGAGGTTGTTAAGCCTTGTAATTATAGGCGTGGTGGTAAAGAAATGACCATCAGACAGTTAAGAAGATTTTTAAGAGCAGATAAAGCGTATCTCGTTAGATATCACGATAAAGAAATATATTTTACAAGAGAACCGGAATTTCAAGATACTCATCCACTTTATAATAAAGAGTTTTGTGAGAGAATGGGTAGAGTTAAGATTTTGAAATCTGATATAAAAGTAGTGAGAACTTAAATGGCTGATGAAAAGTTTGAATGTATTCCATATGAACCTAAATATAAAATAATATATTTACCTAACGCAACTTATTGGCCAGATAATTCTTTACAATTTAATAATAGAAAAGCGGCACAAGGTTATTTAGATTGGATATTTCCAATTATAGAAAAGAATAACTATAAACATTTATATGAAGTAGTAGAGGTATAATATGGCAATTATAATTCCTGTTCCAGTTCAACAACCAGTTCCTCAACGCGGTGAAATACCAAAATATCAATCTTATATGTGTCCTTTTTGTGATTACGAAAAAGAGATACGATACGAACAATTTGACCCAGAAACTGGAAAAATAGATACCAAAACAATGTCTGTTAGTTCTTATAAAAACCTTATTATAAATAATAATGTTCAACCGCAGTTGAAAAACATTTGTAGACCTGTAGAGTGTTATTGTAATCAGTGTTATATATCTTTTAGTATATCAAAAAGTTTAGGAATTATTTAATGTTTAAAGTTATTCATTTACCAACTGCTGAAATTGTTCCAATAGAAGAATATAGACCGTATGGGTATTTAGGTAAAGAACATTCTGTTAGAGCATATCTACAAGGACATGCTTGTATTTATAATAAGTTTTCTGGAAAACCAGAGTTTGTTCCTACAGGTCATACTTATCAAATAGAATACGAAGTTCCAGAACATTTTCTTGAAGTTATAGAGTTCCCAGATGTATAAGATATTATATTTACCTACTGGAAGGTTTTTAAGTGATAGTTTACCTGTAGATCTGACCCCTAATGATGATACATTCCATACAATAGAAAAAGCTGAACACGCTTTAAAGTGTAATTTAGATATAAAAACAAATAGAGATTGTAAGTGCGGAGATATTAAAAATTGTTGGGTATGTTATAATGAACTTATCTATCCTCCTATAAAAGAATACTTTGAGATTATAGAGTGTATTGATGTATAGAATAATTTATCTTCCTACAGGCCAATATGTTGAATATAAAAGTAAACCAGTAAATTATCCTAATAGAGAAAACGCTGAAACTATTGTATCAACATATAGGATATTTTATGACGGCTCAACACCTTTTATGCCAGCATTATTCGATCCTCCAATACATCCAATTAAAAAACATTTATTAGAGATAGTAGAGGTTCCAGATGTATAAAATCTTAGACCTATCTACTGGAGAGTATGTAATGACATGTTGGGGAAGTATAGATGGAACATATATTTACGCTGAACCTGTAAAAGAGTTTGAATATATTACATATGCCAGAAGATATTTACATGATATGGTTCGATATTATAGAAGAGCAGAAAGATTAAATAAAAAGCAGTTTGAAATTATAAAGGTATAAAATGACAGAACATCAAGCTACATTAGGGTTTAGCAAAAAATTCCAAGCTGGTTTATTGGTATTAATGATTAAAGACTTTGACTTTCTTCGTCTCATTGACCCTGAAATATCTACAAAGTATCTTGATGCGGGAGAGGCTTATCTTAAATTATTAAAACTTATTAAAGCCCAATATAACAGAACAAAGAAGCCCTTAACTGTTGATATTATGCGTAATATATTAATTCAATTAGAAAAAATCTCTTCGTTAACTGAACCAGAGGTATATGGTATCAACTCTGTTATTGATTTAGGATTAACATTAACTCATTCGGAGTTTGAGTTTGTTAAAGAAAATGCTTTTGATTTTTTCAAGAAACAAGTAGTAGCTCGTTCTGTTAGCGATAGTATAAGTTTTCTTGAAAAGAACGACTATGATAGCATTTATACAGTTGTAAGTGAAGCTTATAAAAAATCATTTAGTGTTGGTGAAAGCATTGGTATTAATTATTTACAAAGTCCTGTAATAGATAGATATTCAGAAGCACCAAGACTTGGTATTTGGAGTAGTGGATTTCCAAAGCTTGATAATTATATTGAAGGCGGATTTGCTCAAAGTGAATGTTATTCAGTATTAAGTCCTACAGGACGTGGGAAATGTTTAGGTGCTGATACTCCAATACTTATGTCTAATGGAACTATAAAAATGGTTCAAGACATTGTTGTTGGCGATAAGTTAATGGGCCCAGATGGTAAGAGTAGAAACGTTCTTTCTACAACATCTGGTAAAGATGACTTGTATAAGATTACTCCTACAAAGGGTTTATCATATACAGTTAATAGCGTTCATTTATTAAGTTTGAAATTAACTCCGGGTTCAGGCGGGCTATACCTATCTGATGGAACTCATATTAAACAGTCTGATACAAATAAACCTATTTTTGTCGAAGCTAAAACATTGTTTACCAGTAATAAAACTGCTAAACATTGCTTAAAGGGTTGGCGACCAGACGCAGTATCTTTTGAGAACGAACATACTAATCATATTATTCCACCATATATTTTAGGCGTGTGGTTAGGTGATGGAACTTCCGCTAAACCTTCCATTACACAAATTGAGAATAACGAGGTTGTTGATGCTTTTAGAGATTACGCTACAAGCCTCGGTTATGGCATTACAGAACACAAAGATAGTAGAAACAATTGTTCTGAATATAGATTAACAGATGCCGGTAAAGGTAATCCTAACAGATTTACAGAAAACTTAAAAATACTTAATCTGTTTAATAATAAGCATATACCTAATTCATATAAGTTGTCGTCTATTCAGGATAGACTTGAATTACTTGCTGGATTGCTTGATACAGATGGTTATTTACATAATAGTATGTATGAATTTATCCAAAAAGATAAACAGTTAGCAGAAGATGTAGTATTTATTTGTAGATCTTTGGGGTTTGCGGCTAATATCTCTGAATGCGAAAAGGGCATAAAATCAACTGGATTTATGGGCAAGTATTGGAGAGTAAGCATCTCTGGGAACTGTAATTACATACCATGTAAACTTACCTATAAACAAGCGCAACCAAGAGAGCAAAAGAAAAATCATCTATTAACTGGAATTAAAATTGAAAAAGCTGGTTATGGTGATTATTATGGTTTTGAAATTGATGGGGATAGACAGTTCTTATTAGGCGATTGGCAAGCAACTCATAATACTGCTCTATTATGTAATTTTGGTGTAGCGGCATTAATAGCGGGTAAACGAGTATTATTTATTACACTCGAAATGTCCGAAAAACAAATTTGTCATAGATTTGACAGTATTATTTCTGGGTTCTCTTCATCAGAAATCTCAAAATCAGGTGAGGTCCAAGCAAATCTTGTTAATACATTAAATAACTATAAAGCCACTCCATACATAAAAGGGTTTTGTAGAGGTAGTTTAACTCTACCGTCTTTAAGAACTTATCTTGATAGGTTTCAAAACGAAGTATGGAAACCAGATGTTGTTATTCTTGACTGGCTTGGTTGTTTAAAGTTTAAAGAAACATACGAAAAACGACACGAACAAATGGCGGAAGCTGCTGACGAGCTTGTTAACATTTCAAGAGAATACGAAATCACTTTAATGACAGCCCATCAGACTAATAGGTCTGCCGTATCTCAAGATAGCTTTGCTTACGACTCCGTTAGTGATAGTTTCGCCTCTTTGTTTGGTTTAGATGCTGTATTTTCATTAGGAGCTTCTAATGAGGCAAAAGATGCTGGAAAAAGAACTCTTGGTATCTTGAAAAACCGCATGGGGCCGGACTCTGTTCAGGTTAAATTAATGGGTGATCTTCCTGGTCATTCTCTTACTTTTAGATTTAGAGAAGCCATTGATGAAGACGAAGAAACATCTCTTTTAACAGAGAAGAAATAAGAGATACCAAATGTATAAAATACTTGATTTGGCAGAAGGTAAGTATCTCAGGATATGCGTTCTTCCAGAAACTTATGATTTAAATATCACAAATACTTCTTTTTGGGAAAGTCTTCTTTGGCAAGATATGATTTTTCTTTCCAAAAAAAGAAGCAATTAAAGCATTAAAAGCTTCTTACAATTCTATAACTTGGGACAAAAAGAAAAATCCAATAGAGAGATATGAGATAGTAGAGGTAAATTAATGTTTATGATAGTTAGACTTGACACAGGTGAAGAAATAAAAATGTCTGGTTATTATGAAAGCTATATAACTAAAGGGTCTTATAAAAGTTTAAGAAACAAATATAATATAGTTCGTATGAATGATATGTTTGTCTTTAGGCTTAAAGAAGAAAATTATTTTAATACAATACCTAACCATCTGTGGGAGATTATAGAGGTTTCTGATGTATAAAATTATTAGATTAGACACATTAGAAGAGTTTGCTGAAAGTAGGAATAAAAAAGAGTTAGAAAAAATCTTAAAAAATAGAACTTGGTATATAGATAGAGAGTTCTTTTATGATGGTTCTCAACATAATTATACATCAATACCTGTTAATACAACTATTAGAATTAAAACAGAAATAAAATATTTTGATAATTTTGTAGATGATAGTTATTCATATATAACTATTCCGCAAGGTTATATGCATGAAAATGTTATACCAAGACATTTATTTGATATTATAGAGATACCAGATGTATAAAATACTTCATTTACCCACAGCTACTTTTGTTCTTGATGGAAATTCTACCAGAGAAAATATAAAATCTCTTGTATTTAAAACAAAAAAGGCAGCTGA